>Ga0210063_1000152_pt1 | contig 23625 bp, 20 predicted proteins | sample Muzzi_PWA_D1_FD_185529 | JGI IMG/M metagenome (GOLD analysis project Ga0210063, IMG submission 185529) | Wetland microbial communities from San Francisco Bay, California, USA, that impact long-term carbon sequestration - Muzzi_PWA_D1 (SPAdes) | ecosystem: Environmental > Aquatic > Marine >... | reverse complement strand
CACGAGGCGACGGTGGCAACAGAAAGGACTGATCCGGCGCCCACGGGCGATATTTCTTCGTGCTCATGCACGAAGTAGAACCCATTTGTCGATGATCGTCTACCCCCTATGCGCAACAGGCTCCTAGCGTGGGTACTACCACGAGCGCTCTTGCTGCTGAACCCGCTGTGAAGGGTCCGGTATGCGTCGATGGAGTGGAACCCGCCAATGAGCCTGTCGATCCGCCCCCAGTCACCACCGACGAGGATCCCATCCTGAAGCCTGTCGATGTGGACGGTCTCGTGGTCGGCGATGATGTCGTTGTGGTTCCTGCCTCCACGGGTACATGGTCGTTCCTGGGTAACGAGAACTGTTATGACATCTGCGGTAGTGGCTGTTCCATATTCTGTCCTAACCCTAAGTGTTCGACCGCCAATCCGGTAGGCCAGTCTTGTTCACCGACCGGTTCCTATTGTTATTACATCCGAACAGGTTCGAGCTATGCAAAATGGTATCTCTGCAGCTGAAGAATAAGGAACTGCGAGCCTGGCGGGTGCCAAGCAGATTGGGCTGCCCTCATGCCTCCATCTCTGGAGATGGGGCCGCCCGGGGGACCGATTCTGGTGAATCCTCGTGAGGGTCGCTCCCCATCCTCCTGGAAGATTCGCGAGAGTGGGCCGTCGCCTTCCGCCGTTCCCCTCTGAGGGAAACGAAGCGGCGAGTAGGGTTGTTTAACAAACCATTCCCCGCTCCGTCCCGAAAGCGGTACGTCTGGGAGAGGTACCGGGTTCTAGGCGGAGGCGGCTTATATATGCCGCCCTCCCTTGGTGCTGAAGTGAGGCCCTGCGGGGAACCCATGCAGATGGCTGTTACGCATGGATTCCCCAAGGGCCTACAAGATGAAGAGGTAGGGCAAGATAGGCCCATCAAGCCCTTGCCCATTTTTCCCGTTTCCCGTCAGGCCTCCGTACGGCTAATGAGTCGGAACGGCAGTAGTCTCGGTCGCCTGACCCACCTCGGTTCCTTCCTCCGCTAGGGAGGCTAAGAACGCCTCCTTGGTGTCGGAGGGTTCCGTTGTCGGTGCCACGGTGAAGCAATAAGCCTCGCAGAAGAATTCCTCACCACAGGTGGAGCGGAAGTGCGCGCCGACATAACAAGGCTGCTCACAGAGGCTGGTGCAGGTACAGGTCTCATCACATTGCGGCGGAAATGCGATCACCGCTGGAGCGCAGAAGATCGCCGCGAAGACTGCAATCACGAAAGCCTTCTTGATGAACGGACTTGACATAGAGTTCTCCTTGGGAAATTTCCCATAGTGTCGCAGGATGTACATCCTGCTGGTGTTTTTTTATTATACTTCTATCTCCGTAGAAAGGCACTATGCGGAGTCTAAAACATCGCTTCATCTTCCCAACGGGGGCACCGGGTGGAACACGTGGCCGATTCTGGTGAATCTTCGCGAGGATCGCTCCTCATCCTCCCGGAAGATTCGCGGAAATGGGCGTGACCTCACAGTCTCGATACTGGTAGCAGGTGACTTTGCAGGTGGAAGAGCCAACACCACCGGCGATGCAGGGTTCCTCGTCAAAGATCGCATCGGGGTCGGCAGTCAAGAACGCTGGCCAAAGGGACGGGTCTTGCAGCAGGTGGGTGAGCATCACGGGAACGTCCGTGCGAGCCTTGAGGGAATCTTCCGGGGCCACCCCTTCCACCCTTGACCGGACCAGTTCGAAACCACCGCAGAGGGTCGTCACCTCGTCGAAGGGTCGCCGTAGCGTGGTGGCTTCGACCTGACAAGGATCCATCGAGAACCGCCCGAGATAGCCGCTCTCAAGATCTCGAATCACCAGGGTGCGACCGCTAAACGTGATCTGGGCCGAGGGGATCCATCGTTGCCAATTCCGGGGGCCGATTTCTTCGGTGTTGAACAGGAAGTACTGATCCACTCGACCGTCTGCGTCGCCTTCCGCCGTGGTCAGGTCCACGGCAACCATGATGGTGCCGGTAGCATCCGCTCTGACAATGGTTTCCCCAAGAAAAAACTCCGCGCGGCTATCCGGCGCCGCCGCAACGACAGTCGCGGCCAGGATGAAGAGGGTACAAAAGGCTTGGATGGGACGATACATACTGAATACCTCCGAATTTCATATAAAAATTTATCCGATATCCATAAGCAACGCTTTTACATGCTATGTCCTGTAGAAGTCGCATGTCAACGGATTCTCCTAGGGGTTCCAGAGTGATGGCCTGGGCGGCGAACGGGAGGGAGCACAGGACGCGGTCAGCCGTGGTCTACCGCAGTTCGATCACCCTTGCCTCGCCCCCCACATCAAAGGGGAATCTCTGTTGTCGGCGGGGCAATTCCAGAAACCAACGCCCCACAGCCAGTGGGGGAAGCTCCAGGCGGCCATCGGGGTCGAGGTGGAGGTCGAGCCCCAGGTAAGCCAGCAGCGGCGCGACGGAGACACCATTCGCCGGGGACAGGTCGGCCTGGTCGTGATGGGCTCCATCCAGAACCAACACCACCGGGTGCACTTCCGGGATGACCAAGGGTCGTTGGATCGCGGTACCTGGATTCGCCGTCAGATCGATGGGCGGGCCGGGGATCAGCGCCCCGCCATGGAGGAGGACGGGGTGATAGCGCCCGGGCTCCAGACCCAGGAAAGTAGCGTGGCCATCGGGGTCGGTGGTCTGGAACACATGGGTGTAGAGGCCATCGCTCAGGGACACCACGGTGCCCGACGCGGGTTCGCCAGTCCTTGCGGTGACGGCGAACTCGATACGCCGGGGCCGCTGTGGGGTGAGGACGAGACGCGCCCGCGTTTCGCCACTGCTAGCCGGAAGGCTGCCCTCAAAGTCATCGAGACGGCCCTCGATCCGGTATTGCCCCGGGGGAACCTGGGGCAGCGTGAACCCAGCCTCAGCATTGCTGATCGTTGCCCGGATCGCCACGGCGTCTTGCATGAGCCGTACAGAGGCGCCCGCAAGGGGTTCGCCCCGTGGCCCCAGGACGATGCCCGTGACGGCCTCGCCGTCAAAGTCCAGGTCGATGTGTACCGTGCTGGTTGTGTCTGCCACGGGGAGCGGAACGCGATACGCCGCAGCGGCGACCGTGCCCCCATCCGCTGGTTGGGGTTGATAGGTCGCGATCACTTCCCCGGGAGGTAGGAAGCCAACGGTGGAGAACTGGCCGTCCTCCACCGCTGCGGCCACTCGCGGGGTGAGGTCCGATATCAACTCTTGCCCACCGGAGGCCGCAGCGAAGAAGACCGGCGGTGGATCGAAGCCACCGCTGCCCGCGAGTTCCAACGTCAGAGTTCCGGAGGGGGCGGATACCCCGGCCAGATGCACCCGCCCTTCAAAGCGCTGCTCATGGACCCGCAGGTCTCCAAGGGAGACGGGGCGATCCACAACCCGCACGGGCTCCACGGCAGCGATGCTTTGTTGTTGGAAGACGGCCACCTTGTAGTCCCCCGTGGCTACTCTTGGGAAACGGAATTGACCCTCCTCGTCGGTCACGGTTCGCTGTCGAGAACAGGGATTGCGCCAGGGTCCAGCCCGTAATTCCACCACCACGCCACCACGGGGCTCCTCGTCGGCGCCCACCACTCTTCCTTCCACGGGGACCCCGGTGCCTAGCGCAAGGGTCCCCAACTCATGGCGCCGGTCCTCGTCCAGGCGGGGAATTGCTACCGTCCTCGGCGCGATGCCAGGGTGTTCGATGGCCAGGCAGACATTGCCGGCCTCCAACCCCCCAAGCCGGAAGCTGCCGCGGGCATCCGTTCCGGTCTCGTTGACGTGGCCAAGCCGGGCAGCGGCCAAGCTGCCCCAGGGGTGGCGCCGCACGGCACGGACGCGGGCGCCCACCAGGGCTTCGCCAGTCGCCGCGTGCAGCAGGGTGCCTTCCACGGTGAAGCCTGGATCGAGATAGATAGCGCCTAGCTCGGCATCTTGGTTGGCCAGGGTGAAATGGACTGGGGCGAATCCATTGGCGGCCAGAGTCAGGCGAACATCCCCCGGGCCTTGCGGTAGCGGAACCGCATACCGTCCATTGCCGCTGGCCAGGGTTTTTTCCACCGTCTCTTTGCCATGGTTCAGCGTCGCTCGGGCCGAGGTCAGGGGCTCGCTACTCAAGGCATCCAGGAGTTCGAAACGAAGACTCGCCGTGGCCGGCACCGCGGGTGCCGTCTCAAGCTTCAACTCCAGGACCTGCTGCCGGGTGATCGACGGGGGGCCGCCCGGGGAGAATTGCATCTCCCGGAAAATCACCAGGCACCGCCCGTCCGCCAGATTGATCGGCATCAGATGCGCTCCCGCTCCTCCCTCAGGGACCAGGATGGGGAGATCGTCCGCGAGGCGCTTCCCCTTCGCGTCAAAGAGATCGGCGGTGAAGCGAGTACGCCCCCCCTGGTTGTGCCGGAAGAGCAAGGCCACCTGGTCGCGCCAACGGAGCAAGCCCAAGAAAGCAGGAAACCGGTCGCGCACCTCCATGGCCGCCTGACGGCTGCGGTATTGAGCTTGCTCGTCCTCAGCGTTGTAGTGGGGGGCAGTCTCTCCGGGAGGCAAGTAACGGATATCCGCTATGACGTTACCCTCGGAGCCAACCAGGGTCAAAAAGGGTCGTGCTGCGGCCACCGCAAAGACCACCTTCCCATCGAGGGAAGGCACCAATGCCCCGCCGCGGAGAATCCTTCCAGTAGGAGAATCGAAGAGGGGGTCGCAGAGAATGGGTGTATGGCTGGGCCTGGGAGCCCGTAGATCCACCGTGTACAGGCCGCACTCCGGTCGTCCATGGGAGCGGCGCCAGGCGCTGCTTGCCCAGCGGGGCGCTTCACCCTCGGGAACCATGACCGGCGTGCCCAACGCAAAAAACCGGTCACCTTGCCAGAGGATTTCTTGTTCAACGGTCGCGGCGTCCGGGAGGGGTGAAGGTTCCGTACCATCGAGGCTTCCACCCCGCGCGGTGAAGACGGCGTAACCGGACCCCCGGGTGACCACCAGCCGATTTCCGAAGGTGTCCAGGGCGAAGGGCGGCGGTTGATTCCAGGCGTCCTGTCCGGGGCTGTCCATCGGGCCAGGAAGCCGGACCGGAGATCCCCGCCACGGGACATGGTAGAGGGCGTAGTCGCCTGCATTCAGCACGATCAAACCCTCCCCCGGCATGCCCTCGGGAGCCGGGGTGACCATCAACGCCGACAGCGCCCCGGCACGGCCCACCTCCAGGGCCGGAAGCACTATCGGCTCGGCGGTAATCCGCCAGGTTTCCATCTCGCCAGCCTCAGCAGCGTGGGTAGCGAGCAGAAACAGCGATCCGAGGAGGAGACGGGCATTGCGGGTCATGGGTTGTCCTGGAACGGTCCTTCCTTCTTTCCTCCCTCAGAGCACAGGATGCAAACTTGACCCGGACCATTGCTGTCAATGCAGATCCAGGCCATCAGATCCCAGCTCCAGCCCATGATGGCCTCCCGACAGACAACCTCCGCCTCGGCCTCATTCTCTGGCCAGGCGAAAATGCCGACGATCACCAACGCACAAAGGAATGGCACGAAGATTTTCCTCATTCACATAACCTCCTATTGTTGCCTTCGATAGTACCTTAACAAGGCCGGGATGTGGCAGAGGATTACCCAGCCACTTCGCGGGGCGCCTCCGCGGAATACTTCCTATTCCCCGCTGTCAGTCGGAACCCCGGTGATGGAATGAACCGGCTTCAGGATCGCGGCGGAACCCTACCCGACCGGCAGCGAATGACCGAGGACCCAAGGTGGGACGGCAAATGACCGGGGGCACCGGGTGGAGCCAGTGGTCGATGCTGACGAATCTTCGTGAGGATCGCCCTCACCGCTTCGCCCACCGCTTCCCCCCGGCAGCCGCACCCCGGACGATGCAAGGACATTCAGAAAGAGAGGGGCGCGCCGTCCTCCAGACCGAAATACTGCGTCAGGAAGGCGGAATACTCTTCGTCCGACAAGCGGCGGACCCAGAATTTGCGGTCGCGAACGAATCTGGTAACGGCAAGCGATCCAGACAGTCGCCCCCTCCTGATGCTCCGCAACGCCGAGGAGCGCATGGGTAGTCCCCTGCCGAATTCCTGATCATTGGCCTGAATGGCTGCCCACTCAGCTTTGGTCAGGTTGAGGAGGTGCTCACACAGACTGCGGGCCAGGTCCTCGTCGAGCCCCTCCGGGCTGCGGGCTGAGGCAGCCGCTGTATTGACGATCAAGGCATGGAGGCACGAGGACTTCTCGACATCGACGGCGGCGAGGAGATCCAGATCCTCGACCGTGAAGTCTTCGGGGCCTGCAAGGCGCGCCGCAAAACCGATGAAGTATCGGTCATCGGGGGCCCATCTCCCGGCGAGGTCGTACTGGAAGGTATGCGTCGGGTCTCCTTCTCCAGCCACTGCGGTGAGCGCCTGAGCAAAGAAGGCGTAGCTGTACGGCCTCTTCGCGCTGTGCAAGCGCATCTCGGTCAGCGTGAGTCGCTCCTCGGGCTCGACGGTGGACCTCTCACGCAGTCGGGTCAGGATGGCTTGGGTGTTGGCTCGTTCCGTTCTGACGTTGGACCACAGGGTCCACAGCCATTCTCGTAGCTTGGGGGTCGCCCGTCTCAACCCACTCGGATCCTCGACGCCACGCCCCAGAACATCGAGGAGTTCCTCAAGGCTAGCCCGTAACTCCGTGTCCTTCAGGCTCCTTTGATTCCGCGCCACCTCAGGGGTGCGTCCCGCAGCTCCAGCGATCAGTTGGCGATACTCAGAGCCCCGCGCGAAGGCTACCCGGGGGGACAGACCCTCAAGTAGCTCCCGCTGCGCGGTCTGGCTCAAAAGCCGGTGCCCGGCCTGGAAGATGGTGTGGTGAAAGACATCGTTGGGGTTGATGTGGGGCAGCACTTCCCCAAGGACGAAGGCATCGACAAGATCAGGGGAACCAGGGAGATATTCCAACCCAAGGGAGACAATCTCGGGATACTCGAAGCTCTGATCGGCAGGAAAGGACTCCCTGATGATCCGGGGGACCTCTTCTGGCCGATGCTCGAAGAGGAACTGCAGGAGAACCCCGGTGCGCACATGCCTTTCCAGGAGCCGGATGACCAGGAGCGGCAATCCACTGCTCTTCAGTTCCTTCAAGGACGGGTTGCTCGTGGCGATACACGCATCGAGAGCCTCAAGCGTGGATCCCAGGGTCGGATGCTGCCTTGCCAGACCGGCAAATCCCACCGCGGGATTGGGGCCGTTCCACAGGTCCAGAAGCGCAACCACGCTTCTGGAACCGTGTTGGAGCACTTCCCGCAACTCCATTGCCGGGCCTTCAGCCGCCCAATCCTGGCCTTCCCCGGCTTTGACCGCACAAGCCTCGGCGGCGGCCTCCGGGGACTCCGTCGCGGTGGCGGCGCAGCGCAAGACACCCGCGAGAGCGAGCACCACGAGCAGGGGGCGCAGGGGGTTCGTCCTCATCACGGATCCTTGCGGCGGCCAACATGCACCGCGGCGTTTGTGGGATTATTTAGCAAAAGATTTCTCACTATCCCTGGGTAGGCCGTCCTGGGGTTCTCCCGAGGCAACAGCCAGGGCTTCCGGCGTCAGTCCAACGCCCGTCGAAGCCGCCAGGAGTAGAGAGAAGTTCAGCCGCATTGTTGAAACGGCCTTCTGATAGGGCCCTGGTAGGCATCCGTGGCGTCATCAAGGATCTGACAGGTCGTCCACGAAACACAGCCCCCGTTCGCTGCGATCCCCCTGTCGTCCCCACAGTCTTGATAGGTCGCCACTGGTAAGGCCAACAAGGCCAGCGCCAACGCTGCCACGATAGCGTTCCATTTCAACATTGCAATTCCTCTTTGGTCGCCTCTTCGTGGTCCACGATTTCAATAAGGTCCACTGTACCAAAACTCCAGGCGCCTACGGCGCTCACAGACTACGCCTGTGTCGGGCGGGGGCGATATCGAAGCCATATCCCCGGGTCGGTTCCCTGCAAACGAACCACACAATTAGCCGTAATTGAAGTACATCAGACCAAGAGCGCACCTCAACATCGACCACCAAGGGCGAATCCCGGGGCGGGACGGAGCACGTCCCGCAACTCGTTCTTCCCGTTCACCGTTTCCGATGGAAATCCACAGCCCTTGCGGAGCACTTTGGGAGGGGGAAGCGCGGGAACCGGGAGCGCCGCCCAGGACGGGGAGTAGTCCCGTAGCTGGCCGGGACTGGGGTTAACACAGAGTTATCCCGTGACAGCGGGCAACCGCCAGAAATCTGTTTCAGGTATGCTGTAATTATTCGATGAATGGCACAAGGACACCCAATCTATGAATATCTATCCGGTACCCGAGTACGACCGCAGACGGCGGGCTGAAAGTGGCACACTTACCTTTGTTCGCCGCGTCTCCGGTACCCTGCGTGCGCTGGGATGGATTTTGGCGTCGCCCCTTACCATGCTCTCGATCTACCTACGAGAGCGGAGAATCGACAAGACTGGACCTTCAGCACACGCAGGGGACCGTAGCCTGGACAGCCTTGAGCAATACGTCATGTGCGTATGTCCGCTGAGCGAGTTCTCTCGATTGGGCTGCCCTACAGGGGAGCTTAAGCCCGACGAGAACTTCCTTCTAATCCAGAATGTGACCTTCAGCATCTCAGAGACGTTTCCGGTTTGGAATTCCCCTGGTGAGCACAAGGGCCTTCGTCTTCCCGACAACCCCGACCTGGGTTACGTACCAGAGGGATTCATCACGGACTTTGCCTCGATCCCGCCCTGCCTGAGACTTGTCGCTGGAAGGCCCCTGGGGCCTTATAGCAGGGCGGCTGTAGTCCACGATTGGACCTATGCTACCCACTTCGATGGCTCGTCCGCCGGACGCAAGGATTGCGACCGCGCAATGCTGCACTTGATGAGACAGGATGGCACTCGACCCTGGCGTAGAACTCTCATCTATGTTGGTGTTCGAATAGCTGGAGGCTCCGCCTTTTCAGAGGCTCCGAGAACGCTCGCTCAAAAGGACGAACTTTTTGCCGATAAGACGTTCAAGAACCGGTACCTCCACACAGTCTTCTTCATGCTGGCCCATCTGACAAGGGCGGTTGAGAAGGCACGTGTCTTAGAACGTGGCACCTGCGATCAACTTCTTGATCAGATCAAGCAGTGGGCCGAAGGCGCGCGCAACTGAGCACGGAGTGGGAAAACGAGCAGGGCGACCGCAGGACACCCTCTTGCTCGCTCCTCCCCCATTGTACGAACCTAACGAGCACAGCGGAACTGAAAACTGTCGATGGCGCTGTTGGTCCTGGACGCAAACCCGAATCCCGCGTGACCACAGGATCCTGATCCTTGGACCCCTACAGCATTTCCAGCCAAACCATTTGCGTCGGTATCGATAACACTTGCCTCGTTCGACACCCACTCAAAATTGTCTGTCATGTCGCTAACACCGAAAAGGCCAGCATTGTTGCATGTATAGTGCCACTCAAAGTACTCTGGCAACCGCATACCGTCGCGCAAGCACTCTGCTCTAGCGTTGACCCAAGCCATCGCGGCGCTTGAAGCCCGTTCGAGCCTTTCGATGATCCACCCTGTATCTCCCGGCTCACAAGAGCCCCCAGAAGGGCTTTCGGAAAGAGTGTGTACGTCGGAAAGAACCATTCCATCCTTGAAGCAGACCTCAGTGTAGGAAAGGGGTGGCACAAAGTCCGAGATCACATTGCTGTACAGACCCGAGTTGCCCGTCAGGCTCCGCGAAATCGTATCTGCCGCTGCTGAGCCAGAAGCTGTCGTTTGAAGGCTGCCATCTGGGAATCGGATTCCTGCCGTCGTTTCAATCTCGCCTGATACCTTCAAGGCGGCCTGGCCATGCACAGACTGAGTTAAGAGAACGAGGAGAATGAGAAGGGCGCGTTTTTTCATTGTTTTACCTATTTGTGTGTTTTTGTTGAAAGCTTCTCCCTTATTCCGTTCCCACAAGGGACCCCTTCGTGACAGCAAAACGCGCGTGTGTTTCGCGAACGGGACCCTCTGCCACCCGCGAAACCACCTATCTGCGTAGTGGGCCATTGGTCCGACTCGGGCCTAACATAATTCGGTATTATCCAGGGGTGATTGGCTGGTCCAATCCCCCACCACACGATAACGAATCGTTATCACCTCTACCCAGCCCCCCTCCAACACCACCAGGTGTGAACCGCCCCCCGGTGATCCCCGCCGCCACCCACTGGACGCGGGCTGTTGACGCTCCAGATACCCCCGTATGACAACGTCACTCAGGGAGGGGATCCACCATGCCAAACCGAGCTACCAGAACCCTGTCCTTTACGCCGGAACACACGGCCTTTTCGCTCCACCTGTGTCGAGTCGGGCCGATACCAGTCCGCTGGCGAAGTCGTGCGGGCGGGACTGCGACCGCTCCAGGATCAGGCAGCCCACCGCGAGGCCGAGTTCCAGAGAGGGCACGCCCCGCGGGGGAATCGCCACGACCTTGGATCGAGACAACAACGCCAGCACCACCGAGCCCGGGCCACGGGCGAGGTGCATCGGGTGCCCTCGCCCACCCACTCCTCGGAACCCCGCACCATCAAATCGCGTAGTCTTCATCCAGGCGCCTCTCGGCGCTCACACTCATTTTCCATTTCTCGGAGGACTCCATGGCTTTGTATCGTTCCCGAAAACACTCCGTCATCGCCGGTGTCTGTGGTGGTATCGCCGAATGGTTGGGGTGGAGCCCCAACGGCGTACGCGTGCTGTACGTGTTGCTGTCGGTGATCTCCGCGGCGTTTCCCGGCATCATCGTCTACCTGGTCTTGTGGCTGATCATGCCCAAGCGGTAGGACGACCAACGCTTCCGCCGCGACGGGTGGCGCTTCGCCGACGCTGGGGTAAGATGGCGCCGGAGGAGAACGAGCACCATGCCCCAGCGTCCCAAGATCTCAGCCATCATCACGACCTTCAACGAAGAGCACAACATTTCTGAGTGCATCGACAAGCTGCTGTGGTGCGATGAAATCCTGGTGGTCGATTCGTTCTCGACCGACCGCACCCCGGAGATCATTCGGTCGTACGACAAGGTCACCCTGCGACAGCACACGTACTTTGGCTCCGCGGCGCAGAAGAATTGGGCCATCGACCACTCGAGCCACGAATGGATCTTGATCTTCGATGCGGACGAGCGGTGCACCCCGGCCCTGCAGGAGGAGATCGAAACGCTGCTGGCTTCGGGGCCGGCCTACGAGGCCTACTCCATCCGTCGGCGGCTCTTCTTCCTGAACCACCTGATCCGCTTCTCCGGTTTCCAGCGCGATCAGGTCGTGCGGCTGATCAAGCGGGGCTCGGCGCGCTACCCGAACCGCCGGGTTCACGCCGACATGATGACCTCCGGCCCGGCTCCGCACCTGAAGAACCCCCTGGACCACTTCATGGTCTATGACCTCTCCGAGTACGTCCAGCGGATCACCAAATACGGCATTTGGGGCGCCGCCCAGGGGTGGCGAGACCAGCGGAAATCCGGCATCCTCGAAGTGGTCGGTCGCCCCCTGTGGCGCTTCTTCCGCACCTTTCTGCTCCAGTTGGGCATTCTGGACGGTCGCCACGGCCTGATCTTCTGCATCTTCCAGGCCTACGGAACCTTCGTCAAATGGTCGGTCCTGTGGGGCTGGCGCAAGATGTCCGTCCTCGGTTTTGATCCCAAGCTCCCCGAGTTTGATGAAAACGAGGAAACCTGGGCCGGCCTGGAGCAACTCCAGGACGGTTCCAAGGCTTGACCGCCCCCGCGGCCCCCTCCGTCGCCATGCGGGCCTCGGTCATCCTCAGCACCTACAACGCCCCGGATCTCCTGGAGAAGGTTCTCCTCAGTTATTCCGCCCAGGTCGATCTGGAGCCGGACGCCTTCGAGGTGGTGATCGCGGACGATGGTTCCGGCCCGGAAACCGTGGAGCGCATCGCGGCGCTGCAACCCCATCTGTCCTTTCCGGTGCGCCACGTCTGGCACGAGGATCGCGGCTTTCGCAAGTGCACCATTCTGAACCGCGCCATCGTCGAATCCCAGGCGGACTACCTGATCTTTTCCGACGGCGACTGCATCCCCCGGCCGGATTTCCTGGCCACCCACCTGGCCCTGCGGGAACCAGGACGATTTCTCTCGGGAGGCTATTTCAAGCTCTCCCGGGCGGTGAGTGAAGCCCTCACCGCCGAGGATGCCCGGTCCGGTCGAGCCACGGACCCGGCGTTCTTGCGCTCCCTGGGGGTGGGTCGCTCTCTCAAGACCCTGCGCCTGACCGCCGGACCGAGGCTGGCCCCCCTGCTGGACTGGATCACCCCCACGGGAGCCACCTGGAACGGCCACAACGCCTCCGGCTGGCGACGGGACATCCTGGCCGCCAATGGCTTCGACGAACGCATGGCCTACGGCGGCGAGGATCGCGAGTTGGGGGAGCGGCTGGAGAACGCGGGGATCCGCGGCAAACAGATCCGCCACCGGGCCGTCTGTGTGCACCTCTGGCACGAGCGTGGCTACATCCGGCAGGCGGACCTGATCCGCAACCGCGCGATCCGTGACGAGACCCACGACCGCAAGCGCCGGGTGACACCCTACGGCATCGAGCGGTCGGCTTTGCCGCCGCGGCACAAATCCTCCCCCGTGCAGGGTAAAACAGCATAGAATCAGGCTTCTTATGCCTTACACCATCGGCATCGACGCGCGGAAAATCCAGGATTTTGGGATTGGGACCTACGTTCGCAACCTGGTCCAGGGGCTGGCGGAACTGGACCGGGAGAATCAGTACGTCCTGTTCACGGGCCAGCAACGCCGTGAAGCTCTGGGCCAGTTGCCGGAGAACTTCAAGGTGGTGGTGGAACGCTCCCCGGTGTACTCGGTGCGCGAACTGTTCGCCCTCTCGTGGCGGATCTTCCGGCTCAAGCTCGACCTCTACCACGCGACCCACTACGTGCTGCCGGCGGTTTCCCCGTGCCGCATCGTGGTCACCATCCACGACATCATCCACCTGCTGTACCCGGAATTCCTGCCCAACCGGCTGGCCTTCTTCTACGCCCAACGGATGATCCGCCGCTCCCTGGTCCGGGGCGACCGGATCATTGCGGTGTCCCAGAACACCAAGAGCGACCTGACCGACTACTTCGACATCAACAGTCGCAAGATCCAGGTGATCTACAACGGGGTCGAGGACTCGTTTCGCCAGCCTCTGCCCCAGGAGGCCCTGGACCGCTGGCTGCGCAATCTGGGCATCCGCCAGCCCTACTTGCTCTTTGTCGGCAATCCCAAACCCCACAAGAACCTGGACAACGTCCTCAAGGCCTACGCCCGGGCGCGGCAGTTGCAGAAGTTCACCGCGCCCCTGGTGTGCGTCGGCGACCGTGGCAAGGAGGAATTCAAGATCCGCCAGCGGGCCGCGCAGTTGGGCGTCGCGGACGATGTGCACCTCCTGGGGCACGTCGCCCAGGAAGCCCTACAGGCGATCTACCAGGGTGCCACCCTCTTCCTCTACCCCACCCTCTACGAGGGGTTCGGCCTTCCCGTGGTGGAAGCCATGGCCTCCGGGGTGGCGGTCATCACGTCGAACACCTCGGCCCTCAAGGAGATCGCCGAAGGGTACTCCCACCTGGTCAATCCCCTGGATGTGGAGGCCATGGCCGAGGCCATCGCCCATTGCATGCACGACGAGGAGCACCGTACCGCCCTGGCCAAGTTGGGCCGCCGCCGGGCCGCCGACTTCCAGTGGAAGAAGACTGCGGAAAAGACCCTCGACACCTACCTGAGCGCCATTCGCTCCAAGCACCCCACGGGCAAGACCCTGGTGGGCAAACTGGACAAAGACGGCAAGACCAGCAAGACCGGCAAGACCGGCAAGACCGGCAAGACTCAGAAGAACCAGCGCGGGGAGGAGGACGTTTGACCACGGCCCCGGCGCTGCGGGTAGCCCTCGTGCACGACTGGCTCACCGGGATGCGCGGCGGCGAGAAGGTCCTGGAGGCCATCGCCAGGAGCTTCCCCGGGGCGCCCATCTTCACCCTCTTCCACTTCCCCGGCGCGGTCGGCGGAGCGCTGGAGGAACGGCCCATCCACACCAGCTTTCTGCAACGAGCCCCGGGGATCCGCCGGTACTACCGCCACTACCTGCCCCTGTTCCCCGCCGCCGTGGAGGACCTGGATCTGACGGGTTTCGATCTGGTGATCAGTTCCAGCCACTGCGTGGCCAAAGGCGTGGTGCCACCGCCGGGGAGCCACCATATTTGCTATTGCCACACCCCCATGCGCTACGCCTGGGACCAGGAGCGGGCCTACTTTCCCCGCCGCCGGGGCCTCACCGCCCGGCTGCGGGGGCTCGCCCTCACCGGGCTGCGAGCGTGGGATGTCACCGCCAGCCGCCGCGTGGACCACTTTCTGGCCAATTCCCGTTTCGTGGCGGAACGCATCCGGCGCTACTACGGTCGTCCGGCGGATGTCCTGCACCCGCCGGTGGCGGTGGATTTCTTCACCCCCCGCGGGACAGGGGAAGACGTCAAAGAAGGGGTGGGCGAAGGGACTCAGGCCTATGTCCTGGTGGTCTGTGCCCTGGCCCCGTACAAGCGGCTGGATCTGGCCATTGGGGCGTGCCGGAAGGCGGGGGTGGAACTGCGCATCGTGGGCACCGGCCCCGAGGAAAAGGCCCTCCGCCAGATGGCCCGGGATAGCGGCTCCCCGGTGCACTTCCTGGGTCGAGTCTCCGGCGAGGCGCTGCGGGATCTGTACCGGGACGCGCTCTGCCTGCTGCAACCGGGGGTGGAAGATTTCGGCATCGCACCGGTGGAAGCGCTGGCCTGCGGCACTCCGGTGGTGGCCACCGGTCGGGGCGGGGTGCTGGATATCGTCGAGGATGGGCAACACGGCCATCTGGTCCCCGAACAACCGGAAAAAGAGGACGAAGCGGCGGTACGGAGCCTCGCCGAGGCTATTGACAAAACACGGCAAACCCGATTCAATTCTTTGGACCTCCGAAGCCGTGCTGAGACCTTCGCTCCGGCCCTCTTCACCGAGCGATTGATGGGCTTCGTAACGAGCAGGGAAAGATCCATTTGATCCACCAGAAGTACCGCAAAACGGCCGCCATCTTCCTCCTGGGCGATGTTTTGGCCACCGCCGCCGCGTTCTTCGTTGCCTGGACCCTTCGTTTCCAGTCGGGGGTCATCCCGCTCTTCGATGAAGTCCCCGACTTCCGACACTACCTCCCCCTGCTACCCGTCGCGCTGGTGATCTGGCCGGTGGTGCTGTATTTCCATGGTCTCTATCAAGTCCGGCGGGCTCGCAGCCGCATGGATGAATTGTTGACCGTGTTGCTGGCGACCGTGCTGGCGGCGGTCTTGCTCCTCGCCTTCACCGCGGGCTACCGCCCCACCGTCGCCCCCGAGAGCACCGATCCCCTGACCTTCAGCCGCGTCTTCCTGGCCCTCTTTGCCGGGGTCAGCCTGGTGATGGTCAGCACCTCCCGCACCTTCCTGCGCTTCCTGTTGCAGCGCCGCCTGGATCGGGGCCTGGGCTTGCAGCGCATCTTGATGGTGGGAGCCGGCGCCCTGGGCAAGGAGGTGACGGCCAAGATTCACACGCACCAGGAGTTCGGCTTCCGGGTGGTCGGCTTCGTGGACGATGACCCGGGGAAGGCGGAATCGAGCTTCCATGGGGTGCCGGTGCTGGGCAAGCTGGCGGATGTTCCGCGGCTATTGGCGGAGGAGCGCATCGATCAGGTGTTCATCACCTTGCCCCTGGAAGCCCACAAGAAGATGCTGCGCCTGTTGCAGCAGCTCAGCCAGGAATGTGTCGAGGTGCGCATGGTGCCGGACATCCTCCAGTACGCCGCCCTCAACGCCACCATCGAAGACCTGGACGGTACGCCGGTGATCAACCTTTCCCAGGTCCCGCTGGAAGGGTGGCACAGCCTGGTGAAACGGGGCATGGATGTGGCGATTTCCCTGACCGCCATGGTGGTCCTGGCGCCCCTTTTCCCCATCATCGCCCTGGCTATCTGGTGGGAAGGCTGGGGTCCCCTCTTCTACAGCCAGGAGCGCATGGGCCTGGACGGCAAGCCGTTCATGATCTGGAAGTTCCGCTCCATGCGGGTCAATGCCGAGGCCACCACCGGTCCCGTGTGGGCCGTCAAGGACGATCCTCGCCGCACCCGGGTGGGCAGTTTCCTACGCCAGTGGTCCATCGATGAGCTACCGCAGCTGTGGAACGTCCTCAAAGGGGATATGTCCATCGTGGGTCCCCGCCCCGAGCGCCCCGCTTTCGTCCACGAATTCAAGCACAAGATCCCCCAGTACATGATGCGCCACCGGGTCAAAGCGGGCATTACCGGCTGGGCTCAGGTTCACGGCTGGCGCGGCAATACCTCCATCAAGAAGCGGATCCAGTACGATCTCTACTACATTCAGAACTGGACGCTGAAGCTGGATTGCAAGATCCTTTGGATGACTTTCCGCAGCGGACTGTGGCATAACGCCTACTAAAATCCCCTCGCCAGTCGAAGAATCGTTCCGCCGCGCGCGGTCTGAGCGAAGGATTTCACGACCGCCGGGATCTAACCTCGGGCCAGGAGAGGAGAGAGCATGCAACCGACCAATGTTGGAGTGAACCACACCGGCGGGGCGCGCGGGCCTCGCGGGCTATCGCCGGAACTCCTCGCGGGCTTCGGGCTGGTGCTGCTGTTCTTCCTGTTCCTGGGGGCACGGGATCTCTGGAACCCCAACGAGCCCCTCTACGGGCTGGGCGCCAAGGAGATGGCCCAGCGGGGGGACTGGCTGGTTCCCACCATCAACGGCAATGTGTACCCGGAAAAACCGATCCTCTACTACTGGGGAGCGCTGGTCGCCTCGAAGCTGCTGGGGGGGGTGTCGGAATTCTCCCTGCGGGTGCCGTCGGCGCTGGCCGCGATCCTCAGCTTCTGGCTGGTTTACGCCCTGGTGCTAGGGTACCGGGACCGACGGTTCGCGCTGCTGACGGCGGGGCTCTTCGCGACCCAGTACATGATTTTTTGGACCGGTCGCTCGGTGCAGATGGATATTCTGGTGGTGGCCTCGACCCTGGCGGTGCTGGTGCCCCTCACCCGCAGCGCGGACCACGGCTTTTCGCCCACGGCGGCCTGGCTGCTGGCGGGGGCGGGAGCGGGGTTCGGATTTCTGGCCAAGGGGCCGGTGGCCTGGGTCCTCCCGGCGATCGCCTTCTGCGGCTACGCCCTGTGGACCCGACGACCGCGGCTCTTCCTGAATCGGCACGTCTTCCTGGGGGCCGCCGCCGCCATCGGGGTCGCCGCGCCGTGGTTCCTGATGCTCTGGTGGCAGGGCCAGGAGGACTTCCTCTACAACGTGCTGATCACCCAGAACTTCCACCGCTTTACGGACGCTTGGGATCACCAGCAGCCCTGGTGGTATTACCTGAAGTATCTGTGGATCGACCTCGCCCCCTGGTCCTGGTTCCTGCCCGTGGCAGCGGTGCTCGGCCTGCGGCGACGGAAGGACGGGGAGACCACCGACGGGCTGCAACCCCTGTCCTGGATCTGGATCTTCGGCGTGGTGCTCTTCTTTTCCCTGTCGGATAGCAAGCGCACGCCTTATATTCTGCCCATCGCCCCGGCGGTGGCGATCCTCGCCGCGGGGGTCCTGGATCGCTTCATGAACCATCGCCTCGGCAACGGCCCACGGCGGGCGGTGCTGGGGCTCCACGGCTTTTTCGGGGGGCTCCTGCTCCTCGCCGGGGCAGGGCTGTGGTGGCAGCGGGGCGCCCTCCCGGATCTGGGCTGGGTGGTGCCGTTCCTGGCCACCGTGCTGCTGGTCAGCGGCGGCACGGTGCTGGCCTGCTTGGGGTTCTCCCGACGGCGTCCCGGACGCCTGGTGGGCGCTCTGATCGGGGCGTTCTTGGCCCTCTATCTGGCGGCGGCGGTCTGCCTGCCCGCCGCCAATCCCCTCAAGTCCGCGCGGAGTTTCTCCGCCCAGGTCAATGAGGTGGTCGGGACCGAGGGACCGTTGCGCTCCTATAATTTCTGGTTTGGACGCACGGGGTATTCGTTCTACACCGACCGCATCATCCCCAACATCCCCGGCAGCCCCGACGGGGCGGGCCTGAGAGAGTACTGGAGCGCCGCCGAGCCTACGTTCCTGCTGGTGGAGGAACGCCATGTGGCGGCGGCGGCGGCGGTCCTGGGGGAGCCCCAACTCCTGCTGCGCCACGAGGTCGGGGGTCGCACGGCCTATCTGCTGGGGAAGGGTGAGGGCGAAGCCAGGCCGAGCCATCCCGTCCAACTCCCCGCCCCGGTGGCGACGGCCCTGGAGCCCATGCTCCCGAAGGGTCTCTCCGACTACCGTGTTTTTCTCCATGGCGCGGAGGGCCGCCTCGTGTACCGCATCCGCTGGCGCACGGTCGGGGAAGAGGAGGCGCGCATCCAGGCGGACGGCACGATTCTCTCCCGACCGAGCCCTCCTCCGACCCTCTGAGGAAGAGTCCGCGAAGGATTTTCCGCGCCCGTCACACTTCTGGAGAAATCACATTCCTCCAGGAGGAGACCCTATGGGTCACAAGACCGGACGGAAATGGATCCCCCCGACGGGGCAAGCGACGCCATGCACTGCCAGGTGGTCGATCTTCTGGGCGTTGCTCTGGCTGCTCCCGGGAGGGCTGTGGGCCGCTGAGCAGCCGAGGGTGCCGATCCACGCGGCCTGCGCCGCGGCCCAGGAAGGGCTGCCCAGTGATGAGGCTCTGGAGGCCGATGGAGCGGTCATCGGCGAAGTCACCATCCAGATCGGAGACATCTTCGACCCCGGCGTGCCCGGCGAGAACCACTGGGCCTATCGCACCGTCAACCGCCTGCACCGCAAGACCCGGGATGGCGTGCTGGAACATCAACTTCTCTTCCATCCGGGGGAACGCTACTCGCGGGACCGCTTGCAGGAGACCGAACGCCTTCTGCGCCGCGACGGCTATCTCTTCGACGCGGAGATCTGCCCGATTCGCTACGCCGACCACCGGGTCGATGTGATGGTGATCACCCGCGATGTCTGGACCCTGAAAGCAGGGGTCAGCTTCGGTCGTTCCGGTGGCGAAAACCACACCAGCTACCAGGTGGAGGACAGCAACTTCCTGGGCACCGGCAGGGAGCTGACGTTCAAGTACACCACGGACGTGGACCGCTCCACCTCCCTGCTGCGCTTCACCGACGAGCACCTGTTCGGCAGCTGGACCCAACTGGGGGTTCGGTACGCCGAGAGCAGCGACGGCTTCCTGCGCGGGGTCAAGGTCGAGCGTCCGTTCTACGCCCTCAACGCCCGGTGGGCGGCGGGCCTGGAGGCCGCCACGGAGGAGCGGACCGATTCCCTCTACACGTTGGGGGACGTGCGTGACCGCTTCGGCCACGACACCGACTTCGTGGAGGGCCATTGGGGCTTTTCCAGCGGTCTGCACGAACGGACCACCCGGCGCTGGAGGGTGGGGGCGACCTTCGAGCGCCATCACTTCTTCGACGCGGGCGATGCGGAGTTTCCCTCCGCCCTACCCCCGGACCGCACCCTGGCCTACCCGTGGGTGCAATTCGAACTCCTCGAGGATCGCTTCGTGGAAGGGTACGCCTTCTCCCAACTGGGCCGGACCGAGGATCTGGCGTTGGGCACGGCGCTCCGGGCACGGCTGGGGTACTCCTCCTCCGCCCTGGGGGCCGACCGCGAAGGGGCGATCTTCGCCCTGGGAGCCAGCCAGGGATGGCAAGCGGGCGACAAGCTCCTGGTCTTCGGCAGAGCCCACAGCGACGGTCGGTGGAACGATGGCGGGCTGGAGAATTTCTCCTTGGGTACGGAGGCCGAGCTCTTCTGGCGCGATCTTGGCCCGCACCTCTTCTACGCCCGTCTGGGGCTCGATGTGACCCGCGACCTGGACCCGGACCGTCAGCTGCTGCTGGGCGGCGACAACGGCTTGCGAGGCTATCCCTTGCGCTATCAAGAGGGGGATCGGCGGTTCCTGCTGACCCTGGAGCAACGCTTCTTCACCCCCTGGCACCTGTTCCATCTGGTGCGGGTGGGCGGGGCGGTGTTCTTCGATATCGGGCGCTCCTGGTTCTCCGGCGGGGATCCCATCGACCAGGGCAAGCTGCTGCGCGATGTCGGCTTCGGCCTGCGGTTGGCCCCCAGCCGCTCCGGACGAGGCAATGTCATCCACGTCGATATCGCTTTCCCCCTCGACGGCCAGGACACGATTTCCGGCACCCAAATCCTGGTGCGGACGAGAAATTCGTTTTGAGATCCCCGGCGAACGAAGGATTTTTGGCCGCGCGCACACTTTTTTAAAAGGACCGGGTGATCACACCGCGCCCGACCCAAGGAGACCCATGACCACTCCCGACACTCTGGCTGGAACCATCCTCGAAACCGCCCCCCAGCGCACGGCCCGCGATGCGTGGCTGCCCAGACTTCTCTACCGCTCGGGTCCGACCACCGCGGTCGTCGCCTGGGTCGGTATCTACCTGGCTCTCTCCGCCCTGCTGCGGGGGGTGTTGCTCCTGGTCTACCGCGGGGAGATTCACGACGCGCTGCTGCAACAGCTGGCGGCCCCCCTCATCGGCCTGGGGATGGACCTGGTGACCCTGGGGTATATGCTGCCGCCGGTGGTGCTCTGGATGGTGCTCATGCCCCGGCGCTGGCAGGCATCCCGCTGGGCGCGGGTCGGACGGCTCGGATTCTTCTCCCTCTCCCTCTTCGGCCTGCTCTACATCTTCGCCACGGAGTTCTTTTTCTTCGATGAGTTCCTGGCCCGCTTCAACTACATCGCGGTGGAGTACCTGATCTCGCCCCAGGAGGTGTTCGGCAACATCTGGGAGTTTTACCCGGTCATCCCCGTGCTCCTCGCTTGCGGGGCCCTGACCCTCGTCTTCGCCTGGTACCTCCGCGCTGCCGTGATGGCCCCGCCCACCGCGCAATGGAACGGGCGCGCTCGGTGGCTCGCCCTGGGAGCCACCCTGACGCTGACGGCCGTGGGCGCTCAGGTGGGGATGTCGGACACGTTGTGGAGTCGCGACCGGTTGCTCAATGAGATCTCCAACAACGGCCTGTTTGCCTTCTTTTACTCCTTCCGTACCGCGGGCCTGGACTACAACCAGTACTACCTGACCCTACCCAAAGACGCGATGTGGAAGGCTGTCCACGCGAACCTGGGTCCCGGGGCGATCCATCCCCACAGCACCCAACGGGCGGTGCCTGGTCGCCCCGACGCCGAACCGTACAATGTGGTCTTCATCATCGAAGAGAGTCTGGGCTCGGAGTTTTCCGAGACGCTGGGGGGATGGAACCCCGCCACGCCGGAACTGGACGCGCTGATGCAGCGAGGGTTGTTGTTCGACAACGTCTTCGCCACCGGCAACCGCACCATCCGCGGTCTGGAAGCTTCGCTGGCTTCCCTGCCGCCCTTGCCGGGACGCTCGATCATCAAGCGGGACAAGTCGGACAACGTCGAGACCCTGGCCCGGGTGCTGCAACGGGTGGGGTACCAGACCGCCTTCGTCTATGGCGGACGGGGCCTCTTTGATGGCATGGCGGACTTCATGCTGCACAACGGTTTTGACCGCTTTATCGAGCAGAAAGATTTCCCCAACGAGACCTTTCACACCGCCTGGGGGGTCTCCGACGAGGCGATCTTCGACCACGCGCTGACCCTGATGGACGAACAGCATGCCGCCGGAAAGCCCTTCTTCACGACCGTCCTGACGGTCTCCAACCACAAGCCCTACAGCTATCCGGAAGGCCGCATCGAAGCCGACCCGGCGGAGCACACACGGCTCAACGCGGTGCGTTACGCCGACTACGCCCTGGGCCGCTTCCTCCACCAGGCGGAGACCCATCCCTTCTACGACCGTACCCTTTTCGTGATTTTCGGCGACCACGGCGCCCGGGTCTACGGCGCGGAGCTGATCCCCTTGCCCTCGTACCGGGTGCCCTTGCTGATGCTCGGTCCCCCCGTGGAGGCCGGTACTCGGCGTTCCACCCTGGGTTCCTCCCTGGACATCACGCCCACGGTTCTGGATCTGCTGGGGCTACCCTACGAGAGCGTCTTCTATGGCAAGAGTCTGGTGGCGGAGCAGCCCCCCTACAACTTCGTACTGATGCAACACAATCGTAACCTGGCCATCTACGATGGGCAGCAGATGGTCGTCCTGGGGCTCCAGAAGACCTCCCAAGCCTTCACCGTGGGACCGGATGACACCCTGACCCCGATGCCGACCTGGGATGACACCCTCCTGGGCCTGCGGGATAGTGCCGTGGCGTTTTTTGAAAGCGCCTACCAACTCTACGACCAGCGCCGCTACCGGGTGAAGGATGGCTGAGCGGCGGCGGGTGCCGCTGCTGGGCCAGATCCAGATTCTCGCCCCCCTCGCCCTGCTCTTTCCCTTCCTGGGACTCGAGCTGACGACGGTGGACGAAACCCTCTCGCGGTGGTTTCTGGGCTCTCTGGACGCCCCGTGGCCGTGGCGCAACCATTGGTTGACGGAGCGGGTGCTCCACCGCGGGGGTCGGGACCTGGTGATCCTGATCGCCCTGGGGGTCCTGATCACCCTGCTCGCGAGCCTGGGGTACGCCCCCCTGAAGCCTCAGCAGCGGCGCCTAGCGTATCTCTTCCTGGCCATGGTGCTCGCCGTGGGTCTGGTGGGCCTGTGGAAGGATCACAGCGCGGTGCATTGCCCGTGGGATGTGGAAGGGTTTGGGGGTTCTTTCCCCCGGGTCCACCCCTTCGCGTCGCCACCGCCGGAGGTGCCCGCCGGGCACTGTTTCCCCGGCGCCCACGCCGCCACCGGCTTTTCCCTGGTGGCTTTCTACTTCGCCTTCCGGGGGCATCACCGGCTGGTGGCCTGGAGCGGGCTGGTGGCGGGGTTGACCCTGGGCAACGTCTACGGCATCTCCCAGGTGGCCCGGGGCGCCCACTTCTTCAGCCATCACCTGTGGAGCGGACTGGTGGTGTGGGAGGTCTGCGCGCTGCTCTACTGGATCGCCTTCCGCGCTCGGACCCGGAGGATCCCCGCCCCAACCGCCGCTGCGCCGTAGAAAGGGCAGCGATCAAGGTGCCGCGATCTTGTGGAGTCAGGGCGTAGTTGCCAAAGCTTTCCCTTAGATAGAACTCGATCACCCGCGCCGCGGGCTCCCGCACCTCCGGGAAGCGGCTTTCCAGTCGCGCCGCCACGGTCCACGGGGCGGTGGCCTCGGTGAGCGGAATGCCGACACCCTCGGCACGGCGGCGGAGACGGCGGAAGGCCTCCGTGGCCGTCAGCACCCGGCGGCGCTGCCAGGCGAGCCAGAGGAGCAGCACGGCGGCGAGGAGCACCAGCGCGATCCGAAACGCCAGGGCGCGAGCGTCTGCCCCATCCGACAACGCCGACGTCTCCGCCGCCGATGCCTCCGGCGCAGAGGCCACGCTGTCACTCTCCGCCGCCCCGGTCCTCGCCGACGATGGGTCGTCCGCCTGGAACCAATCCCGTACCTTCCCCAGGAAGCTACGGAGCCGCCAGAAGTAGGAAACCTGGTCCTGGAAACCGTAGGTCAGCACATAGCGGTCCCAGCGGAACTGGAGGTAGTCATAGGCCTGCTGGAAGAGGCTCCACCCCGCCAGACCATCGGCGTCCGGTCGCCCCGCTGGCGGGGTCGGGTCGAG
>Ga0210063_1000151_pt1 | contig 23793 bp, 14 predicted proteins | sample Muzzi_PWA_D1_FD_185529 | JGI IMG/M metagenome (GOLD analysis project Ga0210063, IMG submission 185529) | Wetland microbial communities from San Francisco Bay, California, USA, that impact long-term carbon sequestration - Muzzi_PWA_D1 (SPAdes) | ecosystem: Environmental > Aquatic > Marine >... | reverse complement strand
GCGCATCGGCGACGCGCCCGTCGTAGACCAGCACCTGCCCCGCCGTCTCCGCCACGGCGCGATCCGTCAGGGGGTGCTCCTGCTCCATCCCGCCGTAGACCTGGCAGCGGGGGGTGGCGCAGATGTCGAAGCCCTCCCGGCGCCACTCCCCCAGGTGGAAGAGCACATAGCTGCGGGCCGCCACCGTCTGCGCCTTCAGCGCCTCCAACTCGTTGTAGAGCAGTGGCCCCATCTCCTTGGGAATCACCCCCCGCAGGTACTCATCCAGGGTCAACTCGTTGATCAGATTGAGGGTGCCGCGATCGTTCAGGTAGACCCGTAGCCGTCCCCGATAGCGCTTATTCTGGTAGCGCACCCCACCGCCCACCGCCGCTTCCACCGTCAGCCAGCGACCGGCCACGGGGAGCGTGCGGCCCTTTTGGGTCACCTGGAAGCCCACCGCCGCCTCGCCATCCTGGCCGACCCCTTGCCCACCATCGATCCCCCCGCCTTCGCTCACCACCCAGGCCGCCTCGTACCCGGCGGCGCGCAGGCGGTCGCGGGCGCCATCGGCCTCGCCGCGCTGCTGAAACGCCCCGAAGCGGACCCGGTAGAGATCCGTGGCGGCGTCGAATCGGGCATCCGCCGGGCCCCCGAAGCGCTCCGTCAACACCGTCGCCAATTCCTGCGCCTGCCCCTCATCCTTGAGCGCCGCCACTTGCAGACGGTAGGCCCCGGCGGCACCTGCCGCCGGTTCGATGCGCAACGGCGACAGCACCGCCACCGCCTCGCCACCGAGCCGTGCGGTGATCTCGCCATCGCAGCAGGGCAGCGTTACCGAGGCCAGATCCGTCGCCAGCCCCACCCGCACCACCGCCGGAGCGGGGATCATCACCGGCTCCGGAGTCTCCGCGGCCAGCGCGGGCGACGCGGGCAGCGGGGCCTCCGGTGCGGGAAGATTTTGCCCCCGCAGGGCAGGGATGGTGAGGGCGAAGGGAAGCAGCAGACTCAGGACGGCGGCGAGGATGCGGGGGGCCACCGAGTTTCTCACGCGCGAAGGCCCGGCATCTTGATGGCGCGCCGGTAGTCCTCGACCCCATCCAACACGATGGGCCGGGCCATCTCGCACAATCGGCTGACCAGAGTCGCGGGGATGCGCCAGGCCAGCGGTTCCGGCCCCCGGTAGTCCGGCGCATCGGCGCCCCGGTCCAGGTTCCCGGGTTCGCGGGTGGGGGGCTCGTCCAGCGGGTAGTTGGTGGTGAAGAGGGTCGGCAGCCGTTGACTGTAGCGGGTGTTGATCACCTGGTAGAGGATATCCTGCACCCACGGCGTGGGTTTTTGCGCGCCCAACTCATCCAGCACCACCAGGGGCGCCTTGACCAGGGGATTCAGAATCCCGTGCTTGGTCTCCGGGGTATTGCGATCGAAACTGGCCTGGAGCTGATGAATCAGCGTGGTGAAATCCATGAACCGCCCCGGCAGCTGGTAGCCCTCCATCAGCTCCCGCAGCACCGCCACCGCCAGATGGGTCTTTCCCACCCCGGGGGGACCGACGAAGATCAGCCCGGAATCGCGGAACGTTCCATCCGGACGCAGAAAGCCTTCGACGTAGCGCCGACTCTCCGACTGGGCCTTGCGCAGCCGCGCCGCCTGGGCGGGCTTCTGGTGGCTGGTCTTGAAGCCCTGCAACGTGCAGCGCCGGTACCGTTCCGGAATCCCCGACAACTCCACCAGCCGCGTCGTGACCTGCCGTTTGCGGCATTCGCAGGGCCGCGCCGTGCCGGCCCCGCCGTCGTGTTCGATCACCCAACCCTGGCCTTCACAATGGGGGCAAGGGTCGTCCTGAAGGAGTGCCTCGGCCATGGCCAGGATGCTAGCACGGAGGATGATGAGAAAGATGGGAGAAGGAAAGGGCGGGGGACGTAGGGGCAGGCCCCCGTGCCTGCCCTGCCGGGCTCAGGGCGCAAAACAGAAAGGGCGGCCACGGGGGGCCGCCCCTACAGTACGAGGGGTGTAGGGGCAGGCCCCCGTGCCTGCCCTGCCGGGCTCAGGGCGCAAAACAGAAAGGGCGGCCACGGGGGGCCGCCCCTACAGTACGAGGGACGTAGGGGCAGGCCCCCGTGCCTGCCCTGCCGGGCTCGGGCCGCACAACAGAAAGGGCGGCCACGGGGGGCCGCCCCTACAGTACGAGGGGACGTAGGCACCGGCCCCCGTGCCTGCCCTGCCGGGCTCAGGCCGCAAAACAGAAAGGGCGGCCACGGGGGGCCGCCCCTACAGTACGAGGGGACGTAGGCACCGGCCCCAAGAACCCCAGCGGAGCGTGTTAAGATCGCCAGCTGTTGTACTTTGCTTTTTCTTGATTTGCAATTCCCGAGCGGCTCCATCCCTTTGACTTGATCTACAACGCAGGAAGAACTCATGGCTGAGGTTTACGATCTTCTCGGCGTCGGCTTTGGCCCCGCCAACATGTCCCTCGCGGTCTTGATCCAGGAGCAGGAGGAAGCGGCGGCGGGACGAACCGTCCAACGGCTCTTCCTGGAGGCCAAGCCGCAACCCGCCTGGCACCCGGACATGATGCTGGAGGGCTCCCAACTCCAGATCACCGTGTTGAAAGACATGGCCACGGTGCGCAATCCCCAGAGCCGCTTTACCTTCCTGAAGTATCTCCAGGCCAAGGATCGGCTCTTCGACTTCCTCAACCTGCGGGATCTCTTCCCGAGCCGGTACGAATTCAACGACTACCTCACCTGGGTGGCGGAGGCGCTGGGGGACTCGGTGCGCTACGGCCAGCGGGTGGTGGAAGTGGCTCCGGTAGGGCAAGGTGCGGACGGCGCCATCGATCTGCTGGAGGTCACCGCCCAGGATGCCGCCACCGGCGCGCTGAACAGCTACCGGGCGCGCAACCTGGTGGTGGCCACCGGCGGCACCCCGTGGGCTCCGGCGGGGATCGAGCCGCGGGGAACGAAGGGGGTGATTCACTCCCATGAATTCATGCAGCGGGTGGCGGCGGAGTTTCCGGATCGCCAGGCGCCGTACCGCTTCGTGGTGGTGGGCGGTGGCCAGAGTGGCGCCGAACTCTTCCTCTATCTGATGGAGCGCTACCCCAACGCCGAGGTCACCGCCACCGTCCGGGGCCATGGCTACAAGCCGGTGGATGAGAGCGACTTCACCAACGAGATCTTCCACCCCCATCGGGTCGATTTCATCTACAACCTGCCCGCGGAGAAACGCCGCAAGGTGGTGGATAGCTTCCGCGATGTCAACTACGCCGTGGTGGACGCGCCGCTGATCCGGCGCATCTACCGGGAGCTCTACCAGCAGAAGGTGGAGAAGCGGGAACGGGGGCGGCTGCTCCAGTACCTGCAACTCCAGGGGGTCGAGCCCCGGGCGGACGGCGTCGCGGTGCACTTCGAGCACCTGCTGACCGACGAGGCCACCACCCTCAACGCCGACGCCCTGATCCTCGCCACCGGCTACCGCTGGGGTACCCGGCATCCGGTGCTGGCGCCCCTCGATGCCTACTTTGAGAAAGAGGCCGACGGCGAATACCGCGTGCGCCGGGATTACAGCATCGAAAGCCAGGAGACTTTGCGCGCCAAGATCTTCCTGCAAGGGTATTGCGAAGCCACCCACGGCATCAGTGAGACGGTGCTCTCACTGCTGCCCATGCGCGCCCAGGACATCTGGAATACGCTCACCGAACGCCTCCAGGAAGCACCGCGGCCCGCCGCCGTCTGATCGCAGCATCCGTTGGCAAGAGACCTGATCCCAAGGGGGCAAGACCGTGTACATCCGCAACATCGATCCCGAGAATTTCGTCAGCGCCTACAACGTTGACCTCCAACTCCTCTATCCCTGGGAAGGGGTGGTGGAACCCCCCTTCGGCGCCGTGTGGGCGGTGCTCGCCCCTGGCGAGACCACCAAACCCCACGCCCACCAGGAATGCGAGACCTTCGTCATCCTGAAGGGGCGGGGGATGATGTCCGTGGGCGACGAGCGCCAGGCGGTCGGTCCCGGCGCCACCACCTTCCACCGCCCCTTTGACAACCACCTCCTGACCAACACCTCCGACAGTGAAGAGCTGGTCTTCCTCTCCATCTTCTGGGAAGAGAGGGAGCGCTGGGCGGATGGCGGCGGTGAGTCGGCGACGGAGCCGACGGAGCCGACGGTAGAACGGGTGCTGGTCACCGCCGCCCCCCCGACCCCCAACGGCGATCTGCACGTGGGTCATCTGGCGGGGCCGTACTCCAACGCCGATTTCCATGCCCGCTTCCTGCGCTTGCAGGGCCTGGAGGCGCATTTCGTCTGCGGCACCGACGACAACTCCATCTACGTCAAGACCCAGGGGCGGGCCATGGGACTGTCCCCGGAGGCGGCGGCGGATCATTTCGCCGCCGGGATCATCGAAACGCTGGACGCGGCGGGTTTCGATCTCGCGGTCTTCCCCCGCCCCAACGCCAGCCCCCACCATCACCGGCTGACCCAGGAATTCTTCAAAACCCTCTACGACGGCGACCATCTAGAAGAGCGGGAAGCCCCGGCGCCGTACTGCGCGGCGTGCGATCAAATCCTCTTCGAGGCCTACATCGGGGGTCGGTGCCCCGGGTGTGACAGCGGCGTGGTGGGCAATGCTTGCGAAGATTGCGGCCTGGTCTACGACCCCGCGGAGATCGTCGAACCCCGCTGCACCACCTGCGGCGCAACCCCGGAATCGCGCCCCGCCAAGCGCCTGTTCTTCCCCTTGAGCCGCCACCGGGAGACCCTGCGGGAGCACTACCGCCACGTGTCGCTGACGCCCCATGTGCGGGCCTTGGTGGAACGCCTGCTGGCCGATGGGCTGCCCGATGTGGCGGTGACCCACTGGACCGATTGGGGCATCGAGGTGCCGGTGCCGGGCTACGAAGCGCAGCGCATCTTCGTCTGGCTGGAGATGGCCCCCCGCTACTTCGCCTACGTCGAACACCTGAACGACAAGCTCGGGGGCGAGGGGGGATGGCAGCGCTACTGGAAGGGAGACGGGGCGCGCATCGTGCAGTTCTTCGGCTATGACAACAGTTTCTACTACGCGGCGCTGATCCCCGCCCTGCTCAAAGCCTTCGACCCGGAGATCCGCCTGCCGGAAGCGCTGGTCACCAACGAGTTCTACCATCTGGAGGGGGAGAAATTCTCCACCAGCCGCGACCACCGGATCCTGGGCCGCGACATCCTGGCCCAGGAACCCCGGGACGCGGTGCGCTTCTACGTCGCCTACACGGCGCCGGAGCGGGAGGCCACCAACTTCGTGCTGGACGATTTCCACGCCACCATCGACCGGGAGATCCGTCAGGGCTGGATCGGCTGGCTGCACGGGCTGGGAGCGCGGCTGGGGGAGCACTACGACGGCCAGGTCCCCGCCACCGGCGACTGGACGGAGGACCACCGGCGCTTCTTCCAGCGCCTGGAAGGACTGCTTCAGGAGGCCGCGGCGGGGTATGCCGTGCCGGGCTTTTCCCCCCAGCGGGCCACCCGGGCGCTGACCGAGATCGTCCGCGAGGCGCGGCGTTTCGCCGCCGGGGAGAGCCATTGGCAAGGGGTCACCACCCGCACCGAAGAACAGCGCACCGCCTACGCCCTGGAGGTGCTGGCGGCCAAGCTCCTGGGCCTCGCCGCCGCCCCGATCATGCCGGACTTCGCGGTGGCCCTGTGGCGGGCGTTGGGCTACCCGGAGGGTCCCGGAGATGGCGCCTGGAAAGACGCCTTCGCCTGGGTCCCGGCGGGGGCCGATGCGACCGGGCTGGCGACGGCGGCGCTCCTGTCACGGTAGGGGGTCAGCGCACCACTCCACCCGCCCCCGCGCCCATTCGACCGCCCGCTCGATGCGCGTCGCCCCGTCCCGCGCCGCCATCTCGTCGAAGCGCAGCGACGCCAGGCCCAGCAGGGTACACACCGTGCGGTGGGGACTGGGGGGACCATCCTTGCGGTCCTGATCGAAGCGCTCCAGATGGAGCGCGACGGCGTGGATCTGGTGGTGCAGGGCACGGAAGGCGGCGTCGGAGAGGGATGGATCGCCCCGGTAGATGTCGAGACGGGCCCCGGGGCGGTACTCGGGATAGTGCTCCAGCCCCAAAAAGCGCAGGAACCAGGCGGCACGGAAACCGGGGCCACCGGCTTCTGCCGGCACGGCGTGCATCCCGGCGTAATCCGCCAGCAACTCATCCAAAACATTGTTGCGCATCGAGCCCAGCAGCCGCCGGGTCAGGTAATGGGTGCATTCGTGGTCGCGGCGGAGGACCAGGGAGGCCCGGCGCCAGCGATCGTCCTCCAGCCCCACCTCGGCGGCGGCGACACCACTGTAGGGGCCGTCGGAGAGCAGGATGAAACGATCCTGGTAGAGCGCTTTCTGGGGGCGAATGTGGGCGAATTCCTCCCCCCAGGTGGCCCGGGCGCGCTCCCCCTCCGGGGTCGCCTCCCAGCGCTGGCGGTGGCCATGGATCCGCGCCCAATTGTTGTACCCGGCCACCATCAAGGCCCCCATGGACGGCGGTATCGGCTTTGGCTCGTTGCGCCGCGCCAGGGCCTGTACCAGGGCCACGAAGGTTTCCCGATGGCGGCTGATCAGCAGCGGTACCCGACCGGCGGCGCTGGGGTGCAGGTGCAACTCCACCGCTTCCGGCGCCGGAAGGTCCAGCCCCGTGGCTTCCGGCAGGTCGTCGGGAGGCACCCCCCGGCGGGTGGCGGCCTGGTACCCCTCCGTGGTGCTCATCCCCTCGGCGATGGGGAACGCCAGTTGAGGGAGTCGGGCCGCCAGGGTCGCGAACACTCCCCCCGGGGCCATCTCCAGGGTCTCGGACCACCAGTCTTCCCAGGTGCTGACGAAGGGCTCGTCCGCAAGGGGTAGGCGGATCCCGGACTCCACCGGGGTCAGGTTAAAGGGGTTGTCGTGGTACCGCCGCAGCGCCGCCGCATCGGTCGGCGAGACAGAATCTTGAACCGGGGGTGTCATCCCGCTAGCTTACCTGGTATTGTTCACGACGCTAAATATTGTTGATCCTTTAGTTTATGACTGAGAGCCCGAGCTTCTACCGCACTGCTCCCCCAGCGCCGCGGCGCTGGTTCGCAGTTGGCCTCCTGCTCCTCGTCGGAGCTGGGTCCATGGTCCATGGTCAGGAGAGCGCCTCCGATGGGCTGACGGTATTGCACGCCCTGGAGCTGATGCGCCGCCACGATCCCAATATCGCCCTGGCGGAAGCGCGTCTCGCCGCGGCCCGGGGTGCGGTGCAGGTGGCCCAGGGGCGTTTCGATCCCCGCTTCACCGCGTCCACGGAAGGCAGCGACAGCGAACGCCCCACCGGCCCGGGAGCGACGGCGGAGAGTCGCGCCCTCGACACCTCCACCTCGCTGGTGACCGCATTGCGCAGCGGCCAGGAGGTCACCGCCACCGTCGCCGTCAATCGATCCGAGGATCCCGGCTCCCCGGATCCAGCGCTCAACCTGGGGACGGTCTCCCTGAGTCTGCGCCAACCCCTGCTGCGGGATCGACGGCGGGGGGTGGTGACGGCCCAGGAACGGGCTTTCGAAGAGCGGCGCCAGGCGGAGCTGCGGGAACTGGAGCACACCGTGGCGCTGCGCACGGTGGAGGTGGTGGATCGCTACTGGCGAGCCGTGGCCGCGATGGCCAACGGGGAAATCCTGCGCGCCAGTGAGGCCAGCTCCCGCCAGCTCCTGGCCAACACCCGGCGGCTGGTGGCGGCGGATGTCACCCCGGCGGCGGATCTGGTGCTGTTGGAGGCGGATCTGGCGGCCAAGGAGGTGGCGCGGATCCGTGGCGAGGGGGACCGCTTCGCGGCGCTTCAGGCCCTGGGGCGGGAGATCGGCCTGGAGTCGGGGGCGATCCGCACCCTGGCGGAGCCCGGGGAGCCCTTGCCTTCCCTGACCGTCACCCAGGTGCCGCCCCAGAACGCCGCCGACGACCTGATCGCGCTGGCGCTGGCGGAACGGGACGATGTGGCCGCCGCCCGACGGCGGCTGGATGCGGAAGCCATCTTGACCTCCGCGGCGGAGGATGCCCTGAAGCCCCGCCTCGACCTGCTGATCACCCCCAGCTACACGGGGCTGGCCGAGGGTAGCGGCCTGGGGGATCTGGGCGCGGCCCTCTTCGACGAGGTCCCGGGGCTCGCCGCCACCATCGGCCTGACCTTCACCTGGCCCACCTTCAACCGCACCGCCGAGGGCGCCCTCGTGCAGGCGCAAGCCGCCCGCCGCACTGGCGCCTCGACGGTGGACTTGTTGGAGCGGGGGATCGGCGCCGATGTGCCCACCGCCCTCGATGCCGTGCGCCGGGGGGCGGCCCAGTGGGAAGGGGCGATCCGCGCCGTGGGCCTCTTCGAGCAGGCGGTGAGCAATGAGGAAAAGAAGCTCCAGGCGGGTAGTTCCACGCTGATTGATGTGATCTCCCAACGGGATCGTCTCACCGCCGCCCGGCAGTCGGAGGTCTCCGCCCGGCTGACGGTGGCGCTGGCCTTGCTCGATCTGCGCTTCCAGACCGGCACGCTGCTGGCGGCGGCGGGAGAGAGTGCAACGGAGCGGCGGCGGCGCCTGGTGGGTCTGCCGCCGGGAACCGGGCCGGAGGGGAACTGAAGCGATGGCCAAGAAGTCACCCGTCTTCCGCAAAGTATCCCTGGAGCGGCTGTCCTCACCGGAGCAGCTGGACCAGTTGATGCAGGTCACCAATCCCCGAGGCTGGCTCGCTCTGGCGGGGTTTGGGGCGTTGCTCCTCACCGCCCTGGCGTGGGGGGTCTTCGGCGCCATCCCCACCACCGCTGGGGGCGAAGGCATCCTGATTCGCAGCGGCGGGGTCACGGAGCTGGTGGCCAACGGCTCCGGCCAGGTGGAGACGGTACTGGTGACCGTGGGCCAGGAGGTGGCCGAGGGCGAGGTGGTGGCGCGCATCCGCCAGGATGCCCTGGGACGCCAGATCATCGATGCCCAGGCCCGGCTCGGGGATTTGCGGGCCGAGACCCGGGAGCTGGAACGGTACACGGAGGAGCAAAAACGCCTCTCCGCCCGGGATCTCGCCCAACAGCGAGCCAATCTGGAACGGACCATCGACACCCTGGAGCGGGAGCGAGGGCTGCTCAAGGAGCGAATGGCGGCGGAGCGGGAACTGCTGGCCGGGGGATTGATCACCAAAGGGACCCTGCTGGCCACGGAGCAAAGCCTCAACGTTGCCACGGACCAGCTGGCCGCCAGTCGACTGGAACGGACCGGACTGGAGTTGAAGCGCCTGGAGGCCAACCAGCGGTTGGACCAGGAGCTGGAGGCGCGGCGCAACGGCGTCCGGGATCTGGAGCTGGAGATTCGCGAGTTGGAGGCCCGGCGCCAGGAGGAGGTGACCATCGTCTCCTCCCACGCCGGGCGGGTCCTGGAACTGATGGTGGACGGCGGCGATGTGGTGACCCCGGGCACCCCGATCCTGAGCCTGGAGGTGATTTCCGAAGAGTTGATGGCGGTGGTCTTCGTCCCCGCCTCGGCGGGCAAGCAGGTGCAGCCGGGGATGGCGGTGCGGGTCTCCCCCTCGACGGTCAAACGGGAGGCCTACGGCTACATCCTGGGGGAGGTGACGTGGGTGTCGGAGTTCCCCGCCACCTCCCGGGGCATGGAACGGCTGCTGGCCAACGCCGAACTGGTGGCCCGGCTCATGGAGCAGGGACCGCCGATCCAGGTCAACGTCGCCCTGCGGCGGGATCCCGCCACCCCCACCGGCTTCGCCTGGTCCTCCTCCACGGGGCCGGATGTGGAGATCACCAGCGGCACCCTGACCCAGGGCAGCGTCATCGTCCAGCAGGAACGACCCATCAACCTCGTGATCCCCAAACTGCGGGACAACCTGGGCCTCTAGGGGATGGGGGGCACGCTGCAAGGTTGGTGGCAACGGTGGTGGCGGCGGCGCACCGATTCCTCCGGTCGACCGGGTAAGCGGCGAGTGCGGACCCCCACGGTACTCCAGATGGAGGCGGTGGAATGCGGCGCGGCTTCGTTGGCCATCATCCTGTCGTACTTCGGTCGCTGGCTCCCCCTGGAGGAGTTGCGCATCGCCTGCGGCGTTTCCCGAGACGGCAGCAAGGCGAGCAACATCGTCAAGGCGGCGCGGCGTTTCGGCCTGGTGGCCAAGGGGTTCCGCAAGGAACCGGGGGCCCTCAAGACGCTGCCCCTGCCGGCGATCCTGCACTGGAACTTCAATCACTTCCTGGTCCTGGAAGGGTTCAGCAAGCCGAAGCGAGGCAAGACCCGGGTGTTCCTGAACGATCCCGCCGGTGGCCCCCGGACGGTGACCGAGGAGGAACTGGACGAAGCCTTCACCGGGGTGGTGCTGACCTTCGAACCGGGGCCGGAATTCACCCCTGCCGGGGATCCGCCCCGGCTGATCCCAGCGCTGAAGCGGCGGCTGGTGGGGGCGGGCGGCGCCCTGGTCTTCGTGCTGCTGGCGGGGCTCGCCCTGGTCCTGCCGGGGCTGGTGACCCCGGTCTTCTCCAAGGTGTTCATCGATGGGGTCCTGCTGGACAACCGAGTCGCCTGGCTGCCGCCGCTGCTCGCCGCCATGGGCCTGACGGGAGCGGTGGTGGCGGGGATCACCTGGTTGCAGCAGAGCTACCTCCTGCGGCTGGAAACCCGCATGGCGGTGGCCTCCTCCAGCCGCTTCCTGTGGCATGTCTTGCGGCTGCCGGTGGTGTTCTTCACCCAGCGCTTCGCCGGGGATATCAGCTCCCGGGTGGGGATCAATGATCGCGTGGCCCAGCTGCTCTCCCGGGAGCTGGCCACCCACTTCCTGGGCGCCGTGATGATCGTCTTCTTCGCCATCGTGCTGCTGCGCTACGACGTGATCTTGACGCTGGTGGGCTTCGCCGTGGTCTCCCTCAACTTCGCCGCCTTGCGGTTCGTCTCTCGCAAGCGGGTGGACGGCAATCGCCGCCTGTTGCAGGAGAAAGGGAAGATGCGGGGCACCGCCATCGGGGGCTTGCAGATGATCGAGACGTTGAAGGCTTCCGGGGGGGAATCGGCCCTCTTCTCCCGCTGGGCGGGCTACCAGGCGAAGGTGGTCAATATTCGCCAGGAGCTGGAGCGCTACACCCAGCTGCTGGAGGCCGTGCCGCCGCTGCTGGTCTCCCTCAACACCGCGGCGATTCTGGGGGTTGGGTCCCTGCGGGTGATGAGCGGCGCCATGACCCTGGGGGGGTTGATCGCCTTCCAGGCGTTGATGGCGAGCTTTATCGGGCCGGTCAATCGCCTGGTCAGTCTCGGCAGCCGCTTGCAGATGGTCGAGGGGGATATGAATCGCCTGGACGATGTGCTGCGCTACGGGGTGGAACCCGCCCTGGAAGAGGGGGAAGCCGGAGCGGTGGCCCCGGCGCCCTCCGCCGAGACCCCGGTAAAGCTCGCTGGCCGCCTGGAGATCCGCGACCTCGCGTTCGGCTACAGCCGCCTCGACCCACCCCTGATCGAAAACTTTAGCCTGGAGCTGCAACCCGGTAGCCGGGTCGCCCTGGTGGGGGGCTCCGGCAGCGGCAAGTCCACCGTCGCCCGCCTGGTCACCGGGCTCTACGAGCCGTGGTCCGGGGATCTCCTCTTCGATGGCCACACCCGGGCCGCGGTGCCCCGCCAGACGATGGTGGCGAGTCTCGCGGCGGTGGACCAGAGCGTCTTCCTCTTCGAGGGGACCGTGCGGGAGAACCTGACCTTGTGGGACGCCACCGTACCCTTGCCGGACGTGGTGGCGGCGGCCCGGGACGCCGCCATCCATGAAGATATCGCCGCTCGCCCCGGAGGCTATGACAGCCCGGTGCAGGAAGGGGGCGCGAACTTCAGCGGTGGCCAGCGCCAGCGGCTGGAGATCGCCCGGGCACTGGTGGGCAACCCGCGCCTGCTGGTGCTGGACGAAGCCACCAGCGCCCTCGACGCCAAGACCGAACAGCAGATCGACGAGGCGCTGCGCCGCCGGGGCTGCACCTGCCTGATCGTCGCCCATCGCCTCTCCACCATCCGCGACGCCGACGAGATCCTGGTGCTGGACCAGGGCAAGATCCTCGAACGGGGAACCCATCCGGAATTGATGGCTCTAGAGGGCGCCTACGCCCGACTCATCGAGGACCAATAGGGATGGCGCGACGTCGTGAACCCGCCGACCCCCGGCGTCCGCGGGAACGCCTCCAGGAACGGCTCACCGAGCTGGCGGGGGAGCCCATCGATGCCGGTGCGGCGGTTCTCCTGGACACCCCGGAACGGGTCTGGTGGGTGGAGACCGGACGGGTGGAACTCTTCGCCATGGAGCGGGTGGAGCAGGGCGGTGAACTCCGGGACGGGCCGCGGCGGCACCTGGGCACCGCCCGCCCCGGGGCGCTCCTCTTCGGGGTGCGCACCACAACCCGGCTCCACCTGCTGGCCGTGCCCCTCCAGGGCGCGCGGTTGCGTCCCCTGGATGCGGCGGCGCTGCGCCCCCTGGCCCGGGACGCGGAGATCAACGGCGCCCTGGTGGCACGGATCGAGGACTGGCTGGAGCTGCTGTTCAGCGAGGTGGTGGCGGGACCCGCGCCCCAGGGGCACCAGGATCTGCGCCCCGGACAGGAGTTGCACCTGGAGGAAGCGGGGCAGGTGGCCCGGGGCGCCCAGGGAGTGGTGTGGTTGCGTCATGTGACCGGCGGCACCCACTTTCTGGGACGACGGGAGTTGCCCCTCCGCCCCGCCGGGTACCTCCTCCCGGTGGTGGAGCGCACCTGGGTGGTCAGCACCGGAGAAACCCGCATTTCCTGCGTCGAAACCGCCATCCTGCTGCGCGGGGGCGGGGTGTGGGAAGGGTTGGAACGCTGCCACGACCTCTTCCTGCGCTACCTGGCGTTGCGCATCCAGGAGGCGGTGACGGAAGAACGGCAGCGGGTGGAGCGGAAGGTGGAACTGGACCGCGGGGCGATGCGGGGGGCCTACGGTCGCCTCGCCTCGGTCCTGGGGCGCGGGGGCACGGCAGCGTTGGCGGAGGTCGGCGACCCCGCCGACGCCCTGTTTGCCGCCGTGGAGCAGGTGGCGATGGCCCAGGGCATCACGGTGCGCCCCCCACCGCCCAGGACCCGGTCCACCGTGGGGGGATCGACGGGGATGGATAGCGGCGGGGTGGACCGCATCTGCGACGCCTCCCGGGTGCGCTATCGCCGGGTGATTCTGCGCGACGATTGGTGGCGACGGGACAACGGCCCGCTCCTGGCCTACCGGCCCCCAGCGGAGGAGGGCGGCGACCGGCGACCGGTGGCGCTGCTGCCCACCTCCCACCGCAGCTATGACTTGCTGGATCCGGTACTGGGACGGCGCACTCCCCTGGACGAGGCGGCGGCGGGCGCTCTGGAGGGCGACGCCTTCATGTTCTACCCCCCCCTGCCGGATCGGCCCCTGAAGGGAATGGATCTCCTCCGGCTGGCGCTGCGGGATCGTCGGCGAGACCTGTCCTCGCTGGTGCTCATGGGCGCGGCAGGGGGTCTGTTGGGGCTCCTGATCCCCATTCTCACGGGACAGATCTTCGGCGAGGTCATCCCCGACGCCGACCGCAGCCTGCTGGGACAGATGACCGCTGCCCTGGTGGTCGGCGCCCTGGCTGCCGCCGCCTTCCAGATCACCCGCAGCATCGCCCTGTTGCGCCTGGGGGGCAAGATCGACGGCTCGTTGCAGGCGGCGGTATGGGACCGGCTCCTGAGTTTGCCGGTCTCCTTCTTCCGCCGCTACACGGTGGGCGATCTGGCCGTGCGCTCCATGGGGATCGACACCATCCGGGAGATCCTGACGGGCAATGTCACCACCTCCCTGCTGGCGGCGGTGTTTTCGGTGTTCAGCTTCGCCCTCCTCTTCTACTATTCGCGCCCCCTGGCGTTGGTGGCCACGGGTCTGGTGGTCTTGCTGATGGTGGTGACGGCGACCCTGTCCTATTTTCAGTTGCGCCATCAGCGCCGGCTGCTGGCCTTGCAAGGCAAGTTGGAGAGCCTCCTCTTCGGCCTGATCACCGGGATTTCCAAGCTGCGCATCGCCGGTGCCGAGCCCCGCGCCTACGCCTTGTGGGCCGAGCGCTTCGCGGAGCAACGGGAGCGCTCGGTGCAGGCCCGCAAGGTGGCCAATGTGCAACTGGTGATCAACGCCGTGTACATGGTGTTGACCTCCATGGCCCTCTTCGCCATGGTCACCCTATCCTTGCGCGAGGCGCTGTCGGTGAGCGCGTTTCTCGCCTTCAATGCCGCCTTCGGCCAGTTCCTGGGCGCCGCCCTCTCCATCGTCAATGTCTTCTCCACCGTCCTGGTGTTGATCCCGGTCTACGAACGCCTCTCGCCCATCCTGGAGACGGCGCCGGAGGTCGATACCGGCAAGGCGGAGGCGGGGGAATTGGCGGGGGATATCGAGTTGAATCATGTCTCCTTCCGCTACACCCCGGACGGCCCCTTGATCCTCAACGATGTCTCCATCCGCGCCCGCCCCGGAGAGTTCATCGCCCTGGTGGGACCGTCCGGTTCCGGCAAGTCGACCACTCTGCGCCTGATCCTGGGCTTCGACCAACCGGAGGCCGGTTCCATCTACTTCGACGGCCAGGATCTGCCCAATCTGGATATCGGCTCGGTACGCCGCCAGATCGGCGTGGTACTGCAAAACGGTCGCCCGATGGTCGGGGACATCTTTTCGAACATCGTCGGCGCCACCAACTTACGGATGGATGCGGCCTGGGAGGCGGCCCGCATGGCGGGTTTGGAGGACGACATCAAGGCCATGCCCATGGGGATGCACACCATCATCAGCGAGGGGGCGAGCACCTTTTCCGGCGGCCAGCAGCAGCGGCTGATGATCGCCCGGGCGGTGGTGGCCAAGCCCCGCATCCTGCTCTTCGACGAGGCCACCTCCGCCCTCGACAACCGCACCCAGGAGATCGTCAGTCGCAGCCTGGAGAGCCTGAAGGCCACCCGCATCGTGGTGGCTCATCGCCTGTCCACCATCCGCAACGCCGACCGCATCTACGTGATTGAGGCCGGACGGGTGGTGGAGGAGGGGAACTTCGAGGAACTGACGGCGGCGGGCGGCACCTTCAGCCGCCTGGTGGAAAGGCAGATGGCCTGATGGGGGCGGTGTTGCTGGTGGTGGGGTGTGGGCTGGCCACCGCCGGTTTCGACCTGGCCCGCAAGGATCTGGTGCGTTACCTCAACCCCGTGCCCATGGTCTTCCTGCTCGCCCTCGCCTCCGTTCCTCTCTTCCTGGTCATGCTCTGGGTCGATAGCGGGGTCACGGTGCGGACCGGTTACGCGGTCCCGGCGATGGCTTCGGTGGTGCTCAATATCGGCGCCCATCTGGCCTTCATCCAGGCGGTGCGCCGGGCCCCCCTCTCCGGCACCGTGCCGCTGCTCTCCCTGACTCCGGTGTTCTCCACCATCCTGGCGTGGTTGCTCCTGGCGGAGCGGCCCACGCTGGTGGCTGGCCTGGGGATCCTCCTGGTGGTGGGGGGCGTCTGGTGGCTCAATCTGGCGGAGGCGGGGGGGACCCGCAGGGCGGCGGATCTGCGGGACGACCGCCGATCGGACCGCCGACCGGACCCCCGACCGGACCCCCGACCGGGCCGGTCCGCGACGGCCTTGATGGGGTTGACCGCGCTGCTCTGGTCGCTGACCATCCCCCTCGACAAACTGGCGGTGACCCGCTCCAGCCCACCCTTCCACGGTCTGGTCCTGACCGCGGGGATCGCCGCCGGGGCTTTCCTCGTCTTGCTGGCCCAGCGACGCCTGGGGGAGTTGGGCGGCCTCCGCCGGGGCGGATGGCCCTTCCTGCTGGCTCTGGTGGCCAGTACCCTGGCCCTCGGTTTCCAACTCTTCGCCCTCAAAGTCGTCCTGGTGAGCGTGGTGGAGACGGTCAAGCGGGGGCTCGGCAATCTGCTGGCGGTGCTCTTCGGGCGACTCGCTTTCGGTGAACCCATGACCCTCTCCAAACTGGCCGCCGCGGTCCTCATGGCCGCCGGGGTGGCCCTGATCCTCCTGTAGACTCTCCATGATGAAGTGCCCTCAATGTCGGTTCGAGGCCCACGACGGCATGAAGTTCTGTGTCGAATGCGGCACGGCCCTACAGCGGCCCTGTCCCCAATGCGGCACCGACTGTCGGCTGAGCTACAAGTTCTGCGGCGAGTGTGGGCAGCGTCTATCGATGGCCGCCCCCGACGCCGTCGGTCGGTCGCGGACGGTGGCCTCCCCCTCGCCATCGACGGCGACGGCGACGGCGACGGGGAGAGCCTCCGTGCCGCCACCCCGCGCGAGCGGAACCCGGGGGACGGAGGCGGAACAGCGGCAAATCTCCGTTCTGCACTGTGATCTGGTGACCCCCGATGGGCTCGACGCGGAGGCGCTTCACGCCCTCCTCAACGACTTCTTCGAGTTGGCCCAGCAACAGATCCAGCGTTATGAGGGCACCGTGCACCAGTTCCTGGGCAACGGGTTCATGGCCCTGTTTGGCGCCCCGGTGGCGGTGGAGGATCACGCCGGGCGGGCGGTCCTGGCGGCTCTCGATCTCCAGGGCGCCCTGGGGGAAGATCCCGCGGCGCGGGTCACGGCGCGCATGGGGATCGCCACCGGACCGGTGGTGATGGGGGGCGTCGGCGACATGGTGGTGGGCGAAACGCCGGACCTCGCGGCCCGCCTGCAACAGCAGGCAGTACCCGGCTCCGTGCTCCTGGGGGAAACCACCGCGCGTCTGGTGCGCGGCACCGTCAGTCTGGAAACGGCCTCCCCCCTGCATTGGGGCAAAGACAAGGTGACGGTCTACCGGGTGCTGCGCGCCACCGCTCGCGGGATGGGCACCACACCGGCCCGGCGGGGTACCCTCACTCCCTTCGTCGGTCGACAGCGGGAGCTGGAGAGCCTCGAAGCGCTGTTCCAGCAAGCGACCGCCGGGCACGGTCAGGTGGTGGGGATCGCTGGCGAGGCCGGGGCGGGCAAATCCCGGCTGGTGTACGAATTCCGCGGTCGCCTGCGGTCCCTCTCCCAAGAACCTGTGGTCCATCTGACGGGACAGTGCGTCTCCTACGGCGCGGGGGTGCCCTATCTGCCCATGATCTCCATGGTGCGCCACGCCTCCAACATCGCCGAGGCGGACCCCCCGGAGGTCATGGCCAACAAGATGCGCACCAGCCTGGAAGACGTGGGCTGCGACGTGGAGGCGTCGCTGCCCTACTTCCTGAACTTGTTGGGCGTGCCCCCGGGGAGCCACCCCGCCACCGAGGCGTTGGTGGGGCTGGAGGCCCAGGCGATCCAGCACCGCACCTTCACCGCCATGCGCTCCATGGTGCTCCAGGCGAGCCGCCGGGCACCGGTGGTGCTCGACCTGGAAGATCTGCACTGGATCGATGAGACCTCGGAGGACTTCCTGGCTTCCCTGGTGGAAGCCCTGCCGGCGGCCCGCATCGCCGTCCTGGCCACCTATCGGGCCGGTTACCGGCCCCGCTGGATGGACAAATCCTACGCCACCCAGATCACCCTGCGGCGTCTGTCCGACGCGGAAGGGGAAACCGTGGTGCGCAATGTCCTGGGGCTCGATGCGGCGGTGGCGATCCCCACCGACCTGGCCCGGGGCGTGCTGACCAAGGCCGAGGGCAACCCCTTCTTCCTGGAGGAGTTGGCCCGGGCGGTGGCGGAGCAGCGGGAGAGAGGGGACGCCGCAGGGGTGCCGGACACCGTCCAGGGCATCCTGATGGCCCGCATCGATCGCCTGCCGGAGGACCACAAGCGCCTGCTCTACACCGCCGCAGTCCTGGGCCGGGAGGTCCCCGGGGAACTGCTGGCGGAAGTCTGGGGAGAGGTGGCCCCGGAAGCCCCTCCACCGGAGGATCTGCTGGCGGATCTCAAGCGGTGGGAGTTTCTCTACGAAGACGAAGACGAGGGGCGTTCCACCTACACCTTCAAACACGCCCTGACCCAGGAGGTCACCTACCAGGGGTTGTTGGAGGGGCGCCGCAAGAAGATCCACGCCGCCGTCGGCACAGCACTGGAACGCCTCCACGGCGACCGCCAAGAGGATGTCTATGATCGCCTGATGTATCACTATTCCCGGGCGGGGGATCCGGCGAAATCCGTCCAATACCTCACCCTTTTCGCCGCCAAGGCGGCCCGCGGCTTTGCCCATGTGGAGGCCGCCAAGGCCCTGCGGGAGGCGCTGGAGCACGCCCGAAACCTGCCGGAGGCGGAGCGGGATCGGCGCCAGATCGAGATCCTCCTCCAGTTGGCGGACTCCCTGCTCCCCCTGGCCGCCTTCCCGGAAACCCTGGAGCGCTTCGAGAGCTACCGGGAACCGGTGGAGCGTCTCGGGGAGCCCGCCCTCACCGCCCGATTCCACTTCTGGCTGGCCCACACCCACACCTACCTGGGCAACCAGGATGCGGTGGCCCACCACGCCGCCCGGGCCATCGAGGCGGCCCGGGAGTGTGGCGACGAGGCCACCGAAGGGCAGACCCACTACGTCCTGGGCCGGGACGGCTTCTGGGCCGGCAAATTTACCGAAGGGATCCAGAACAGCCTGCGGGCGGTGGTGCTCCTGGAGCGCACCGGCGAAGTCTGGTGGCAGGGGCAGGCCCACTGGGTGGCGGGCTTCAACCACTACGTTCTCGGTCGCTTCGAGGAGGCCCTGGCGGAGATGGGACGAGCCCGGACCATCGGCGATGCCCTGGAGGACAATCGCCTGGACACCTCCTGGAGCAGTGGCTACTTCCTGGCCTCCATCGGCGATTGGGAAGCCGGTATCGAGGCGTGCCAAGGAGGGTTGGAGCGCGCCCAGGACCCCCTCAACACGGCCGCTGCCATGGGGTTCCTGGGCTACGCGTATTTGCAGAAACCGGACCTGCCGCAGGCCATCGAGACCCTCGAAGCGTGCGTCCAGCGGCTGGAGGGCACGGGGATGCAACAGTTGTTGGGCTGGTTCGCCACCTTCCTGGCGGAAGCGTACCTCCTGGCCGAGCGGCCCGCCGACGCCCGGCGCCTGGCGGAGCAGGGGCTCGAAAACACTCAGACGGTCAAATTCCTCTACGGTGCGGGACTCGCCCGCCGCGCCCTGGGAGAGGTGGCGCTGGCCGAAGGCGAAGTGGAAGAAGCGGCCCAGGCCCTGGGGGCCGCACTGGAGGAGTTTCGGGTCTTGAAAGTGCCCTTCGAAGTGGCCCGCACCCACCTCGATCTGGCCTCCTTGGCCCACACCCGGGGCGACTCGGGAGCGCTGAAGATCCACCTCCAGGCGGCGCGGGAGGGTTTCGACAGCCTGGGCGTCCAGCCTTACCGCGACAAGGTAGAGGCGCTGGCGGCGGCGTTGGGATAGGCCTCCCTGGGGCCGTTATCCCCCGGCAGGCCGCCGAGGCAAGTACTCCGTCAGCAGGTAAACCTTCGCCTCCAGGGGCCGATCCGATCGACACACCAGCTTGACGTGGCTCAGGGAGCGGACGTGAAATCCCGGCACCGGTCTGCCCTCCACCGAGGGCCAGACCGCCGAAGCGGTGCGCGCCGTGCTGTAGCCGGGCCAGGCGAAGACCGCCTGCCGTTTCGCGGGACAGCAGAGCCCCGCCCCTTCCAGCCGGTCGAACAACGCCCCCCACCGGGGCTCTCGACGGGGCAACCCGCGGAAAGATCCCTCCAGGCCAACCCGGGGGGAGATGCCGTCGGGCAGAAGATCGAACGAGAGATGGGGGCGCTCGACCTCTCCCAGCAGGGCCGCCGCTTCGGCCACGCGTTCCGCTGTCATCCCGGCACCCGCCTTCTCCACCACCTCCACCACTTTCCTGTCCGGGACCCCAAAGAACTCCAGCCGCACCGCGCCTTCACCCCTCGGCAGAAGGCTGAAGACGTAGAGCAGGCGCGCCTCCGGCGGGACCGCCGCCAGCACCCGGGCTCCCGCCCGCCGTTGCGCCGGGGAGAGGGCACCCCCATGAATCTTTGGCAGCAAGGTCTCCAGGACCCAACACGGATCGTCGCCGCGATCCTCCTCCCCGCGCGCCATCTGCACACACACGCTGGGCCGCAACAACATCTCTGGAATCGCGCGCTCTGAGAGACCGTCGCGGGGTAGGTCGAATTCGAGCCAGAGGTTCGAGGTGCCGCGTAGCCCAGGGTGTCGATCCGGCTCAATCCACTCTCGCAGGAGGCCCTGGAGGTGGACCGGTGCCAACCGAGCGCTCAGGGAACGCACCGTATCGAGCGCGCCACCGCCTTGCGACCGACGCAAGCGGATGGAGAAATCAACGGGATCAGGAAGGGGGGAAGGGGGGGCTAAACGGACTTCCAACGCGCCGAGACTGCTGTGGGGAAGGTACCGCGCCAAGGCACAGACCTCCTCCCAGGCTTCCGCGGGTACCAACCGCTCTGCAAGATGCGGTCGGGCAACCGGAAGCCAGGTGGCGGCGCTCAGGGTAGCGCCAGGGGAACCGAAGCTGGGTGGCTCAGCCGCCGCCTTCGCCAGGATCCCCGGTCCAGCCGCCGGCGGCTTCTTCCAGGTCGTCGTCCGACAATTCGTCGTTGGCGACCTGCGGATCTTCATCCAGAAGGCCTGCTTTGGGGTCGGCTTGGAAGCGATCTTGTTCTGACTTGTCCATGCTACATCCTCCGTTTCGGAAAAATCCGCAGCAGAACGGAAAATTACCGAAGACAAATAACTTCAAACCTTTTACCAGAATCGTTAGTGTACGCCGCCCCCTTACACCTGTCAATCCTTTGCTTGGGGTGTGACCTGGTCGGAAGACCCCGGATGCCGTTCGTAGCGCAACCTCAACCCCGGCTGCCAACTCTCCCCCCCATCGTTGGAAACCTCCTCCACCACCGTAAAGCCTGCCGCCGAGATTTCCGAAACCTTCCGCCGATCCAGTTGTGACTGGCCCTGCTGCTGCCAGGGAGTCTTGCTGAGCAGGGTCAGCACGCCCTCTTCCAGGGTGCCTTCCGAGAGCCCCGGGTGGTAGGAGAAGTTGTCGTAGGTCAGGAGGCGGTAGACCTCGCCGAAACGGTCGTAGGACCAGTGCCGACGGTTGACGATCTGGGAGCCCTGGAGGGTGTAGACCAGCTCTTCCTCCAACAGACCGCCATCGAACAGGGACCGGAGGGTGGCGCTGCCGGGGAGGTCCACGGGGGGCGCGCCGGGATAGGGGGAGAGGGAGACGGTGACCGCCCACTCCCCCACCAGGGGAGCGAGGGCCGCCATGCCCTCTGGAATCGGCATGGCGAAGCGCACCGCATCCAGGTTTGGGTTGACCTGCACGGACTCGACCTCCATCACCCGGTGGCGGGTACCGAATTCATCCTCGATCCGGTGCGGAAGGGTCAAGCCCCCCACGGTGCGGAAGTCGGCGAAGTAGCGCCGCCCCGGCAAGGGGTTGCCGAAATCGGAGGCGGTGTAGGTGCGGGCGAACTCCAGGAAGGTGTCGCGGCTCAGGTACCAATGTTCCTCAGCGCCGCTGGCCAGGGTGACTTTGAGGTGGTAGGTGTCCTCGCCGTCGAAATCCTCCTCACCGATCAGCTCCACCCGGTGCCCCAGGGCCTCGGCGTCAAAGATGGGGTTGACGAAGTGGGCGTCGGCGGTGGTGACGGCGGTGTCCGGGGCGGCCATTTCGATGGCCCAATCGATGCCGTACAGAGGGTTGATCCACCACGCCTGGTGGCCGTCGAAGCCCAGGATGACCCGATTCTTGCCCATCTGATGATCCAGGAAGAGGCGATCCGGGCGTTGGCGGTGCAGGGTGAAGGGGCCAACCTCCGAAAACGCCGTGAAGTTCCCCCGCAGGGTGAGGCTCTCCACCCGCGCCCAGGCTTCCACCCCGCCCCGGGCGGCGATGTGCCGGGCCACGACCTGCTCCGTGGTCAGGGGTTCAGCGCTGGCGGGAGCAAGGGCCAGCCAGGGCAGGAGACCACCAAGGGCCGCGGTGACCACGGCGAGCACGACCATGCGATGCCGGATCATGACGCCCCCCTTTCGCCGTCGGCGACTGCATCGACCCCCTCGCGGGGCGCTTCAGGAGGGGTTGCCCGGGCATCCAGGCATACCAGTTTCTCGTGATCCCGCAGATAGAGCTTGCCCCCGGCGAGCACCGGCGCGGTCCAGGTCTTGCCTTCCAGCACCTGGAAGCTGCCCGCCTCCTGGAAACCCTCGGGGGTCGCCTTGGCCAGCACCAACTTGCCGCGATCACTGAGAATGATCAGGTGCCCATCGGCGGCGATCAGCGAGCCCTTCCCCAGACCCCGCTGGACCCATTGGCGCTCGCCCGTGGCGGCGTCCACGCACTTCAGGGTGGCGCCGTCGAAACCGTAGATATACCCGCCGTAGACCAGCGAGGAGCTGAAATGGTTCTTCATCTCGCGGTTGCGCCACACCTCCTGCACCGTGAACTGACCGTCTTGCTGCTCGATCCGCAGCAGCGCGCCCCCCACATCTTCCGAGGCGGAGACGAAAACCTGGTTCTCCCCCACCAGGAGGGGCATCGCCATGGTGCCCCCGGCCCAGTCGTAGCTCCACAGGGTCTGCCCCTCCCGGTTCAGCCCCACCACCTGCCGGGAGGCGGTGGCGGCGACGATGTACTGGCGCACCCCGCCGAGGGTGACGGCGATGGGAGAGCCGTAACTGCCGCCGCTGGTCAGCGCCGTCCACCGGGTCTTGCCGGTGGCGGCGTCCAGGGCCGCCACGCCCTTGCCTTCCCCAGCGCCCACCTCCAGAAAGACGAGATCCCCATCGACCAGGGGCGAGGTGGCAAACCCCCACCGGAGCGGTCTGGCACCCAATTCCTTCGCCAGGTCCACCTGCCAGCGCACGGCCCCATCCCCAATGGCCGCCGCCCGCAAGATCATGTCCGAACCCACGGCGTAGACGGTGTCGCCGGAGACCGCAGGGGTCGAGCGGGGACCATTGCCGAATTCGGTCTCCACTTTGGAACCCAGGGTCGTCTTCCACAGGACCGCACCGTCCCCCGGGTCCAGGCTGACCAGGTATTCCGTCTCCCCCTCGGCAAAAAGAGTGAAGAGCCGATCACCGACCACGGAGACCGAAGCGTAGCCCTCCCCCAGGGGAATGCTCCACCGGGGCTGGAGGCCCCCTTCCGGCCACGGGGTGAGCAAGCCCGTCTCGGTGGTCACGCCGTTGCGCTGGGCACCGCGAAACGAGGGCCAATCGACGGTGGTTTCGTCGGCGGCCAAGCCAGTGGACGCGAGCACCCATAGGGAGAGCGTCGCCAGGACCGTCCGGCGACCCCGAAGGCTCAGCAGGGGTGAGATGGGGGCCAGGGCCCGGTCGATCGGTTGAGAATGCATGCTTCCCCTCCCAGTTTTGCGGTTAACAAAAGATTTCCGATTTCCCGCAGTCTACTACGACTGTAGGGGGGTGAGGTTGCAGAACCTCGAAGAGAGACTGGCAGGGAGGAGGGATCAGGCTTCGGCGTCGGTGATCTGACGGCGCAGCAATTCATTTTCGAAGGCCATGCCGACCTGGGCGGTGGCCAGTTCCAGGATGTCGATGTCCTCGATGGGACGATCGATCTGGCCGTTGTCGGTGTAGATCACCGAAATCACTCGCTGGGCGCCCAGGACGGGGAAGACCACCACCTGGCCGGTGAGGGGGGCTCCCAACACCTTGCGCACGGAGTCCGGGAGCTGCGCGCTGGCGTAGGAGGTGGAGGCGGCCTCACCGCTGTGGAGACTGTCGGTGAAGACGTTGACCTCCTCCAGGTCGAGTTTCATACCCCGGGTCAACTCCGCCAGAGGGCGATCCTCGGCCCCCAGACAGAAGGCTCCCAGCGCTTGCAGGCAATCCCGGCGAACGAGGAAGAGAATC
>Ga0210063_1000149_pt1 | contig 23981 bp, 20 predicted proteins | sample Muzzi_PWA_D1_FD_185529 | JGI IMG/M metagenome (GOLD analysis project Ga0210063, IMG submission 185529) | Wetland microbial communities from San Francisco Bay, California, USA, that impact long-term carbon sequestration - Muzzi_PWA_D1 (SPAdes) | ecosystem: Environmental > Aquatic > Marine >... | reverse complement strand
AATAAAACTGAGTCCAGTCTACCCGCAATATTCTAGTTCAACGGGTTAACAGCACAATTAGGAAGAGTACGTACAATGATAGCCTTTTGTGACGAAGATTACAGAATTTACTTTAAATTGATGTTATGCGGGTACACGTAGCCTGTTGAAGGCGTTCGCTTTGGTAAATTCTAAAGCAAGCACAATCTGTACCAATATATTTACACAGTAAATCAACAGCTAACAATCAAGCGCGTGTGCTGCAACGCACCTTCATAACGCATCGCCCGGTTTATTGAACCATGTCTGTGCAACGCACTGTCCGGTCATACAGGCGGATGTTCGGTGCCGGTTTCATTCAGGACGCGGTCCCGCGACACATTTATAAATCCATTTTGGGGAGACCTGAGCTAGATCCGATGTCGTCCCCTCGAATGCCGTGCACGCGCGCAGAACCCGTTGCACGTCCGGCGTCGTGCCACGCAATGTGCGGTTCATCCAGGAGCAATAACTGCCTGAGACCCGCTACTCGATGCAGTGGCGACTTCTTCAGATGCTAAATAAAACAATGAGAAGAAAAGTCAAGTTAAAGTAATACCGAATTACCAAATCTTACTTGAGACAATACCTGTCAAGTTGGGGCAGGTGTAGTGGCCATTGGTCCGACATGCCGGTGACGACCTGCCGTGGCACCGGAATGATGAAGCAGAATTAGCGGTTTAATCACCTCACCGAGTCCTGTAGAGTCGCTCGGCACAATATCAGGGCACAACGATTACTCATCATGATGGGGCTTCATTTGTTGGTATGCAGGCCAGGCACCGGAAACCGCTATGGCGCGTAAGTCCAGCCGTCATTTTCTTTTCCCGGCACTCACCGGGCTACTGCTGACGGTCTTTGCCATCACGGTCAAGGTTGCCGATGTTCCGGTGCTTTCTGATCTGGACCAGCGCCTGGAGTGGCTGGCCTACGATCTGCGCCTGCGCCTGTTTATTCCGGATAAGGTCGAGCCGGATCCCCGGATCGTGATCATCGACATCGATGAAAAAAGTCTGCGCCAGGAAGGACGCTGGCCCTGGTCGCGCGCCACCATTGCACGGCTCACCGACCATGTGTTCAAGCAGGGTGCCTCGATCCTGGCGATGGATGTCGTATACGCCGAGGCCTTCCGCAGCCCGATGGAAGACTGGCTCGCGTTTGCGGACGCCGAGACCCGCGACAAATTGCTTGAGACGATCCCGCTGGAGAAACTATTCAAGAGTCAGGACCAGGTGCTGGCAGAAAGCTTCATTGACCGCGATGTGATCATGGGGTTCACCTTCACTAATGACAGCGCCCCACCCAAGGGCCGGTTACCAGAAGCGTTGCCGTTTCCTGAGGAATTCACGCAACAGCTGATTATACCCAGGATGGATACCTACGTCGCCAATATCGCACTGTTGCAGGAGAGTGCCAGCGGTGGCGGTTTCTTTTCCATCATTCCGGATGCGGACGGCGTCATCCGGCGAGCCCCCATGCTGATGCAGCATGACGATCACATCTACGCGGCGCTGGCACTGGAAGTTACACAACACTACATGCAAACGCAGCAGCTTGAATTGCGGACCTCACCCATTGGTGACTACCAGGCACTCGACTCCTTGTCGCTGGACGGCTTCCTCGATATCCCTGTCGATGGCGCTGGCAATGTACTGATACCGTACCGTGGACCGGCAGGCAGTTTTCAGTATATCTCGGCGGCGGATGTCCTGAATGACGAGGTGCCCGATGACTTGCTGCAATCGACCATTGCCCTGTTTGGTACGACAGCCGTGGGCATCTACGACATGCGTTCGACACCCGTTGAAAGTGTCTTCCCCGGCGTGGAGGTGCATGCCAACCTGATTGCGGGCATCCTTGATGGCAGTTTTCCCACCATCCCGTCCTGGGCACCGGGTGCCAATGTTGGCCTGTTGATCCTGATCGGTGTGATCTCGATGTTGCTGGTCCCGTTTATCAGTACCCTGGTCATCCTGCTGCTGAGTCTGCTGTCCATGGTGATCGTGATATCCCTGAACCTGTGGCTCTGGTCGAGCCAGGGCGTGGTGCTGTCTATTGTGGCGCCGCTGGTGCTGATTGCGATGATCGGTACCTCGGACCTGGCCTATGGGTTTTTGACCGAGGCGCGCGGTCGACGGCAGCTGAAGGCCGTGTTCGGGCAGTATGTGCCGCCGGAGATTGTCGATGAAATGAACCGTAATCCGGACGGGAACTTTTCTGTCGAGGGCGAGAGCCGTGAGTTGTCAGTCCTGTTCTGTGACATTCGCAGCTTTACCACGATCTCGGAATCACTGGCCGCCGATGAACTGAAGCAGTTGCTGAACCATTTTTTCACACCCATGACGCGTATCATCTTTGAGCGCCGCGGCACCATCGACAAGTACGTCGGCGACATGATCATGGCCTTCTGGGGGGCGCCGGTGCAAGACCCGCGGCACCGCCAGCATGCCGTTGAGGCGGCGCTGGCGATGCTCGAGCAGGTGGTGGCCATGCGGCCCGAATTCAACGAGCGCAACTGGCCTGAGGTGAATATCGGTATCGGTATCAACACCGGCATGATGAATGTTGGCGACATGGGGTCCGAATACCGGCGTGCCTATACCGTCATTGGCGATGCGGTCAACCTGGGATCACGCCTGGAAGGACTGACAAAGTACTACGGCGTTCAACTGATCGTCAGTGAGTCAACGGCCACAGGGCTGGAGGCTGTCCTGTTACGCCGCCTTGACCGGGTCAAGGTCAAGGGCAAGCATGAACCGGTCACAATCTATGAGCCGGTGACCCGGACAAGTAACGCCGACAGTACCCTGCTCGACGAGGTTAGCAGGAGTGACGAGGCGCTGGATCTGTATTTTGCCGGCGACTGGGACCGGGCAGCGCAGGCCTTTCAGGCTCTGCACGATGCCTGGCCGGCGCGCAAGTTTTACGGGCTCTACCTGGAGAGGATCGAGGCACTGCGCTCGCAGGGTGTAGGCCCTGGCTGGGACGGTGTCTTTGAACATACCTCAAAATAACCGTTTTGAGTTGCGTGCTACTCGCTGACGCTGAAGGTCACCGGGGTGCTGAGTGAGCCGCTGTTGAAATCACCCAGCTTGATGTCTTCATTGATATCACGTGCGTGAATAATCCATGAATAATAGCCACCCTCCTTGATCAGGCCGGGCGGTAACTGCAGAAACGGTTCGGGCAGTAACTTCGATGTATAGATCAGCTTGTCGTCTTCCCACTGGTCACGGATAAAGACCTGGTAGAATCTTGCTCCGGGAACCGGGTCCCAGCTGAGCTTTTCGGGTGGAGAGGGAAGGATCTCTTCATGTGCCGGATTCTGCCCGTTTGCGCGACCCAGCCTGGAGAGCACTACATAATCACTGGCAGTGTATACCTCGCCGTTTTTCAGCATAATCCGTGCGGAATACCAGCCTTCGACGGCATCATCAGGCAGGCTAAGCTGGTTGATGAAGACATGTTTTTCCGGGGCGTCCTTTGTTTCCAGAATGCGGAAGCGGGACAGGTTGAACGCTGCCAGCTGCCTGCCATCCGGATAGAAAACATCCACTTTCTCGATGTCATCGTAGCGGGTTGTGGATAACAGCGGCATCAGAAACTGTGGTTGATTGGGCCAGTTGCAGACATGGACGTCAAAGAAGCCGATCTTGTTGTAATGTCTGTCTTCGGGATCAGGGGCTGAAGTTGACATAGACGGGCACAGGCTGGCGACTGACAGTATTGCCAGCAACAGGGTCTTTATGGTCGGGTGTTCAGGCATGTGATTTTTCCTTGATCAATTTCTGGTTGACGTCCCGAAGCCGCAGCGACAGGCTGCGCAGAATACCGATACTCATGTCCGGGTAACTCTGGATCAGTCCCCGCAGGCAGGTCTTCTCCAGCGACAGCAGGGTCGTGTCTTCAATGACCTCGGCGGTTGCCGAACGCGGCAGGTCATCCAGCAGGTTCATTTCACCAAAACAGTCACCTGAGGACAACACGGCTACATAGGACGTGTCGGATGGCTTTGATTCAAGCGAAATACCCACCTTGCCTGACACGATGATATAGAGGTGATCGCCCTGATCACCGATTTCAAATATGTGATCACCGGTAAAATACTGCTGCTTTTCCATTGACTGGGCGACCACGCGCAGGTCATCGGTCATCACCATCGAAAAGATGGGTGACTTTTTCAGCAGGATCAGGCGGTCAAACAAGTCAGGCATGATGGTTTTACGCGGTTAGGGGCTGCCTGGCACGGTCACCGCACAGGTTGAGCCAGCTATTGTGGTGCTTCGTGCACCAGGTAATGACATCGTCCAGCGAGTTGAACTGGCTGTCATCCGTGCTGAAATCATTGCTCACCGATTTCTGCAAAAGCGCACTCAGGCCAGCCGTGATCGCCTGCTTGTCAAGATTCTCAAGGGCCTCACAGGCATTTGCAACATGCCGGTCATCACCGCTTACGAAGCCGGCGCGAATGGTAGCGATCAGTCCGGGTTCATACAGCGGTTGTAGCGCCAGCAGGGCAAGATCGATATTCTGGTCGAGCTGTTCTTTCAGCGTGATGCGCAACAATTCAACGCAATTAATGCCACCGGTCTCCGCATCCATTACAGACAGCGCCTGTCCCAGTAACCGTGCTTCCCGTGACTTTTTGCGTGCGATGTCGGCGAACACAGCTTTGTCCAGTCCGGAGTCCAGCAGGGACTTGAGCAGCGTCTGCTGGGCTCTCAGGGAGCCCCGATTATCGGTTATCCATTCCAGGGCCAGCGCCTCTTGATCTGCCGTTGTGGTCTGCAGTGACTCGATACCCGCCTGTCGTACCCGCGGGTTCGCATCACCAATCGCTCGCAGCAGCAGGGTGGCGCGCTGCTCCTCATGCGCCAGGTGCAGACATCTTGCGGCGGTTTCACGCACCCCGGGATGCTCGCTGCTCAGCGACTGCAGCAGCGCCTTGTGGATGTCATCGGAGGTGCCTCCAGTCCATGATTGCATGCCTTGCAAGGCGCGAAGTCTTGTCTCTTGCGGGGTGTCATGCAGTAATTTCGAGAAGGCGCTCTGGTAGTCCGGCAGCAGTAACTGTTTGTCCTCTGGCGACACCTGCTCCAGGTCAGGTATGAGGTCAAGTGCCGACAGTTGCGTGTTGCGGTCGTCCCGCAACAGAGCCTGCCAGACTGAAATAATGCGCGCTATTGCGGGCGCAGATTCAGGATAGTGCAGGGCGGCATGAATGGCCCTGGCGCGCAGACGGGGGTTGTCGCTGTCAAGCAGTTTTATGGTCTGCGTGATCGAAGCCGGGTCACCGTAGGCCAGTAACAACTGCAGGATACTGGCCTGCAGGTGGGCATCACCACTTTCCGCCCGCCTGCGTAACTCGCTGCACACTGAGGAAATGTCCAGCGAGCCAAACAGTCTCAGATAGCGGTCGGTGGTTGCACTGTCTTCCCCGGCGCATCGCTTCAGGATAATGCCGGCCGCCTTGTCGGGAAATGATTCTGCAAGGACCCTGGCGAAGGCGATGGATACCTCGGTGTCTGCATGCATGACACCGCGCATGATCTCCTGCATGTCTGTATCACTGCAGCCACTCAGGTCCGCATACATCTGCTTGTCTGGCAGAAACAGGCGCTCTTTCAGGGTGGCAATCAGGGTGCTGGTATAGGCATTGTTCATCTTCCTGCTGAAGAACACATACAGGAGCGCGGCAAGCATCCCGGGCACCAGGATGTAGACGGGGTTGTCGAGGCGCTGCATCAGCAGCAGCAGAAAACCACCGCTCAGCAATGCAAGCGGCAGTACCACCGCGACCGATATGGCGCGGATCCTACCCTGCATATAGTCTGGCAGGACATTGAAGAACATGCTGTGCACCGGGTTCCTGAAGGCAGGCATGAGTGCATCTTTGTTGAGGCTGCCGATGAGTGCGGCTGGCAGGCTAAAGCTGACGGTCAGAGCGGCCAGGCTGGCCAGTGTCGTCAACGGGAAAAACTGATTGATGGCACGTATGCCGAAATGCTTGATCGAGCGGTTGGTGACGAACAGCTGCATGAACAGGGCCAGTATGCTGGTAATGGCCGTCAGCAGGCCAAAGAACCGGGTAAGGCTTGCTTCCGACTCGAAGGTCTGGGTATAGACACGGTTGACGCTGTAACAGAGGACATAGAAGGCAATGACCATGAAGAAAAGCGTCAGCGACGAGGCGCGCAGCAGGCTTGAATTGTAGGTGAACTTAAGTCCCTGCTGAATCTGCCCCAGGCCAGCATTGAAACGATTCCGTGTCTTGCGGGGTGTCCTGAAATGGGTCGAGGCCCCGTGTCGCTTGTGGCGTATGTAAAGCGCAGCTGAGGCGGCGACCAGCAGGCCACACCAGACCAGCAACATGTTCTGGGTGCCATATACCGGCGCGGCGAGCGCCAGCGTCAGGCCGCCGAGGATGGTACCGACCTGTGCGCCGGCATAGACCAGGGGCGCCAGCCGCTTGGCTTGCAGCGTGGTCATGTTCTGGTTCATGTAGAGAGCCGCATGCACCAGCAATACTTCCGAGGAGACCTCGTAGACCAGATAATAGACTGCGTAGATCAGTGTATTCCCGGAGGTATGGATAACAACCCAGCTGCCGAGGACCAGGGCGATCAGTACACCGAACAGGTGGCGAAAAAACCGTTCGGCGGGGATGAGGTCTGCAACTGCCGTATAGACCAGACTGACGGCTGCGAGCAGCAGACTCTGGATGATGTACATCAGCGGCAGGTACTCGATGCCGAGGCGCTTGAAGAAGAGGGCATCGGCGCTGCTTCGGCCAACCGCCATGCCGGCACTGACCAGCAGGAAGAACAGCAGGAAGTACACAACATTGCTGCGTTCGCCGACATGGATCAGCAGCCGTTTCTCGATGCCTCCCTTCATCGGTGTATTGCCATCATTATTTTACTGGAACGGGAACAGCTTCATGGGTTTTGCCATCTGGTTTACGTTGCCGGACATATGGCCCACGCTCCGGTTCATGTCGGTGAGCTGGTTATTCAGCAACTGCATGTTGCCAGCCAGGCTGGATACATTGCCGTTCATGTAGTGTATCTGTTCAACCATGGAATGCAGGTCGGTACTGAGTGTTCCCAGGTTGGTGTCCATACTGTCGACTGAACCATTCAGCGCAGGCATGACTGTGATGCTGTCATTCATAACGGTCAGGGTATCATTTACCCGGGTGATGGTGCCTGCCACCGTGGTGAAACTCTGGTCCATGTTGTACATGTGGCCGGACATCTCGGTCATGTGCTGCCTGATGTCCGAGAAATCCCTGGTGAGGATGAAGATCAGGTAGAACAGTGCCAGTCCGAGTATTGCCATGCCGGTCATGCCAAAGCGAATGATCTGTGTCGTGCGCCGGCCGATACGTATACTGAGCTGTTCCCGGTATTCCATACCCTTGCGGAAGTCATCCATCGAACGTTCCACCATTCCCAGCATTTCTTTCTGATTATTATTGTTATCCATGTTGCCACTCCCGGTGTGTCTGTTATCGGGCCATTATTATGTAAGCCTGTGTGTTGTGGTAAACAAACGGGTCGCCAGTATCCTGTTCAGATTCCTGAAAACCTTGGTTGCAATGTAGGGATAGCGCCGGCTGAGTCGATCGAGATTTTCCTGGGTCAGGCACAGCAAGCGGCTGTCTTCCTCTACGTCCACATCGGCGGTGCGTTTCTCAAAGAACAGGCCGGCCTCGCCAACCACGTCGCCACGCTCATGGGTTGCCACTTCAATGCGCCCCTGGTCGCCCTTGAAAGAGGTTTTCAGCTGGCCTTCGATGACCACGTACATCTCATCTGCCTCCTCACCGGCATGGATGATGCGCTTGCCCTTTGGAACCTCGATCACCTTCGCCATCAATGCAACGATGCGGGCCTGCGAGGTCTTCAGCCCATTCAACAGGGGGATGGATTCCTGGGGATTATCGCCAAGGTCCAGCGTCAGGGCATCCCACAGGGTGGTAAAGCGGACGCTGGCGCACAGGGCGGGTGTCAGCAGGAAGTCACTCAGCCAGGCAATGGCCAGGGCGTAGGCGGCCATCATACCCACCTGTGCCTGCATGCGCAGCTCACTGGTCATCAACACCAGGAAACCGAGGCACAATCCGATCGAGGTGAGCGTGACCGGTCTGCCGACAGACTTCATGGCCAGCAGGGTTGCCTTTCTGTCGTCCGCGTGACGGTGTACCTCGCGGTTAAAGCGCGAGAAATAGTGGATGGTGTCGTCAATGGCGATACCCAGCACCATGGGTGCAATCAGGCTGGTGCTGGGGTTCAGGCTGATGCCGAATAAACCCAGCGAACCAAAATAGACCGCGACCGGAACGATGTTCGGCAGCAGGGCAACCAGGCCGATACGTTGCGACATGAACATCACTGTCAGAATGGCATAGACAAAAACGAGGGCCAGGCCAACGCTCCTGGCCTGGCCGACAATGATGTCGGTGAGTGTCTCGCTGACGAGTACCGGGTTGCCGGTCACGGCCGGTGTCAGGTGCGCGGGTAATTTTTCAAGTTGCGGCTTGATGCGTTCCAGCAGGGCTGACATCCTGTCGGAGTTGATGACCCGGGAGCGGACCACGATATTGGTTGTCTTGTAGCGCGGGTCAACGATCCTGTCGAGCTCATCGCTGGAACTGAGAAACAGCAGCTGGGTGATCAGGCGTTTGCTTTCGGGGATGACATGGAACGCGGGATCATTATCGTTGAACGCCTGGTTGATCAGCATCAGGTAGTCCGCGACTGAAACTGTTCCGCCGACCTCGGGTTGCTGTTCCAGCCAGTCCTGCAGGTTTCGCAGTGCCGCCAGGTTTTGCGGGTCCTTGAAACTGTCAGGGTAATCACCTTCAACGACAATATAAAACTGGTTGGCGCCGCCCAGCTTTTCGTTAACGACGTCAAATCCCTTGCGGACATCCGAGTCCGGTTTGAAATTGGTAATGGATTCGGTGCTGACATGAATGTTTGTCATGCCCGCAAGGGCGAGCAGGGTGATTATGCCGAAGGCAATGAATATCTTGCGCCGGTGGTTCAGGTCAAACTGCGCGACCCGGTCAACAAAGGTATCAAACATAACCCCGTAACGAGTCGTTCCGGCAGCGGTCCATGCCCCCTGCTTGCGATCCAGTGCCTTCAGCAGGGCGGGGGTGAAGGTGACTGACAGCGCCGTGATATAGATCACGCCGATGGAGGCAAAAACGCCGAATTCCTTGACGGCGGAAATGGGGTTTGCCATCAGCGCGATAAAACCGGCGATCGTGGTCAGCCCCGTCAGGATAACCGGCAGTGTCATATGCTTCAGTGTTTGCAGGACTGCCGTGTCTTTCGAGTCCGGTTTGTGTCTTTGCTGATGATATTCAGAGGTGACGTGAACCGAGTAGGAAAACCCCAGGATCATCAACAGGGGAGGCACCAGCACAGAGATCATGCTGAGGGAGTAGCCCAGTGCCGCGATGGTCCCGAGTGTCAGGAGAACGCCGATGCCGACCGTCAGCAGCGGTGCGATGACGCCAGGTAGTGTGCGGAATGACAGCGCCAGAACAATCACCAGAATGACGGTGATCAGCGGTGGAGTACGGATCAGGTCATCAACCAGCAGCTCCACCATCGCGTATTTAAAGTACGGCGAACCGGTCATGAAAATCTCGTTATTGCCCTGTTCATCCCTGACGATGGCCTCGATCTCGTCATGGATGCCGCCACGAATATAGTCCCGGTCGGAAATGTCGTTGAAATACACGACCAGCGCGGTGGCATCTCCGGCTTTCGATACCAGATTGCCGGCATACAGCGGATTCCCCATGATGCGGTCTTTTGTAGTCCCAAGATCAGCCGTGCCGTCGTCAAGGTCGGCAAGGAAAGGGGCGATTTCAAGCCCGTCATCGACGCTGCGGATGTCGACGGCATTCGAGAGAGACAGCACATGGTGGACGGCATCGATTTCGCTGATGTGTTCAGTCATGCTGCGGATCGTGGCGACGCTCTCGGGGCTGAAGACGTCGTCATTGGCCACCGTAATGATGAGTGTTTCATCGCTGCCAAACAGTTGCCGGGTCTTGTCATAGAACTGCTTGGCAGGCATATCTTGCGAGAACAGACGGTTCGCCGACGGGTCGATCTCCAGACGCATCTGGCCTGTTGAAGGGTCAATGATCGCAGTCAGTGCAAGTACCGACAGTGCAAGAAACGCGGCCAGTGTCAGGCCGGTGTGCTTCGACACCAGCGTGGATATTTTTATGATAAAGCCCATTAGTTGGTCTGGATGGGTGGTGCCTTTTGCTGTTTGAGCTGTTCGGGGTCAAACATGTCATCCGGGAGAGGAACATCGATGGTCATTTCCTGCACCACCATCCGCGTTTCAGTCTTGTCCCGCAGGTCGCGCATCAGCAGCGCGTACGGGACGTAGATGCTACCTTCCTTCCTGATGTCGGCCGGATCAACCGTCAGGGTCTTGCGTAGCTGGTGGCCGCTTTCAAACAGTTCTGTTCTCAGGGAGACACAGGTCTCGATGTCGATATAGGTCTTTATCTTTTCGTAGCCGGAATCTCCCTCCGGGTAGCTGTTGATGATATAGACGGGGCGGCCGTCCAGGACTTCATCGGGGTATTGCTCGGCTCTCGAATCAGTAAACACATCATGCAGCCGTTCAAAGTCTTCATAGGAGAAATCTGTTCCGAGAATGGAGCTGGAGATTCGCTTCGAGGTGATCTTGCGTACCTTGAACAGCCCCGGCATGTACATGTACATGTCGTTTTCGGGTGTATTTTCGATGATCAGGAAGCGCGCCCCGCGAATATCAACGGGTTCGTGAAAATACATGAGTATTTTTGATTGCTTGTTGGGGTAGGGCTTCCAGTAAGCGTCCGCCTCAAGTACCTGCTCGTAGCCGCTGCGGTCGCGTGCACGCAGCTCCACGGTCTGCATCGAGCTGATTGCCGGGGTGTTTTTTTCCATACACATCCTGACGACTTCGGGAATCTCGGCAGCGACCGTCATCGCTGCGTACAACCACAGGCAGGAAAACACTAGCAGTTTATTCATGTCAATTTGGATTCCCTTCTAATCTTTTAAAGTCAATATGTTATATAGAAGTATTGAGATTGGCAATTAATTGGCACGCCGGCATCAGTATAGACGGTCTGCAGTTGTTGCAACAGGCAGTTACAGGCGGATAACGGGGCCGGCGTCTACCCGGAATAAAAAAATAGTCTAAGCTTTGAACAGACCCTGGGTAGAAACCAAAGCGGTCGTCCTGGCAACAGGGGTGTGCCATGAAGCGGGAAATGAACAAGCCTATGGTGAAGCGTGCAGCAGGTTGGTGCCTGCTCACCGGACTGTTACTGGGGCTGTCGCGCCCGGGTATGGCCGGGCAGGGACCGGTCGAGGTGCTGCAGTCCATGACGGAGACCCTCCTCGAAATCGTCAGGCAGGACCCGGATGTCATTCACGACACGGCGCGCCTGCGTGACATTGCCACGGAGGTGGTGCTTCCGCGGGTTGATTTCAACGCACTGTCGCGCTGGGTGCTGGGTAAACACTGGCGTACTGCCACGGCGCAGCAGCGCAGCGACTTTATGATCGAATTTCGTGAAATGCTGCTGGGGAACTATCTGCACTCGGTCTCGGAATACAGGGACAACACCTTCCGTTTCATGCCACTGCGTGGTCAGCAGCAGGCTGGGAGTGTGACGGTTAATGCCGAGGTGGAGCAGCCGGACGGGCCGGTGGTGCATGTGAGTTTTCGCATGCACAATGTTGCAAACGAATGGTTGATATACGATGTCTCCGTTGAGGGCATCAGTCTGGTGACGACTCACCGCAGCAGTTTCTCACAGCAGATACACAACAGTGGCATGGATGGCCTGATAGAGTCACTGCGCAACCTGAATGCGAATCGCGCTGCGGAGGACGAGACCGGGACCACAGCGGAATTAGCCAGTAAATAGAAAACAAAGGGCACATCGGTATATCTTCGCGCTTGTTATCAGCACGGTTCCGGTGAGTTAGCGCCCGCGTAGCAGCCGCTGTTTACTGCGCGACCATTCACGGTCCTTTTCTGCTGCGCGCTTGTCGTGGCTCTGTTTGCCGCGTGCAAGGGCAACCTCCAGCTTGGCCAGGCCCTTCTTCCAGTAGAGCGCCAGCGGAACGAGGGTATAACCCTTGCGTTCAACGGCACCGATCAGCTTGTCGAGTTCGCGCCGGTGCAGCAGCAGTTTGCGGGTGCGCGTCGCATCGGGTGTGACATGTGTCGAGGCGCTGAGCAATGGTGAGATGTGGAAACCAAACAGCCAGGCCTCGCTGTTCTTGATGACAATATAACTCTCGCTCAGTTGTGCGCGGCCATCGCGCAGACTTTTTACCTCCCAGCCCTGCAATGCCAGGCCGGCCTCGAAGCGGTCTTCTATGAAATAGTCATGGCGTGCCTTCTTGTTCAGCGCTACGGTGCTGGAATTGCTTTTGGTTCCGGTTTTCTTTTTTCCCATCCGCGCAGTATATCAACCTCGCGGGAACTGCATAGCCGTGTGTCGCACGGTTGTGATCGAATATCATTTCACGGACAATGTGCGTGCCGCTAACGGGGAGAGGGCATGGCAAGCGAACGGAAATCAATGCATGGACAGTGGTCCAGCCGGCTGGCATTCATCCTGGCAGCGACTGGTTCAGCCGTTGGTCTGGGTAATATCTGGAAGTTTCCCTACATCGCTGGCGAAAACGGCGGTGGTGCGTTTGTGCTGGTCTACCTGCTGTGCATTGCCGTGATCGGCATACCGATCATGATGGCCGAGGTGATGATCGGGCGCCGCGGACGCCAGAGTCCAATCAATACCATGCGTGACCTGGCCAGGGAAGAACATGCCAGCCGGCACTGGCAGCTGCTCGGCTGGGCCGGTGTGCTCGCCGGATTCCTGATCCTTTCCTATTACAGTGTCATTGCCGGCTGGGCACTGTCCTATGTGTTTCGCACTGGCAGCGGGTTGTTTACCGGACAGACTGCGGACGGGGTGCAGGCCATTTTTACCAATCTGGTCAGTGACCCGGAGCGACTGCTGGCCTGGCATACGATATTCATGGTCATGACCATGGTCATCGTGGCGCGCGGCGTCCGCCGCGGCCTTGAAAAGGCCGTAAAGCTGCTGATGCCGGCGCTGTTTGTCATCCTGCTGGTGCTGGTGGGATTCGCCTTGAACAGCGGTGGATTCGGGCAGGGGGTACACTTCCTGTTTCAGCCGGACTTCAGCAGGATTTCGGCGAACGGCATATTGATCGCCATGGGCCATGCCTTTTTTACCCTCAGCCTGGGGATGGGTGCCATCATGGTGTATGGCTCCTACCTGCCGGAGAGTGCCTCGATCGCGAAGACTTCCATAGCGGTTTCACTGATGGATACGCTGGTGGCGCTGCTGGCCGGGCTTGCGATCTTTCCGATCGTGTTTGCCAATGGACTGGAGCCTGCAGCCGGTCCCGGCCTGATTTTCCAGACCTTGCCGATTGCCTTCGGGCATATGGACTACGGTGCATTTTTCGGCATGTTGTTTTTTGTGCTGCTGGTTTTTGCCGCATGGACTTCGTCCATTTCACTGATAGAACCGGCGGTAGCATGGCTGGTGGAAAACAGGGGCCTGAGCCGTGTCCACGCATCCATCAACGCCGGCATCGCAACCTGGCTGTTCGGCTTGCTGACGGTGCTGTCATTCAACCGCTGGTCGGATGTGAAGCTGTTGTCGGCGATTGAAATATTCAAAGAGAGTACAATTTTTGATCTGCTGGACTACCTGACCGCGAATATCATGCTGCCACTGGGCGGGCTGCTGATCGCAATCTTTGCGGCCAGGAAGATGTCACGTGCCTCGACGGTTGATGAACTGGGAATGGGTGACCGCTTCTTCTACCCGCTGTGGCGGTTTCTGGTGCGTTACATAACGCCATTTGCTGTAAGCCTTGTTTTCCTGTACGCCCTGCGCGATATAAAGTTCATCCGCAGCATTCTGGGTGTCATCGGGATATCCTGACTTCGTAATCACAGGCGACTACCTTGGAAACAATCGATCGTTCCGCACTGGTGCCCTACAGCACAGATGAAATGTTTGCGCTGGTCAGTGATATAAAGGCCTATCCGCAGTTTCTGCCGTGGTGCAGCGATGCACGGGTACTGTCACGGGAGGGGGATGAACTCAGTGCACGGATCGCTTTCTCCGTCAGGGGTGTGAGCAAGTCATTCACTACCCGTAACCGTCTGCAACCCGGCGTGGAAATCTACATGCAACTCGTCGAGGGCCCGTTCAGTCATCTTGAAGGGCGCTGGCGCTTTGAACCGCTGGGAGATGCAGGGAGCAAGATACTGCTTTTCATGGAATATGATTTCTCCAGCAAGATGGTGAGTTTTGCGGTAGGTCCGGTGTTTAACAAGATCGCAAACACGCTGGTGGATGCGTTCCAGAAACGTGCGTCCGAGGTGTATGGGAAACGCTGAAACAATACCCGTTGAAGTGACGTATGCCTTGCCTGACAGACAGGTCATACTGGCGCTGGAAGTGGCTGCCGATGCAACAGTTGAGACTGTAATAGAGCAGTCAGGCATCCTCTCCCAGTTTCCCGGGATCGACCTGGAAAAGAACAAGGTCGGTGTCTTTGGCAAGTTGGGGAAATTGACGGATACCCTGCATCCCGGTGACCGGGTGGAAATTTACCGGCCATTGATTGCGGACCCGAAAGAAGTCAGAAAGCAACGTGCAGCAAGCGGCAAGGTGATGAAGAAGGGCGCCGGTGCCTGATCAGACAGGTGGGCAGGGTTTGTTTACTGATTGCTGCCAGAATCCTGGCTTGGTTTGTTGGTCCGCGAGTAACCGGGATCCTGCGAGCTGACGTAACTGTATTCATCCGGTTTGCGAAAGGTTATCCAGTGCCACAGCTTGTTGAATAACCCGGGCTCGACGCGTTCTTCGGGGGGGACAACGACGGTCATCTGTTTTGGCCGTGCGGTGTCGGCGCTTCCAGGTTCATCGGGGCGCAGGGTACCGCTCACGCGCGACAGCGCGTCCTCTTCAAAGTACAGGGTTACGCGCTCTTCAACCACCTCGCCATAACCCGGTTCCATCAGGTAGATGTAATCCCAGCGGTCCTGGTGGAACACATCGGCGATCATCGGTGAGCCCATGATGAATTGCACCTGCCTGCGATTCATGCCGGGTTCGAGCTGATTAACCTCGTCCTGTGTAATGACATTGCCCTGCTGAATGTCAATTTTATGGACCAGGTGAAGCCTGGAGCAGGCCGTGGTCGACAGGCTTGCAATGCAAGTAGTAATAATGAGAAGCTTTTTCATCTGCAGGCCTGTCGTGTCAATGAATTATTAATACGGCGGCATAATACCGCATGTTTGCAGCCGGTGGCATCAATACAGGAGAGAACACATTGGAATCCAGTGAATTACGCAAGGCCGGTCTGAAAGTTACCCTGCCCAGGATGAAGATCCTGGATATCCTGGAACATACCAGTAGCCGCCATCAGAGTGCTGAAGATGTCTACAAGGCCTTGCTGGATACCGGTGAAGATATCGGACTGGCGACTGTCTACCGGGTGTTGACGCAGTTTGAAGCGGCCGGCCTGGTCAAGCGCCACCACTTCGAGGGTGGACATTCCGTATTCGAGCTCAATGAAGGCAGTCATCACGATCACATCGTGTGTGTTAAATGTGGCCAGGTGGACGAGTTTATCGACGACCTCATCGAGAAGCGGCAAAAAGCCATCGCGGCGGATCTGGGTTACGATTTAACCGACCACTGTTTGTATATGTATGGCATCTGCAGGAAATGCCAGGAGCTCTAGGCATCGGTCTGCGAGTGGGCAGGCATATTTTTATTAGCCACGGAAGCACACGGAAATACACGGAAGAGTAAATACCTTACAAGGAGATTTCCGTGTGCTTCCGTGGCTGTAATGTTCGTTTTTATCGGCCTGCAGGGGTGTTATCCGGTCCGTTTCGGCTTTTTCTGTGTTCCCGATGTTTCTGTCCTTTCTGTCCCGGCCTGTCCCTGCTGCAGCATCTCCCGGGCATGTTCCCGGGTCTGATGCGTAATCCTGATACCACCGAGCATGCGCGCCAGCTCGTCGATGCGCTCCTCGTCATCAAGTGTCCGCACGCGGGTGCGGGTGGTGTCCTTTCCGGAAAGCTTGCTGACCTGCAACTGCTGATGGGCAAGTGCCGCGACCTGTGGCAGATGCGTGACACACAATACTTGCCGGTCCTTCCCCAGTGCGCGCAGTTTCTGGCCGACGATTTCAGCCACACCACCGCCAATGCCGCTGTCAACTTCATCAAAAATCAATGTCGGAATGCTGTCGCTGCCGGCAGAAATGACCTGGATGGATAAACTGATGCGCGACAGTTCGCCTCCCGAGGCCACCTTGCTCAGTGGCTGCACCGGCTGTCCGGCATTTGCACTCACCATGAACTCGATATCGTCCATCCCCTGCGGACTCAATGGCTTCTCGTTGCGGGGTTTGATGGAGACGGTAAAAACACCTCCGGCCATACCAAGCGTCTGCATGGCAGTGGATATTTGCCGGCTGAATGCCGCTCCCGCCCGGGTGCGTTTTGCGGTTAATTGCCTGGCCGTATCCAGATACTCCTGTTGCAATGTGGCAAGCCTGCCCTGAAGTGCTGCGCGGTACTCGTCGGCGTGCTCGATGCTGTCCAGCTCGCTGCCAATCCTTTCCTCGACCTGTGGCAGGTCTTCCGGCCGGCAACGGTGCTTGCGTGCCAGGTCGTGAAGCGTGGCAATGCGCTGCTCCAGCCACTGCAGTCGCTGCGGATCGATATCGAGCCGGTCGGCATATCGCCGCAACGACTCGATGCCCTCCCTGATTAATACAGTGGCTTCGCCCAGCAGCCGGGTCGTCTCCTCAAGTCCACTGTCCAGCCCGGCCAGTTCGTTCAGTTCATCGAACGTCTGGTTTAACTGTGAGCTGGCGGATACTCCTTCATCGGCATCGAGAGTCTCGAGTCCCTTGCGGGATGCTTCGAGGAGCCGCCCGGCATTTGCCTGGCGGGCATGTTCTTCGTCGATGTTCCTGATGTCATCTGCAGTCAGTCCCAGCGACGCCAGTTCCTGCTGCTGATAGCGCAGCAGGTCGAGTCGTGCATCACGCTCGGCATCGTCGCCAAGCACGTCCTGTAATTCGGTATTGACGGCTTTCCAGTCGCTATGGAGTCCCGACAGCCTGTCCAGCAGTGCCTGATGACCGCCGAAACTATCGAGTAACTGCCGCTGTACGCCGCTGCGCAGTAATGACTGGTGTTCGTGCTGGCCGTGGATATCGACCAGTTGTTCGCCGAGCTCCCGCAGTGACTGCATGGGTACCGCCTGGCCATTGATGTAGCCACGCGTGCGTCCCTCGAGACTGATGATGCGCCGCAACTGGCACTCGCCATCCCGGTCAAGCGCCTGCTCTGTCAACCAGTGACTGATGCCAGGCTGGTCATGGATAGCAAAACCCGCGGAGATTTCTGCGCGTTCACAACCATGCCGTATTACCGAATTGTCGGCGCGATCGCCAAGCACAAGCCCCAGCGCATCCACAAGGATGGATTTGCCGGCGCCGGTTTCACCCGTCAGCGTTGTCATGCCGGCGCCCAGCTCCACTTCTATTTCATCGACAATCGCCAGGTTGCGTACATGTATATGTGTGAGCATGATCTGGTGGTCGGTAGCCTCAGGGCTGCTTGCTCCAGCGGAGCTTTTCCCGCAGCACGGCAAAGTAATCATGCCCCGGCGGGTGCAGCAGACGCAAGGCATGGTTGTGCTTGCGAATGGTAATGAGGTCATCGGCCTCCAGCGATTGATCGACTTGTCCATCGCAGGATACCGTGGCATCGAGGGTGCCCCTGTGGATGATGATTTCTATGATTGAATCATCATCTATCACGATGGGACGGTTGCTGAGGGTGTGTGGGCAAATCGGTACCAGCGTGATGGCTTCCAGCTTTGGATGCAGAATGGGTCCGCCACCGGACAGGGCATAGGCAGTGGATCCTGTTGGTGTGGAGACGATCAGGCCGTCAGATCGGTTGGTGTTCAGAAAGTGCCCGTCGATATAGGTGTCCAGTTCAATCATACGGGCGATGTTTTTTTTGTGCACCACGACATCATTCAGCGCTGAACTTTGACTGAGAACCTCACCGTCGCGGATGACTGACATATGCAGCAGCGTGCGATGCTCCTCGGAGAATTGACCGGAAAGGATTTTATCCAGTTGTGTGTGCATATCCTCGGGTGAAACATCCACCAGGAAACCCAGGCGTCCGAGGTTGACGCCGAGCACGGCGATGCCGGGTTCAGCCAGGCTGCGGGCGGCATTCAACAGGGTGCCGTCGCCGCCGACGACGATAACCAGGTCGCAGGCACTCGCCAGCGTGTCCCGGTCAACCACGGCATGGGGACTGTTCGGCAGAAAATCTGCAAGGCCGTCATCGAGCAGAATGTCCACTTCGCACTGCTCAAGGTGGCGGGTCAATGCGCGCAGGGCGGTCGATATGTTGCTGGCTTCGGTCTTGCCAATGATGCCAATGTGCGTGAAATGGGGTTTCATAGCGGTTCCGGTAACTGGATGTGAAACTAACACGGCTGACAGGGTGCGCCAACTGTCTGCAGGGAATGGTGTGCATTGGCACTCTTCCGCCGGGAGTGCTAAATCCATTATCATGTCGGGATGTATACCCTCACCTGTGTGCCAGATCATGTCCGAGAAGAAGCCTGACTTGCCCGACCGCGCCCAGTTGATGCTGCGGTCACTGATTGAGCGCTATGTGCGCGATGGTCAGCCCGTTGGGTCCCGCACCCTTGCGCGCGAACTGGGTATGGATTTGAGTCCGGCAACCATCCGCAATGTCATGTCCGACCTGGAGGCGCTCGGGTTCATCAGCTCCCCGCATACTTCTTCAGGCCGGGTGCCGACGGTACAAGGCTACCGCTTTTTTGTTGACACCCTGCTGGCGGTGCAGCCACTGGACAGCGGCTCGATTGAGAAAATGCGCCTCGAGCTGTCGCTGGAGGGAACACCCAAGAATCTGGTGGAGTCTGCCTCCGGGTTGCTGTCCGGCATCACCCATATGGCCGGTGTAGTGACCCTGCCGAACCATGCCCATGCCTTGTTTAAACGGGTTGAGTTTTTGCCGCTTTCTGAAAACCGGGTACTGGCGGTGCTGGTGACCGGTGAGGATGAAGTGCAGAACCGCATGCTCAAGACAGAGAAGTCGCTCAGTGCCGCCGAGCTGCAACAGGCATCGAACTATCTGAACACCCTGTTCGCCGGCAAGGACCTTGCCGAAGTGCGTGCGACCTTGTTGCGCGAGATGCAGGAAACGCGCAGCACCATGAACGACATGATGCTGACGGCCATGCAGATGGCGGACGAGGTGCTGGAATCCAACCAGAACGAAGATTATGTCATGGCAGGACAAACCAACCTGATGGAATTTCAGGAACTCTGCGACATTGACAAGCTGCGCCGGTTATTTGATGCCTTTAACCAGAAACGCGACATACTGCATCTGCTGGATCAGTGCGTGCACAGCAAAGGCATCCAGATTTTCATTGGCGAAGAATCCGGTTACCAGATGCTGGACGAATGCAGCATGGTAACCGCCCCTTACTCGGTGGATGGCAAGGTCATGGGGGTGGTGGGTATCATTGGGCCCACCCGGATGGCCTATAACAGGGTGATCCCGATTGTCGATGCGACAGCACGCCTGCTTGGGGCTGCCTTGAATCACAAGTAACCAGCCCCATATTACCAGCTGTTACTACCCTGTCCGGGTGGTGAAGCAGCAGGCATAACAATGCATACCAGCAATGTGGAGTAAATTTATGTCAGAGAAAGAGAATTCGACCGACACTGCAGATGAAAATGAACTGTCGGATGTTACCGCTGCCGGGGCAGACACGGACAGTGACGCTTTACCTGAACATGCCGAGCTGGTCGCCTTGCTGGAAGATGCCCGTGGCAAGGCAGATGACCACTATGGACAGGTTCTGCGCCTGCAGGCAGAAATGGAAAACCAGCGCAAGCGCTCCGAACGGGAGCTGGCAAATGCACACAAGTTTGCGCTGGAACGATTTGCCGGTGAGCTGTTACCCGTCAGGGACAGCCTGGAAATGGGGCTGGCGGCGTTTGATCTCGAGGGTGCCGACAGCGACAAGCTCAGGGAGGGCGTTGCCCTGACCCTGCAGATGCTTACCAATGCACTGGACAAGGCGGCCATCAGGGAAGTGGATCCGCAGGATGAACCTTTCGATCCGGATTTTCACCAGGCGATGTCCACGCAGGAACGTGACGATGTGGAGCCGAACACCGTTGTTCATGTGGTGCAGAAAGGCTATACCCTGAATGACCGCCTGATTCGTCCGGCGATGGTCATCGTTTCAAAAGCACCCGGGCCAGGCTAAATAGCGCGGCAGGCTTGATTTCCCTGCTAATCGCCCCCACCTAGTGGGGTATAGGCAGCTAGGTTGTTAATCAATACATATCAAACAGTTACACGGAGATAGAAAATGGGAAAAATTATTGGCATCGACCTGGGGACCACCAACTCCTGTGTGGCGGTGATGGAAGGCGGCAAGGCCCGGGTCATCGAAAACAGCGAGGGCGATCGCACCACCCCATCCATTGTCGGTTTCACCGATGGTGACGAGGTGCTGGTAGGCCAGGCGGCCAAGCGCCAGGCGGTCACCAATCCCAGCAATACCCTGTTTGCGGTCAAGCGCCTGATCGGACGCCGCTTTGACGAAGAGGTTGTGCAGCGTGATATCGGTCTGGTGTCGTACAAGATTGTGAAGGCAGATAATGGTGATGCCTGGGTCGAGGCACAGGGTAAACGCATGGCGCCGCCGGAAGTGGCAGCACGTGTCCTGCAGAAAATGAAGAGTACCGCTGAGGACTATCTTGGCGAGAAAGTCACCGAGGCCGTCATTACGGTACCGGCCTATTTCAATGATTCGCAGCGTCAGGCAACCAAGGATGCCGGCCGCATTGCGGGACTGGACGTGAAACGCATCATTAACGAGCCTACGGCTGCGGCACTCGCCTATGGCATGGACAAGAAGCGCGGTGACTCGAAGATTGCCGTCTATGACCTGGGTGGTGGTACCTTCGACATATCCATTATCGAGATCGCCGATGTCGATGGCGAGCACCAGTTTGAGGTGCTCTCTACCAACGGTGATACCTTCCTTGGTGGTGAAGATTTCGACAAGCGACTGATCGATTACCTTGCCGATCAGTTCAAGAAAGACCAGGGTATGGACCTGCGCGGTGATCCGCTGGCCATGCAGCGCCTCAAGGAGGGCGCGGAGAAGGCCAAGATCGAACTGTCATCGAGCCAGCAGACCGATGTGAACCTGCCGTATATTACCGCCGATGCCAGTGGGCCAAAGCATCTCAACCTGAAGCTGACACGTGCCAAGCTGGAATCGCTCGTTGAGGAGCTGATTGATCGCACTGTCGGTCCATGCAAGATGGCGCTTAAGGATGCCGGTCTGTCTGCCAGCGATGTCGATGATGTCATCCTCGTCGGCGGCCAGACACGCATGCCGAAGGTCCAGGAAACGGTGCAGAAAATCTTTGGCAGGGAACCCCGTAAGGACCTCAATCCGGATGAAGCGGTTGCCATTGGTGCGGCGATCCAGGGCGGCGTGCTCGGTGGCGAGGTCAAGGATGTCCTGTTGCTTGATGTCACGCCGCTGTCACTGGGTATTGAAACGCTGGGCGGTGTAATGACCAAGCTGATCGAGAAGAACACGACCATACCGACCAAGGCAAACCAGGTGTTCTCGACCGCCGATGACAACCAGTCTGCCGTCACCGTGCACGTGTTGCAGGGTGAGCGTGATGTGGCCTCGGCCAACAAATCGCTGGGCCGCTTTGACCTCAGCGATATTCCGCCGGCGCCACGCGGCATTCCGCAGATCGAGGTCACCTTCGATATCGATGCCAACGGTATCCTGCATGTGTCCGCCAAGGACAAGGCCACCGGCAAGGAACAGTCTATCCAGATCAAGGCATCCAGCGGTCTGTCGGATGACGAAATCGACAAGATGGTCAGCGACGCCGAGGCGCATGCGGACGAAGATCGCAAGTTCCACGAGCTGGTCGACGTGCGTAACCAGGCGGATGGCCTGATACATGCGACCAACAAATCGCTCGCGGATCTCGGCGACAAGGTGGATGAGTCCGAGAAAAAGGATATCGAGGCCGCTATCGAGGCATTGCAGGAGGTCCTCAAGGGCGATGACAAGGCAGCCATGGAGGCGAAGATCAGTGAACTTGGAGAGAAATCCGGCAAACTGGCAGAACGCGTCTACAAGGAGCAGGCGGGGCAGGGTGCTGCCGAAGGTGCCGCCACACAGGAATCAGGTGACGGCGGTGCGACTGATGATGTCGTTGATGCAGAGTTTGAAGAGGTGAAGGATACCGATAGCAAGTAGCGGTATCATCCCGCCGCTGCAGTGATGCGCGTGAATCCGGTCCCGTCAGTAACGGGACCGGATTTTTGGCCTGCAGCGGTTGCATGTCAAGAAATTGCAGAATGGGTGTCAACAGAAAACTGATAAATACTGAACGATTATGTCAAAGCGTGATTTCTACGAAGTGCTTGGTGTTGCCAGGAACTGCAGTGAGGCCGAATTAAAAAAGGCCTACCGCCGTGCCGCGCAAAAGCATCACCCGGACCGTAACCAGAGTGATACGTCTGCGGAGGGGAAATTCAAGGAGTGCAAGGAGGCCTATGAGACGCTGAGTGACCCGCATAAACGTGCTGCCTACGACCAGTTCGGGCATGCCGGGGTCGACCCTTCCATGGGGTCCGGATTTGGGCGCGGTGCCGGTGCAGGTGGCTTCAATGACATTTTCGGTGATGTGTTCGGCGATATTTTCGGTGGTGGCCGCGGTGGTGGTCAGCGCGTCTATCGCGGTTCTGATTTACGTTACAACCTGGAGCTTTCACTGGAAGATGCCGTTGCCGGGACCGAAGTAAAAATCCGCATACCGACGATGGTGGTATGCCAGCAGTGTGATGGCAGCGGCGCGAAGAAAGGCAGTTCCCCGACAACCTGTACCACCTGCGGCGGTCATGGCCAGGTGCGTATGCAGCAGGGCTTCTTTTCCGTACAGCAGACCTGCCCGCATTGCCAGGGGAAGGGCACTGTGATTGCCGATCCTTGTGGCGCCTGTCGCGGCAAGGGCAAGGTCCAGGAACGCAAGACCCTGTCTGTCAAGGTGCCGGCCGGTGTCGATACCGGTGATCGCATCCGGCTTGCAGGTGAGGGCGAAGCGGGTGAACGCGGCGGGCCACCGGGTGATCTGTACGTGCAGGTGTCGGTCATGCAGCACCCTATCTTTGAGCGTGAAGAAAACAATCTCTACTGTGACGTACCCATTAGCTTTGTAACCGCTGCGCTGGGCGGTGAACTGGAAGTGCCGACACTCAACGGTCGGGTTAACCTCAAAATACCGGCAGAGACGCAAACGGGCAAACTGTTTCGTATACGCGGCAAGGGTGTGAAACCGGTGCGTGGTGGACCCGTCGGTGACTTGCTGTGCAAGGTCACTGTCGAGACACCTGTTAACCTGACGCGCAAGCAGAAAGATCTGTTGAATGAATTTTCAGGGCATATGGATGAAGGCGCCGGGCGCCATAGTCCACAGACGACGTCCTGGATGGATGGGGTGAAGAAGTTTTTCGATAGCCTGGCGGGGTAGATTGGCTGCGGGAATCCACAGCTGATTTTTTTTGACGGCGAGTCCTTTTTCCTCCTGTTTCGCCCAGTCGAGCGAGGCGCCTTTTTTTAACATCCTGTTTCGCTTTGTCAGCGGGGTGCCTTATTTTTAGCATCCTGTTTCGCCCGGTTGGGCGAGGTACTTTTCTTTGCTCCGCCAAAGAAAAGTACC
>Ga0210063_1000147_pt1 | contig 24273 bp, 18 predicted proteins | sample Muzzi_PWA_D1_FD_185529 | JGI IMG/M metagenome (GOLD analysis project Ga0210063, IMG submission 185529) | Wetland microbial communities from San Francisco Bay, California, USA, that impact long-term carbon sequestration - Muzzi_PWA_D1 (SPAdes) | ecosystem: Environmental > Aquatic > Marine >... | reverse complement strand
TGGCGACTCTCGGGTGGGTTTCGCCGTAGCTCGCCTGGTCGATCTCCAGGGCCCGGCGCATCAAGGGCTCCGCCTCGGAGAGACGGTTCGTGGACTGAAGCAGCTGCGCCAGGTTGTTCAGCTCGATGGCGACTCTCGGGTGGGTTTCGCCGTAGCTCGCCTGGTCGATCTCCAGGGCCCGGCGCATCAAGGGCTCCGCCTCGGAGAGACGGTTCGTGGACTGAAGCAGCTGCGCCAGGTTGTTCAGGTCTCTGGCGACTCTCGGGTGGGTTTCGCCGTAGCTCGCCTGGTCGATCTCCAGGGCCCGGCGCATCAAGGGCTCCGCCTCGGATAGACGGTTCGTCGCCTGAAGCAGCGTAGCCAGGTTGTTCAGGCGAATGGCGACTGTCGGGTGGGTTTCGCCGTAGGTGGCTTCATCGATCTCCAGGGCTCGGCGGTAGAGTGGCTCGGCTTCCCGATAGAGTGCCAGTTCAAATAGATAGACACAAGACTGCCCCATCAGCTGCGAGAGGTTAGTGTCCCGGATCCCGGCGGCCCACGCTTGCCGGATGACGCGCTCGGCATGGGGCCGGTGCAGCCGCCATCCGGGCCAGTTCGTGGCGTCCTGTGGATCCCCAGGATAGGCAGCCACCATCAGGTCTACTGCCCGTGCGGCCCAGCGGTTGAGCCCCTCCCCATCCAACCGGCTCCGCACCACTTCCTGCACCATGCGGTGCACCCCGAAGCCCGCCGCCGTCACCTGGAGGAAGGAGTAGCCGGTCAGCTCCCGGATGGCCTCATCCAGGTCGAACCCCTCCACGGCGCCTTGCAGCTCCTTCTCCGCTGCCTCCCCCTCGAAGTATCCCCGTGGGATCCCCTCCGGGGCCAGGAAGGCCACCAGGTGGAGCAGGGTCCGGGCGGAGGGGCCGAGGCGGTCGAAGCTGGGTTGCCAGGTGGTGGCGATGGAGCGGGGGTAGCGCATCAGACGGGGGTCGTACCATTCCGTGACCTTGCGGCTCTCCTCGGATAGCTGCCCCCGGTAGCGGGCGAAGGTGCTCCGGTGGACGTTGATGTAGGCGACCGCCTGCTCCAAGGCCAGCGGGAGCCCTCCCAGTGTCTCGGCCAATGCCTCCGCCTCCTCGGCATCGTCCTCCGCGGGGATCCGCTTCGCCGCCCGCGCCAGCAGCAGCGCCACGGCCTCCTCGATCTTCAGGACATCCAGCGGCACCTCCGCCACGTCCCCGCTCCAGTTGCTGAGCCGCGAGGTGATCAGCACCCGGCCCGCCGTGAGCCCTGGGAGGAGGGCGCCTACCGCGGTGGCGGTCTCGTCGTCATCCACATTGTCCAGGATCAGCAGCCACCCGGGGTGCGCCTGCAACCATTGGAGGACGCCCGCGACGAGCACGTCCTCGTCGTGGTTCCCGGCCAGCCCCAGCACCGGCGCCAGCTCCGCCAGCCCGGAGCGCAGCAGCTCCGGCGACTCCGCCCGCACGAAGAACACCCCGGCGTACCGCCCCTGGCACCGCCACCCATGCTCCACCGCCAGCGCCGTCTTGCCCACGCCCCCGAGGCCATGGACGGCTTCCAGGCGTTGGGTGACGGCGTAGGCGCCGGTGGGGGCACCTTCCCGTCCCGACACCAGCCCTGCGGCGAGGCCTTTCTCCAGAAGAGCGAGTTCGGCTTCGCGGCCCTTGAAGTGCTCTTTCAGGGCGCGGAAGGGGAGGTTGTGGCGGGCCCCGGGGTTATGGTCGCCATCTTCCCCCAGAAGCTTGCGGCTCCATTTGCGGAAGAGGTCTGGATGACCGCGGAGCTTGGTCACCAGGGCTTGCCAGCCGTAGATGACAATTCGAACGCCGACTTTCTCCGTAAGATCCCGTTCCAACTGACCGAAGCCTGTGCCTGAAGGCGCGGTCGTGGCGAGGACGTACTCCGACAGCGGAGAGCCAAAGCTCTGGAAGGCGTCCACCTCCTTCCGAATCTGCGCCTCCGTGAGTTGCTCCCGCCGCTTGCATTGGACGGCCACCCAGTTGCCATCCTTCAAACCGTAGACATCCACCCCGTGGTCCGCCTGGCCCGGGCGGCCATGGAGCTGGGTATGCCGATCGCCCCATTCCGCCGCGAAGAGGTCCCGGCAGAAGTCCTCGAAGTCTTGCCAGTTCTCTGGCTCTGGGAGTCGAACACGGAGGGTCATGGAGGGAGATTGTCCCACAGAGGTGGCGGGGTTGCGAAAGTCCGGGATCTTGGCCGGACCTTGGCAGCGCTGGCCCCTCACGCCCGGGTTCGGTCTCTTGCCCCTCCTGGAAGACATGGCCAGGGAGTGGATTCCCGACACTTGCTGCTACCGGGCTGTCATAGGCAACTGCCAAACATTCTGCGAATGATCCCCATGGGTTGACCCACGGTTGCATCGCCGAATCTTGACCTCGGCGGTGCGACCGGGTCCCCAACAGCTCAAGTCTGCAAGACCCCCGTCCGGAACTCCGGCACGTGCGGGTTGCGGGCCGCGGCGGCGATGGCGCGGGAGACGACACCCCGGGTGTCGGCGGGATCGATGATGCCGTCCACCCACAGGCGGGCGGCGGCGTAGCGGGGGTTCATGGCGTCGTCGTAGCGCTTCTGGATCTTCTGGAGGCGGGCCTGTTTTTCCTCCTCCGAGACCTCCCGCCGCTTCAGATCGATGGACAGCAGGGTCTGCGAGGCCTGGGCGCCGCCCATGACGGCGATGGAGGCGGAGGGCCAGGCGTAGAGGAAACGGGCGCCGTAGGCCTTGCCGCACATGGCGTAGTTGCCCGCGCCGTAGGAATTGCCGGTGAACAGGGTGATCTTCGGCACCACGGAATTGGAGACCGCGTTGACCATCTTGGCGCCGTCCTTGATGATGCCGCCGTGCTCCGCCCGGCTGCCCACCATGAAGCCGGTGACGTCTTGCAGGAAGAGCAATGGAATCCCTTTCTGGTTGCACAACTGCACGAAGCGGGCGCCCTTGTCGGCGGAATCGGAGTAGATCACCCCGCCGATCTGCATCTCCCGCTCCCGCTCCCCCCGACCGATCTTGCGCTTCACGATGCTGCGCTGGTTGGCCACGATCCCCACCGCCCAGCCATCGATATAGCCCGTGCCGCAGAGCAGCGACTGGCCGTAGGTGGCCTTGAATTCGTCCATGGCGCTCTCGTCCAGGAGCCGGGCCAGGACCTCCCGGGTGTCGTAGGGCCGCCCCCGGTCGATGGGCATGACGCCATAGAGTTCCGCCGGATCGTACGCCGGATCCACCGCCTCTCGGCGGGTGAAAGGCGCCGTCCGCCCCTGGGCCAGCTGCGCCAGCTGGCTGCGGATCGTTGCCAGGCAGTCGGCCTCGGTGGCGTGGCGGTGATCCACCACCCCGGAGATATCGACCTGCACCTCCGCGCCGCCCAGATCCTGGGCATCGATCTTCTCGCCGATGGCCGCCTGCACCAGGTGGGGACCGGCCAGGAAGATGGTACCGGTGCCCTCGACGATGTGGGATTCATCGCTCATGATGGGCAGGTAGGCTCCCCCGGCGACGCAGGAACCGAGGATCGCCGCGATCTGGAAGACCCCCTCGGCGGAGAGGCGGGCGTTGTTGTAAAACAGGCGCCCGAAGTGTTCCTTGTCCGGGAAGATCTCGTCCTGCATGGGCAGGAAGACCCCGGCGGAATCCACCAGGTAGATGATGGGCAGGCGGTTTTCGAGAGCGATCTCCTGGGCCCGCAGCATCTTCTTGATGGTCAGGGGGAACGCCGCCCCGGCCTTCACCGTGGCGTCGTTGGAGACCACCACCACCGGGCGCTGGTGCACGTACCCGACGCCACACACCACCCCCGCGGAGGGCGCGCCGCCGTACTCTTCGTAGAAACCGTGGGCGGTCCACAGGCCGATCTCGTCGAAGGGGGCATCCGCGTCGCACAGTGCCGCGATCCGTTCTCGGGCGTTCAGCTTGCCCCGGTCGTGCTGCTTCTGCTGGGCCTTGGCGCCGCCCCCCTCGCGGATCTGGTCGGCCTCTTCGTTGAGTTCCGCCAGAACCCGGCGCCAGTGAGCCGCGTTGTTCTCGAAGGTTTCGTCCCGGGTGATTTGGCTCTCGATCCGCTGCAAGGGTTTTCTCCTGAGGAATGGTTCCCGATGAATTACTTTCGACTGATAGGCTTCAGCCCATGAAGATCCAACTCCTGGCCTTCGCCAGCGCCACCGACGCGCTGGGTACCGAGAAACTGGAGCTGACGTTGCCAGAGGGTACCACCGTCGGCGAGTTGGAGGCACGCCTGTGCGGGGAACATCCACCGCTGCGCATCCTCTGGCCGCGGCTGGCGGTGGCGGTGAACAACGAGGTGGCGGACCGCTACAAGAGGCTCCGGGAGGGCGACGAAGTGGCCCTGCTGCCGCCGGTCTCCGGCGGGCACGGCAGGGCCTCCACGCCGCCTCTCATCACCGAGCAACCCATCGACGCGACCGCCCTCACCGCCGCCGTCCACGGTGCCGGGCGAGGCGCCGTGGTCCTCTTCCTGGGCACCGTCCGGGACCATCATGATGGCCGCCCCGTCGAAGGGATCGTCTACTCCGGCTACCGGCCCATGGCGGAGCGTCGGCTGCGACGCATCATCGAGACCCTGGAAGGGGAGCACGAAGACCTCCGGGTCGCCATCGTCCACCGCCTGGGGGAGATGACCGTCGGCGAAGCCAGTGTCGCCATCGCCACCGCCTCCCCCCACCGCGCCGCCGCCTACGAGGCCAGCCGCGTCGCCCTGGAGCGCCTCAAGGCCGAGGTCCCGATCTGGAAACGGGAGCGCTACGCCGACGGTGAAGTACGCTGGCGGGAGGAGGAGGCGCTGGCGGAAGTCAGCGACTAGCAGTTCGTAGCAAATATCAAGCCGGAGGCGCTCCCTCCGCCACCCAGTTCTCCCGCACCAGGAAAGCCTCCACATCCAGCAGCCGCTCCGGCCCGGCCCGGCGCACCACCGCCAGCAGGGAGGACATGACATTCTCCTCCTCCTGCTGCTCGTTGATGAACCACTCCAGGAATTGTTGCGCCAGAAGATGTTTCTCCTCGATGGCCAGATGCATCAGATTGTGAATCTGCGCCGTCACCTTCTTCTCCCAGTCCAGGGCTCGAGCCACCCCATCCTCCACCGACTGGAAGCCGAAGGGGATCTCCGGCATCGCCGGGATGCGCAATTCGGCATCGAGATCCGCCAGGAAATCGACGAACTTCATGGCGTGCACTCGCTCCTCCTCCGCCTGCTTGTGGAAGAAGCGGGAAAGGGTCAGCAAGGTCTCGTTGTCGAAGTAATGAGCCAGGGAAATGTATTGCAGCGAAGCCTGCATCTCGTTGCCGACCTGCTGGTTCAAAGCTTGGATCAATTTGTCACTCGCGGGCATCGTTCCTCCTCGGGTTCGATTCTATTTCTACTTAGCATTCAATCACGTTCAGCGCAAGGCCGCCACGGGAAGTCTCTTTGTATTTGGTCTTCATGTCGGCACCGGTTTCCCGCATGGTCTTGATGACCTTGTCCAGGGACACCTTCTGGCCGCCGTCGCCCCGGCGAGCGATGCGGCAGGCGTTGATGGCCTTGACCGCGCCCATGGCGTTGCGTTCGATGCAGGGGATCTGCACCAGGCCGGCGACGGGATCGCAGGTCAATCCCAGGTTGTGCTCCATGCCGATTTCGGCGGCGTTCTCCACCTGCACGTTGGTGCTCCCCAGCGCCGCCGCCAGCCCCCCGGCGGCCATGGAACAGGCCACCCCCACCTCCCCCTGGCAGCCCACCTCGGCGCCGGAGATGGAGGCGTTCTCTTTGTACAGCTTGCCGATGGCCCCGGCGACCAGGAGAAAGCGCACGATGCCGTCATCGTCCGCGCCGCGAATGAAGCGCGTGTAGTAGCGCAACACCGCGGGAATGATCCCCGCCGCGCCGTTGGTGGGCGCCGTCACCACCCGCCCTCCGGCAGCGTTCTCCTCGTTGACCGCCAGGGCGTAGAGATTGACCCAATCGAGCACCGTCAGGGGATCCTGCCACCCCTCTTCCGGTCGATCTCTCAGTTCCCGAAAAAGGCGCGGCGCGCGGCGGGGAACCTTGAGAGAACCGGGCAGGGTCCCCTCCTGGCGGACTCCCCGTTCGATGCAGGTGTGCATCGCCTGCCAGATCCCCAACAAGCCCTCCCGGATGGCCGCCTCCGAACGCCACGCCTGCTCGTTGGCCAGCATGATCTGGTCGATCCGCAAGCCGTGCTCCTCGCCGAGGCGGAGCAGATCGGCGCCGCTGGAAAAAGGGTACGGCACGGGCGTGGTATCGCTCACCAGGATGTCGGCGTCCGCCTCCTGCTCGTTGACCACGAAGCCGCCCCCCACGGAGTAAAAGACGCGCTCCAGAAGCGGCTCGCTCTGGCCCACCGCAAACGCCCGGTAGCGCATGCCGTTGGGGTGCAGGGGCAGAGATTTGCGGCGCAGGAAGAGGAGGTCTTTCTCCTCGTCAAAAGGGATCGTGCTCCCCTCGGGTGTCCCCAGGAGGTGGAGTCGCTTCGCGCTTCGGATGGTCTCCAGCAGGGGTTCGATGTGGTCCGGATCGATCTCTTCCGGGGTCTCGCCCTGCAAACCCAGGAGCACCGCCTTGTCGGTGCCATGGCCCTTGCCGGTGAGGGCGAGGGAACCGTAGAGCTCCACCTCGATCCGCCCGACGGCGGTCAGCAGGTCCTTGTCGTGCAGCCGCTCCGCGAAGCGCCGGGCAGCCCGCATCGGTCCCACGGTGTGGGAACTGGAGGGACCGATACCGATGTTGAAGAGGTCAAAAACGCTGATCGCCATGGAGGTTTCCCCGGCGGAGCCCGAGAGTTTTCGGGGCTGCCGCCGGGGCGCATCCTACCGGCAAGGACGCCGTTTGGCTACCGGCGTTCCGTGCCTGGTCGCGCCGGACTGGCCAACCGCAGAGACGATCGACCTACCACTTGTCCTGCGGCTGAGAACTGTCCCCGTGGGGATGCTTCTTCAGGTGCCGCCTCTTGAGCCACCAGCGGATCAGCCAGATCACCACCAGGATCGCGACGATGATGAGGATCCACTTCAGCCATGGTGTCGGCTCTGGTTGCGGCTCCTGATCCGGCCACGGCGCCGCCAGGTAGGGGAATTCCGTCAGGAAGGTCTTGTCGTTGACGGTCTGCCGTGGGTAGTTGGATCCGGTGCGCTCTTTCTGCTCGATGAAGGCGATTTCCTGCAAGATGCAATCGCCGAACTCGCAGTTGATGCCCGTAATATCGTCCTCCAGGCGCCGACCGTTGGGATAGCCCGGCTCGCGGCGGGTGGTGAAGATCATCACATCCGGTTGCACGTCCCATTCCCGCAGTTCCAGCGTGTAGAGGTAGAGATCCGCGGCCGGGGCGACAAAGTCCATCAGGAACTTGCTGATCGAGCCACCCTTCTTCAGCTGCTTCTCGATCGTCTCCACGTGCTTGTTGGGCGGCACGGTGTTGAGGAAGAGGGAGAAGCGCGGTGCCTGGGTGCGCCCGGAGCGCCCCACGTGATCGATCTGCTTGCCGTTCTTGGCGTGGTTGGTGGTGGCCCAGAAGAGCCAGTCCTCCTGCCCCGCCGGGAAGGAGGAGAAGGGGATGCTCAACACCATGGAGATGACGTTCTTCTCGAAAAAACGCGGGAAAATGAAGGGATCGTCCCGCACCCCGGTCCACACCCGGATGGCATCGGGGTTGGTCAGCCCCTCGATGGTCTTTTCCTTGACCGTGGTGTCGTTGTTGAGTTTGAATTTGATCGTCACATCCGGGCTGATGCCGGTGGGCTCTTCCACCTGCCCGCCGTAGCGCACCCGCACCGCTTCGTTGCCGTAGGTCACCCGGCTGTGCGTGTCGATCAGGATGTTGTACTCGTACGCCTCCAGGTTGTAGGGACCGGCGACCCGCAGCGACCGATAGACATTGAGGATGACCACCAGGTTGTCACCATCTGGAAAGACAAAGAGGCCGGTGATATTGGGTTCCTTCACCAACTCCTCTCCCAGCACGGGATCTGCGTGGTCCGAAGCCCATACCAGCTGAGGCACGAGACACAGGGCAAGAATACCGAGACCAAGGCCGAGTTTCTTCATCACCGTTCCCCCTTTTTCTTCGTCTTCTCCGCCCATCCACAACGCGGATGGGCAAAACAGAAAAGGCGAAGTTCTGACATCGTTTTGGCAACTATAACCGATCCCTTAGGCTTCCCACCAGCCGCTGTGTTACCACCCCCGCCGGGCTGGTGACACTTCGCCGCGCTGGTATACTGCGCCGATGTTGATCGGCCTCGCCGACGATTTCCGACCCGATCCGAACCCGGCCCGAACCCGATCCCCAACAACCCTCTGGTACCAGAAGCAGGAGTTCAGTATCCATGTCCCAGACCCATGCCAATGATCCTCACCGCGTCGTCATCCTGGGTTCCGGCCCCGCCGGGCTGACCGCGGCGCTCTATACCGCCCGCGCGGACCTCAAACCCCTGGTGCTGGAGGGCAACCAGCCCGGTGGCCAGCTGACCATCACCACCGAGGTGGAGAACTACCCTGGTTTCGAGGAGGGCATCCTGGGACCGGAGTTGATGGACGTCATGCGCAAGCAGGCCCAGCGCTTTGGCGCCGAGGTCAAGTTTGAGCTGGCCACGGCGGTGGATCTCTCCCAGCGTCCCTTCACCGTCACCACCGACGAGACGACCTACCGGGCCGACACCCTGATCATCGCCACCGGGGCCAGCGCCAAGCTCCTGGGGTTGCCCTCGGAAGAGCATCTGATGGGCTATGGGGTCTCCGCCTGCGCCACCTGCGATGGCTTCTTCTTCCGCGACAAGGAAGTCGTCATCGTGGGGGGGGGCGACACCGCCATGGAGGAAGCCACCTACCTGACCAAATTCGCCAGCAAGGTCACCGCCATCCACCGTCGGGACGAGCTGCGGGCCTCAAAGATCATGCAGGAGCGAGCGCTCAAGAATCCCAAGATCGCGTTCCAGTGGAATAGCACCGTCAAGGAGATCCTCGGGGCTCGGGATGGTGGGGTGACGGGGGTGCTGCTGGAGGATACCCAGACCGGCGCGACCCGGGAGTTCCCCTGCCAGGGGGTGTTCATGGCCATCGGCCACAAACCCAATACCGAACTCTTCCAGGGCGTGCTGGACATGGACGCGGTGGGCTACCTGGAGGTCGCCGCCCCCAGCAGCCGCACCAATGTGGAGGGGGTCTTCGCCTGCGGTGACGCCATGGACCCGACCTACCGCCAGGCGGTCACCGCCGCGGGCACTGGCTGCGTCGCCGCCATCGATGCGGAGCGCTTCCTGGGGGAGCAGGAATAATGGCCACGGCGCGCGCCAAGACCGTCGGGGCACTGAAGGCCGCCGGTTACCAGCCTGAGACCGTCAAACAGGAGCTGCGCCGCAACCTGCGCCAGGCCCTCCAGGAGGGGCGGGAACTCTTTCCCGGCATCCTGGGGTACGAGCGCACCGTGATCCCCGGGGTGGTCAACGCCGTGCTGGCGGGCCACGACATCATCCTGTTGGGCCTGCGGGGCCAGGCCAAGACCCGCATCCTGCGGGCGCTGGTGCAATTCCTGGACGAGGCGGTGCCGTACCTCGAAGGCAGCGAATTAAACGACGATCCCCTGCGCCCCATCTCCACCTGGGGCCAGCGGCTGCTGGTGGAAGCCGGGGATGACGCGCCGGTGGCCTGGCTCTCCCGGGAAGAGCGCTACAACGAGAAACTGGCCACCCCGGATGTGGCCATCGCGGACCTGCTGGGGGACATCGATCCCATCAAGGCCGCCACCCGCAAGCTCACCTTCGCGGACCCGGAGGTGATTCACTTCGGGGTCATCCCCCGCACCAACCGGGGGATCTTCGCCATCAACGAGCTGCCGGACCTGGCGCCCCGCATCCAGGTGGGGCTGTTCAACCTCTTGGAAGAGCGCGATATCCAGATTCGCGGTTTCCCGGTGCGCATCCCCCTGGACCTGATGATGGTCTTCTCCGCCAACCCGGAGGACTACACCAACCGTGGCACCATCATCACCCCCTTGAAGGACCGCATCGCGTCGCAGATCCTCACCCACTATCCACCGGACGTGGAAACCGCCGCCGCCATCACCCGCCAGGAGGCCCACACGGACCGCGATGGGGCGAAGATCCACCTGCCGGACGAGGTGCGCCTGCTGGTGGAGGAGATCACCTTCGCCGCCCGGGAGAGCGAATTGGTGGATCACTCCTCCGGGGTCAGCGCCCGGGTGGCCATCGCGGCCCTGGAACTGCTGGTCTCCAACCTCGAACGCCGGGCGTTGACGACCGGGGACGCCGCCGGGGAGACGGTGGTCGAGCCCCGCCTCTGCGACCTCCACATGCTCCTGCCCGCCATCACCGGCAAGGTGGAGATGGTCTACGAGGGGGAACAGCAGGGTCCCGAGGTGGTGGCCCGGCAGATCATCGGTCAGGCTATCCGCAAGGTCTTTGATGCTCGCTACCCGGAGGTGGGTCGCGAGGTCGGCAGCGGCGGCGAGGACGACACCGGCCCCTACGCCCAGATCGTCGCCTGGTTCGCCGACGACCACCACGTCACCCTCAGCGACGAGCAACCCTTCGCCGAGTACCGCGCCCAGTTGGAGCAAGTCCCCGGTCTCCTCCAGCTCACCGGCGTGCCCGACACCGAACCGGCCCGCCAAGCCCGGGAAGCGGAGATCATCCTCGAAGGGCTGCACCAGCACCTCAAACTCACCCGCGAGGACCTGGACAGCCGCATCAGCTACAAGGAACTGGTCAAATTCCAGCTCCTCCGTCCCCGCCGGGGTCGCCCGGGGCGGGGGAGTGGCGAGGTGAATTAGGTTGCGCCGCTCTCTGCTCCTGCTCTGCGTCCTTCTTTTTCTCCCTGTCATGGGGAGCCATGGGCAAGGACCGGAGCCACCGCCGCCGACCCCAAACGGGATGGCCAATGCACCCGATGATGCCGGGCTCAGAGAAGAGGTGGATGCACTACGAGAGCAGCTTGAGGATTTCGAAAAGACCCTGGAGGAACACCACCGAGAGGACGGTCTCTGGATTGACCGACTCCAGGGCTTGTTGGCGGCAATTTCTCTCGGGCTGGTCCTCTTCTCCCTCGTTCTGGCTCTCGCCGCTGTGGTCGGCTGGAGTCGAATGGAGCAGTTCGTCCGCGAGAAGGTGGATCGAGATACCCACGAACAACGCAAGACGATCCATGGACTGAGCCAAGATCTCGGGCGGGAAGTCCGTGACGCCCACAATGCGGCAACAGAGGCAGGGGATCAACTCCGGGGAGAAGTCCGTAGCCTGATGGCGAACCTGGAAGAGGAGAAGGTGGCGATCCTCGACGAGGCGAAAGCCATCTCCGGCCAGGCCAGTGAAGAGTTGCAAGGTCGTCTTCGTGGCTCCACAGCGTTGGTCCTCGGTCGATTGGCCAGGGATCCGGACAACTACCTGAAGTTCATCCGGAAGGACCTGCTAGACCGAGCGATTGATGCGGCGGAAGCCTCGTATCAGCAGTTGAAAGCCGCCAACTCAAAACACCAGTGGAATGCCATGAACAACCTGGTGTTTTACCGCGCGCTCCGCGGCGACGAGTTCTCCTGGCAACAGTCCATCGAATTCGCAGAACAGCTTAGAGCGCGCGTAGAAGAGGGGATGGACAAACTGCATTTCCTCTCGACCTATGTCCGTGTGTTGGGCGAATTCGCTGCCAAGACTGAACATCCAGCCGACTATCTGAGAAAAGCCGAGGAAACGTTGGAATTTCTACTGACCGACGAACGGGTCAATGAGAGGGTCCGAAAGGAGTCGCGGCAATACACCGCCTGGCTGGAAAAGAAGAAACGCTCACTCCGTGGAGAGTGAGCGTTTCTTAGTACTCTTCGTCACCGCGATAGATGGATTGCATCGGTGGATCTCCTTTCTTCAAAACCATACAACAGGAACCGACAGCCGTCAATTCCGACCCGAGATACCCGAATAGTGTCATACACTGCCCCCTAAGTCAATCTATATCAAGCCTTTAGGGGACGCTACCTGAACAGCGTACAATACCTCCCATGCGCCACCGTTACGCCTATCTCGACCCCGCACTGATCCGCGCCTTGTTGGCGGCGGAGGAGTTGCAGCGCCTGTTCAACCAGCTGGTGCTGGCGGCGGGCGGGGACGTGGAGGAGGCGATGCGGTGGATGCGGTATTTGCAGGAGGAGGGCTACCTGGACGAGAACCTCGACCTGGAGGCCTTCTTCGATTCCCTGGAAGAGCAGCAGATGATCGGCGACGATGGCGAGGGGGGCAGGATGCTCACCGGGGTCGGGGAACGGCAGATCCGCAAGAGCGCCTTCGAGCAGGTCTTCTCCGATCTCCGGAAAGCTTCGAGCGGCTACCACCCGGTGCGCGCCGCCGGGGACGGCGTGGAGCGGTTGCCGGAGACCCGAGGCTGGAAATTCGGCGATGACCTGCACCACCTGGACGCGGCGCGGTCCCTCCAGAACGCCCTGAAGCGCACCTCCGGGCGGCTGGAACTGGCGGAAGTGGACCTCGAAGTCCACGAGACCGAACACCTGACCAACTGCGCCACCATCGTCGCCATCGACATCAGCCACTCCATGATCCTCTACGGCGAGGACCGCATCACCCCGGCGAAGACCGTGGCCCTGGCGCTGACCGAGCTGATCACCACCAAATACCCCAAGGACTACCTGGGGGTGCTCCTGTTCGGGGATCGGGCGACGCCCGTGGCGCTGTCGGAACTGCCCTACATCGAGGCCGGGCCGTACCACACCAACACCGCCGAAGCCCTGCAACTGGCCCGCACCATGCTGGCGCGACAGAAACAGCCCAACAAGCAGATCTTCCTGATCACCGACGGCAAACCGTCCGCCATCACCGACGGCGACCAGGTCTACAAGAACCCCTTCGGTCTCGATCTGCGCATCGTCAACCGCACCCTGGAAGAGGCCGACACCTGCCGCCGTCAGAAGGTGGTCATCACCACCTTCATGATCGCCACGGACTCGATGCTCACGGAGTTCGTCGAGAAGATGACCAAGATCAACCGCGGTCGCGCCTACTTCGCCTCCCCCCACAACCTGGGGGAATTCATCCTCGCGGATTACATCAAGAATCGCCGCAGCCGGGTGCGGTAAACCGGACCCTCCCGGGCTTCGGATCGCAGACCTCATCCCCATTATATCAAAAATACAGAAATACCTTTGCCGAAATCACAACATGTGCTACAATGGCTCCCGAAACATTTGAACATATTCAGTATTTTCGGAGGTGCCTCATGCGAACCCGACGATTGATCCTTGAGTGGAGCGTGCTCATCGCGGCGGCATTGCTATCCGTCGGCTGCAACAGCTCCAGCCATCCCACGGCTCCACAACCGAACACCAGCATAGGCAGCGCGACGGTCAAAGGCACTGCCAGCGCGATCACGTCCAATGGCAGCAATGTGGTGTTCAAGATCTCCGGCCAGCGACCGGAGGCGGACAAACTGGGCGACCTCCCCCTCACTCTGGCCAACCTCGCGAAGAGCGGCGCCAACGGCATCACCATCACGGTAGCCGGAACCTCGCTGACCACCACCACCGACGCCGGAGGACTCTTCGAACTGACCGGTGTGCCGGAAGGGAACCAGTCCCTGGTTTTCTCCACCACCACGGATAGCGGAGTCCTCGACCTTTCCGGGATTCGACCCCAGGAACAGATCGAGTTGGAGGTGGTCCTTCAGGCCTCCCAGGTCAATGTCGTGGACATGCAGCGCTCGACGAGCGGGGAACCCGACTCCGGTGGAGACATAGAGCTGGATGTCGATGCTCTGACCCTCCAGTTGGCACCGGACGAGTGGAACCTGAACTACACCAATAGCTCCGGCACTGTCGCCGCCTTCATCCGCGGCGAAGGCCGCGACCTTATTGACCTGGATAGCATCGAGATGATGGGAGACAATCCTGACGCCGATCCTTTGGCAGCGTCCTCAGCCACCGCCCAGGGGGACAATGTCCGTGCCCGCTTCCCGAAGAATCGGCTCATCGATCTGCTCCAGGATCCCGCTCCGGGCTCCATGCACACCCTTGCCATCCGATTCCTTGACTCGGAAGGCGGAGGCCCCTACGAGCTGACCGGAGATATCGTCATCGAGGATGACGATGACGGCGAAGACGATGGGGAGGATGGGGAGGATGGCGGCGAAGAGGATGGGGAGGATGACGGCGAAGACGATGGGGAGGATGACGGCGAAGTGAATCTGACCCTCGAGATCCAACCCAGCAACTGGAACACCAACTGGCTCAATAATGGCAACGGCTCGGTGTCGGCGCTGATCCGTGGCGAGGGCTTCGAGGGCATCGACCTCGATTCCGTGCTGCTCGTTGGCGACCACCCGGAGGACGGTGAGGTAAGCCCCACCAGTTCTACCCGCCAGGGCAACAACGTCCGCGCCCGCTTCCGGCAGCGAGACGCCATTGGCAGTCTGGACGATCCCCAGTCGGGGCAGACCCGCACGGTCACGGTGACCTTTACCCTCGATGGAGGAGAGCCGCAGGAGCTGACCTTCGATGTCCGTATCAACGGACCCGGAGGCTAGCGGCGGGGCAACGGCGACCACAGCCGAACCCCCATTCTTCCTACTCTGGACGCCTCGGCCCGATCCGGTCATCCTCCTGGACCGGGCCGGGGCGTAGCGGGTTCAGGGCGCCGCGCTCCGATCCTCGACCTCTTCCGCTGTCAAGCCATAAAGCGGCGGGGTCGGAACCCCCAGGAGGCCCAGGTACAGGTAGATCTGCCCCCGGTGGTGGATCTCGTGCTCCACGAGCCCCCGCAGCCACTTCCAGGTGGTGATGGGCGTGCCCGCGGGGGTGTGGCATTTGCCCTGGAGAGCCTCCGGGGTCAATCGTCCGAGGATCTCCAGCGTCTCGCCGTGGGTGCGCTCCAGGAAGGCCACCACGGCGTCGTAACCGTCCGCCAACTCCCGGCCACAGCCATGGTAGAGGCTGGGGCGCCCCTGGACGTTTTCGGCAAACATCCAACGTTCCAGCGCCCCCAGGTGACGGAGGATATCCCCCAGGGTCCATCGACCGGGTTGCACGGTCCACTCGATGTGTTCCGGCGGAATGGCCGCCACCACCCGCATCGTGCGCTGGCGGATGCGCCGGTAGTAGTGGAGAAAGGGCTCGATGCGGGTGATTTCCATGTCAGGAGCCGGGCAACTCGCCGCCCACCACCCGCTTGACCACGGCCCCTTTCTCGAAGACAGTGTCCGCCTGGGCCTGGTTAAGAATCGCCAGATAGTCGAGATCCACGTTGGATGGGTAGCGGCGCTGGAACTCTTCCAGGGTCATGCGCCGATCCAGCGTCACCAGCGTCACCCGCTTGGGCTTCACATTCAGGTAACGCCGATCCTTCAGCGGCTTGAGGCTCCCCATCGCCTCCCCCAACTGCCGCTCATAACCCCGCCAGCTACCGCTTTTGCTGTAGGAGAGCAACTGGTAGATGTTGTCTCCCAACTGGGCGAACGCCACTCTGCCCCGCACTTCCTGCGACTGATTGCTGGCCGGATCGACCACCTCGAACTCACCGCCCACCGCCGTCGGCGGGGCCAGCGGTTTCCAGTTCCCGCTTCGGTTCACCCCCGACTGTTCGTAGAATTTCTGCTCCGCTTCCGCCACGGTTTCCGCCTGGGCCAGACTCATCTGCATCATGGCGTCCTGCTGGGGACTCAGCGCCACCACTGCGGCGCGCTGATTCTGGAACTTCCAACCTTCGGGAAACTCCAGTTGCAGCGCCAGCCCCGGGTGGTAGAAGGTGTTGCCCACAAAGTAGCCCTCCCGGGGATCTTCACCGAAAACGATGCCATCGATCTTGGCCTGAAATTCTTGCCGATGGATGGGCCGCCCGGTGAAGTCGGTGTTCATCTGAGCCATGGCCGCAGAGAGCAACTCCACCCGGTTTTCCGGCGCCGGATGGGTCGCGGTCCAACCGGGTCCCCGGGGGCCTCCCGCCGCGTCGCTAACCCGGCCCAGGGTCTGGAAGACGTTGGTCATGGGGCGCGGGTCGTAGCCCTGGCGGTCGATGTAGCGCAAGCCCAGGGAGTCGGCCTGACGTTCATCATCGCGACTGAACTTCAGGAACATCAGCTGCGCCGCCGCTCCCGCCAGAGCGCCAATGTATTGATCGTCCCGGTCCAGGGCGATGGTGCCCGCGATCAAGAGGCCCGTGGCGAGGGTCTGTTTGCTCATCTGATTGGCGCTGTGGCGGGCGGTGACATGGCCGATCTCATGGCCCAGGACCGCCGCCAGCTCCGCCTCCGAATCGAAATGAGCCAGAATGCCCCGGGTGACGTAGATGTAGCCGCCGGGCAGCGCAAAAGCGTTGACCAGGGGATCGTCCAGCACCTTGAAGCTCCAGGGCAGATCCGGGCGTTCCGACTTGGCCGCCAGATCCTCGCCCAAAGCCTGGACGTACTCCTGGATCAGAGGATCGTCGTAGAGCCCATACTGCGCGACGATTTGCGGATCCGCCTCCCGCCCCATGGCGGCTTCCTGGGCCTCGGAAATCAACATCAGCTGGCTGCGTCCGGTGGCGGGATTGACGGCGCAGCCGCCGGTGGCTGCGCCCACGATGCAGAGCACGGGGAGCAACGCGGTCAAGATCTGACGATGCATACAGTTGCTGTTCAAGGCGCCTCCTTTTACCAAATTTCTTCACAGCGTATCACTGGTGCACCACCACCACCCAACCCATTGACGACTACTTCTGCTTCTGCAAAAATGCACAGCCATAAAACACACTCCATGGAGAAAACCCCCTATGTATCTCGCCCCTAGACAACTCTTCTTCGCGCCCTTCGCGGTGGCGATTCTCAGCGTCTTCACCGTCTCCGCCTGGGCCTATGACGGTCGCACCGTGGACCAGGAGATCAGCACCGATGGTGCCCGCTCCGTGCAGATCAAACAACGCATCGGGGATCTTGCCATCCGCGGCGGCGGTGGCGATTCGGTGCGGATCGAGGTCCAGGTGCGCTGCGCCGGAACCGGTACCCCCGATTGCCGCCACGCTGCCGCCAAGGTGCGGATCGACTGGGGCCGCAAGGGCTCGCGGCTGGAAGTGCGCATCATCGGCACCTCCCGCTTCAGCTCCCGCCACATCCGCATCAACACCACCGTCAAGATGCCCGACACTCTGCCTCTGGAAACCGACACCGCCATCGGCAATGTCACCATCAGCGATCTCAAAAGCGACATCGAAGTCGATATCGGTGAGGGGGACGCGGAACTCACCTTGAAGAAGAAGGTGGTTCGGCGGGTCAATCTCGATGTCGGGGTTGGCGATGCGCGCATCGTCCTGGGAGGCACCCAGATCGACGATTCCGGCAAGGTGCTGGACGCCGTCGACTGGTCCAACCCGGAAGGCAAAACCCTCGTGGAGGTGGATGTGGCGATCGGGGACGCGGTGGTGAAGCTGGAGTAGCACGGTGGAGCGGGAGGCGAGGGGGGATTTTTGCCACCGCGACCCCGGGTTCACACCCGGGGCTACCCAATGGCACCCTGAAGGGTGCGAAACAAAGACGCTTTCTGCCTTCCCCCCTTTCTCAAAGGGGGGCTTCTGAAAATCCTCCCCAACCCCTCCTTTGAGAAAGGAGGGGCTTCTTGATTTCCGGCCTCCCCCCTTTCTCAAAGGGGGGAGGCTTACCAGGAGGACTGGGGGGATTTTCTCCCCCCTCTCCCCCGAGGTGGGCCTACTTGCACACCCCATTGCCCTTGCAGTTGCCCGAGCAACAATCCCCGTTGACGGAGCACGAGTCCCCGGACTGGCCACAGGAACCCGGGTCGCAGACCGGATCTCCCAGGCAGTCGAGATCGGCGCAGTCGACGTCGCCGTCGCAGTCGTTGTCCGCACCATCGGTGCAAACCTCGGCGCCGGTGGCGCAGTCCAGGGCACAGTTGCCGCAGCCCTCGCCGGTCTCGCAACCCAACAGGCCGCAACAGAAGCTGCCGGGAATGCTGGGCGTGTCGGTGCAGGTCACCCCGCCGGTGGAGCAACGGCTGTCGCTGCACGGAATGGGGTTGGAACCCCCACCGTCGCCGCAGCAGTAGCGACCATTGGGCTTGCCCCCCTGGACGCCATTGCAGTCGGCGGCGCAGGAGACGCAATTCTCCCCATCGCCCGCTTCACAAATCCCGTTGCCACAACTGGCCCCGGAGGTGGAGCCGGAGGCACAGTCACTGGCGCAGTTCTCGCAGTCTTCCCCCAACTCACAGACGCCGTCGTTGTCGCACACCGGGCAACCGAAGCAGAGGCCCGTGTCGAAACCGTCGCAACCAGTGTTGCAGACCAATGTGCCACCGCCACCGCAACCGAAGTCGCCGCAGGTCGCGCCCCCCAGGGCGCCGCCGTCGCAGACCTCGTTGCACTCGATCACCCCATTGCCGCAGGTCGCCGTGCAGGCCGGAGCCTCCACCGCGTCGCCGCTGACCACCAGGGCGTAGTCCTGGGGACCGCTGGGGACGTTGAAGGCGCTCACTGTGACCGTGTAGCTGCCCGCCGCCGGGGCGGCGAGGAGAACCTGCTCCAGGTTGTTGAGCCGATCGGCGCTACCGCCGGGGATGGAGTTGCCCCCGGAGAAGACGTTGCCCCGATAAGTACCCCCGGGACCCACCACGGTGAGATCCAGATCGTTGACCAGGTTGGTGGCCGCCGCGGGAGTGGAGGGGAAATCCGTCCAGGCCAGGGTGACCTTCAACGATTCCCCCGCCGCCACGGCGAAGGTGAAGTCGTGCTGGGTACCCCCACTATTGAAGCCGGTGGCCTCATCGTGCACCCATAGCTGACGGCTATCCCCCGGGAAGGCGAGGGCATCGTCCAGCAAGATCCGCCCCCAGCCCTGGCAGGTCGAGGGGATCGCCGAAGCCCCGGTCATTTCCCGGGCGGAGTTCACCAGGGTCGCCTTGACCAGCGCCGCCGAAGGGGTGAACGCATCGCCGCCGTTGGCCACCCCGGAAGGGTAGAAACCGTCAGCGTAGTACTGCCGGACCAGCGCCCCCAGCCCCGCCGCCGCCGGGGAGGCCATGCTGGTGCCACTCATGGTGCGGGTGCCGCAGTTGTTGCTGGCGGCGTTGAGGTCGTTGTTGGCGGAGACGATGCTCACCCCGGGGGCGGTGACATCCGGCTTCAGGCGCCCATCCTCCGTGGGACCGCAACTGGAGAAAGAGGCCAGGGTCTCGGCGCTGGTACCCCGGTTGGTGGCACCCACGGAGACCACGTTCTTCGCCGTGGTGGGGCTGCCCACCGTCCCGGCGCCAGGGCCATCATTGCCCGCAGCCACGAAGATCAGGAAGTCTTTGTGATTCCACATGAACTCATCGGCGTCTTCACTGCCCGCGGAGTAGGTGTTGTGGGGGTTGAAGTTCTCCCGATCCCCCCAGGAGTTGGTGTGGATCCGCGCCCCCTGGTCGTAGGCTTGCTGGAAGATGGGGTTCAGATCCACCACCGGGCAACCGATACCCGGCAGGTCGGCGCAGTTGTCGGTGGAAAAGCCGCCATCCTGGATCACCAGCTTGGCCCCCGGCGCCATGCCGTCGCCGGTCTCGTGGGTCAGGTTCCCCAGGTTGTCCCCGGCTACCGTGCCCGCCACGTGACTGCCGTGGTCGTGGGTGTCCCACTCGCTGTTGCTGATGCCCCCACTGCACTCGTTGGACCACAGGAAGTTGACCGCCACCACCTTGCGCTGGGCGGGGTCCACCAGGGTGCCGCCATCGCAGGGATTGATCGGTGGCAAGCCCAGGGCGTCGTCCCGGAAGTAGCACATGTCGGGATCGATCCCGGTGTCCAACACGCCGACGATCTGCCCCTCACCAAAGATGCCCTGATCGAAGATCGGGGTCGCCTGGCCACCGCCGAGCCCCGACTGGCCCACCCAGATGGTGGTGTCGTTGAGCAGCACCCGCCGGGCCTCGGCATCGATCCAGAACACCCCATCGAGGCGCGCCAGCCCCTCCCGGTGGGCGATGATTTCCTCGTTGGTCAGCAGCAGCCGAATCCGAGAGAAGGGCTCCATGGCCTTCGCCCCCACGATCCGCTCCACCCCCAGGGCGCGCAACTCCTGGCGCAGGGCCGTGATGTCGGCATCCGGGAAGACGTGCAGCAACACGCTGCGCAGGGCGTTGGCCTTCTGCACCCCCCGACCGGGGTATAGATCCGCCGCCGCCACCGCCGGACCCATCTTGTAGGCCGGGTGATAAACAGCGAGCCACTCCGCCCCGAGGGCGCGCAGGCGCTCACCGTCGCTCCCCGCGGGCAGCCGCACCAGGTAGGCATGGTCCGGCAGGTAGGTGTACACCCGCTCCGTCAGCGCCTCCAGCGCCGCGCGTTGCTCGGCGGTGAGGGGACCGGGAAATTTCACCATCACCACCCGCCGGGCTTCCCCTTGGGCTTCCAGGTGCCGCGGCACGGCGGTCTTCATGGGACCGATGGCACCGGAGCGCAGGTGGATGGAAGAAGAGATGGCGAAAGCGGGGGCGGCCAGGCTGGCGCAGAGCGCCAGGGCGGTCACGGCGGCTGGCCAGCGGCGGATGGCGCGCGGGGCGCCGAGGCGGAGTGTCATGATGGGAAGCCCTCCAAAACCAGATTGCACAGAATCCCCTCGGACTCTGAGAAGCCCTGAGGGGAGGCGATCGAACGATCGATCGGAAGTTCTGATTCAGTAGGGTACTGGACCGAGGGCGTTGATATACGGACGACTACTGCAAGGGCTCAAAGAACCGATCCCAACGAGCCCGAGGAATCAACCACCACTGGCGCTCCTTCAGGTTGAGGGAGAAGGCCACCGCCGTCGCCTGACCGACGATCCGGTCCCGCGGCACGGTGCCGAAGAAGCGCGAATCGCGGCTGTTGTCGCGATTGTCTCCCATCATGAAGTACTCGTCCCCGTTGAGTTTCTGGGGACCGAAATTGCGCGCCGAGGGTCGGAATGGGAACCAGGTCACCTGATGCTCCAGACCGTCCAGGCTCTCCTGCACGAAGCGCACATGCTGCCGGGCCAGTTCCTGCAATTCCGGATCTTCCACCGGCAACTGCTCGTATTCGGCGTACTCGCCGTTGACGATCAAGCGATTGTGGCGCAATTCGATGGTGTCGCCCGGCACCCCCACCACTCGCTTCACCAGCCGCTTGTCGTCGTCCGGGGAGAGGAACACCACGATATCGCCGTGCTTGGGGCCATCCCAGGACAACAGATGCCACTGACTGAATGGGAATCGCAGGCTGTAGGCCAGCTTGTTGACGAAGATCCGATCCCCCTCCCGGATGGTGGGGATCATGGAGCCGGTGGGGACATCGTTCCAATCCGCTACCAGGGAGCGGAAGGAAGCCACCGTGAGGACGATGATCAGTAGGGGTTTGCCCCATTCCCGCCAGAAGCGCAGCAAAGAATCGTCTTTGCGCCCCGCTTCGGCACTCTCACCGCCGCTCTTCGCGGCCAAGGGAGCGGCGCCCGCTGCCGGGGACGCATCGTGGGATTCTGTGGTGTCGTGGGATTCGGGGGTATCGCTGGTACTCATAATTTCTTCAAGCCTCCGCAAATAGGGAACCGACTCTATCACCTTCAGCATTCCCTGCCGGTGGGAGATACGCTCTTTACGGGTACGGGGTTACATCCCGCCGCAGTTTTTGTTAAAACGGAGTGTGGCGTGGCGCTCCACTGCCCCGCCTCCATCCTGTCCATCCAAGGAGGTCCGATGTCCATTGCCCACGACAGCACCGCCGAGTCCATCGCCCGCGAGGAGCGCTACGGCGCCCACAACTACCATCCCCTCGATGTCGTCCTCACCCGGGGTGAGGGGGTCTGGGTGTGGGATGTGGACGGCAACAAATACATGGATTGCCTGGCTGCCTACTCGGCGGTGAACCAGGGGCATTGCCATCCGAAGATCTTTCGCGCTCTGGTGGAGCAGTCGGCCCGTCTTGCCTTGACCTCCCGCGCGTTTCGCAACGACCAGTTGGGACTGCTCTACGAGACCCTGGCCCGGATGACCGGTTTCCGCCGCTCCCTGCCGATGAATACCGGCGCCGAGGCCGTGGAGACGGCCATCAAGGCGGCCCGCAAATGGGCCTACGAGAAGAAAGGCGTGCCCCAGGATCAGGCGGAGATCCTGGTCTTTGAAGAAAACTTCCATGGCCGCACCACCACCATCGTGGGCTTCTCCACCGATCCGGTCTCCCGGAAGGGCTTCGGCCCCTACGCGCCGGGCTTCCGGGTACTCCCCTATGGCGACGCGGATGCGGTGGAAAAGGCCATGAACCCGAACGTTGCCGCCATCTTGATCGAGCCGATCCAGGGCGAGGCGGGAATCATCGTGCCGCCCCAGGGCTACCTGAAGCGCCTGCGGGAGTTGGCGGACCAGCACGGCTGCCTGCTGATGATGGACGAGATCCAGAGCGGCCTGGGCCGCACCGGCAAACTGTTCGCCTACGAACACGAGGGCATCCGCCCCGACGTGGTGGTGATCGGCAAGGCTCTTTCCGGTGGCTTCTACCCCATCTCCGCCATGCTCAGCGATGACGAGGTGATGGACGTCTTCACCGCCGGTACTCACGGCTCCACCTACGGCGGCAATCCGGTGGCCGCCGTGGTCGCCCGGGCGGCGCTCCAGGTGATCGAGGACGAGAAGCTGGTGGAGCGCTCCGCTGCATTGGGAGCCTACGCCCTGGAGCGGTTGCGGGCCGCCAACGATCCCATGGTCGAAGAGATCCGCGGCAAGGGGCTGTGGATCGGGCTGCAACTGCGCCCGGAAGCCGGGGGCGCGCGGCGCTACTGCGAGGCGCTGCAAGAGCAAGGGTTGCTGTGCAAGGAGACCCACGAGCACACCATCCGCCTCGCCCCGCCCCTGGTCATCCAGCGGGACGAACTGGATTGGGCGCTGGAGCGCATCGAAGCCGTGCTGGCGGCCCATTCCGGCGCGAAGTCCGGCAAGCGGCTGGCAGCGGTGGGCTGACCCTCCGTCCGACCGGAGGCGGCTTGGGGAGATTCCTCGCGGTCACTCTTCGATGACCAGAGGGTGCGGCCCGGTCGCCTCCACCCGTCCTACCAACACCGCATCCTCGACCCCCGCCCCGTGGAGGGCGTCGAGGAGCCCGGTCGCTTCCGCCTCCGGCACCGCCAGCAGCAGACCCCCACTGGTCTGGGGATCGATCAGCAGTTCCCGCTGCGCGGCGGGGGCTTCGGAGGCGTAGCGAATCTTCCCCGCCACCAGATCCCCGTTGACCCCGTTGACCCCGGTGGTCATCCCCCGCTGGTACATCGCCAGCGCTTCGGGAAGGGTCGGAATCCGGGCTTCCTCCAGGACCACGGTGACCCCGGAACCCTGGGCCATCTCCAGGGCGTGGCCGGCCAGGCCAAAACCCGTGATGTCCGTCGCGGCGTGGACGGTGAAACCGCTCGCCGCCTGGGCGGCGGCCTGATTGAGGGTGGTGATCACCTCCAGGCACCGCGCCATGGCCCCTTCCGAGACCCAACCCTTGCGCTGGGCGTTGAACAGCACGCCACTGCCGATGGGCTTGGTCAGGATCAGCCGGTCTCCAGGCCGCGCCCCGGCGTTGGTCCAGACCTTTTCCGGGTGCACCAGCCCGGTCACCGCGAGGCCGAATTTGGGTTCGTCGTCCTCCGTGGTGTGCCCTCCCACCACCAGCGCTCCGGCCTCGATCACCTTGGAGGCGGCCCCGGCGAGAATCTTGTGCAGCACCTCGATCTCCAACTTGGCGCTGGGAAACCCCGCCAGATTCAGGCACAGCAGGGGCTTGCCACCCATGGCGTAGACATCGCTCAGGGCGTTGGCGGCGGCGATCTGTCCGAACAGGTAGGGGTCATCCACCGGCGGCGTGATGAAATCCGCCGTCGAGACCACGGCCATCTCGCCGGTCAACCGGTAGACCGCCGCGTCATCGCTGGTGCCAAAACCCACCAGAAGATTCGGGTCGTCGCTCTGCGGCAACCCGGCCAACAATGCACCGAGCCCGACCGGGCTCAACTTGGCCGCTCAGCCGCAGGTCTTGGCCAGGCTGGTGAGGGTTGGCTTCTGGAAGAGACTCTTCAAACCCATGTACGAACTCCTTTGGACCGATCGATCGACCGCCGGAGTCTATCCGCCTCAATCCCCGGGCGCCACCGAGGAGAGCTGGCGCAGACGCTCTTCGATGGCGCGCACCTCGTCCTCCTCCAAGGTCCGCAGGTCGAGGAGCAGCCCGTCATCCCGCACTCGCGCCAGGATGGCGGGCTCCCCCCGACGAAGCTG
>Ga0210063_1000146_pt1 | contig 24275 bp, 19 predicted proteins | sample Muzzi_PWA_D1_FD_185529 | JGI IMG/M metagenome (GOLD analysis project Ga0210063, IMG submission 185529) | Wetland microbial communities from San Francisco Bay, California, USA, that impact long-term carbon sequestration - Muzzi_PWA_D1 (SPAdes) | ecosystem: Environmental > Aquatic > Marine >... | reverse complement strand
GAACGATGCCCGCTTTGGCGCCGGGGAGACGGGGCGCAACGTCGAGGAGTTTTTCGACTACGTCCTCTGGGGACCCATCGGGCGCGCCTTTCGCAGCGAGCAGCGGGTGGTCCTGTTGCTGGACGAAATCGACAAGACCGAGTCCGACGTCCAGGACAATCTGCTGGATGTGCTGGAAGTGTGCGAATTCACCATCCGCGAGGTCAACCAGGTGATCCGGGCGGACCAGCGACCGGTGATCATCTTGACCTCGAACGCCAAGCGGGAGCTGTCGGATCCCTTCCTGCGGCGCTGTTTCTGCCACCACATCCCTTTTCCCAGCCGCGAGGAGATGGAGAAAATCGTCCGGCTGCACTACCCGGAGATCGAGGGCACCCTGCTGGGTTCGGCGCTGGATATCTTCTACGACCTGCGGGGGCGGGGCTTTGAAAAGCCTCCCGCCACCAGTGAGCTGCTGGACTGGTTGGGAGCGATGCGCACCGCCGGGGTGCACCCTCGGGCGGACGACGAGGTGCCTTTCATGGGGGCCCTCTTGAAGCGCACCGGCGACATCATCGCCCTGCGCGAAGGCCAGCGCGGCGCCCACCGGCCCGGCCAGGGTTCCACCTCCGGGCGGGGGACGGGATCGCCCTGGGGTTGAGAGCTTGTGAAAAACCCCATGCCCTGCTGCGGACGCCCCCGATCCACCCCTCGTGGCGCTGCGAGGACTCGAAATAGCCCCGCTATTCCTGCGTCCCCGCGCCTTGCGAGGGGCGTCCGGGAACGCCCTCGCGACGGGCAGCGATTTCTTCACAAGCTCTGAGACCCGGCCATGTTCATCCAGTTCACCCGACAGTTGCGCGATTACGGGGTCCCGGTGGGGGTGGACCAGCTGCTGGAGCTGTACCGGGGGTTGGAAAAAGGCCTGGCGCGGAGCGTCGATGCGCTTTACCTGTTGTCCCGTCTGGTGTTCATCAAGCGAGTGGAGCACATGGACGCCTTCGACCGCGCCTTCGCGCTGCACTTCCACGGCATCGACCTGCCACCGGTCCAGGAGGGGGACCCGCAACTCCTCCACACCAAACAGTTCCGGGAATGGCTGGAGAAGGCCATCGAGAGCGGCGAATTGCCTCGCCACGCGCCGTGGACGCTGCCTTACCAGGAGCTGATGAAGCGTTTCTGGGACACGGTCAAGGAGCAGATGGAGGCCCACCACGGGGGCAACCGCTGGGTGGGGACCGGGGGCAGTTCCCCGTTCGGCCACTCCGGAGCGCCCCAGCCCGGGGTGCGGGTTCACGGCGAGGGGCGCAACCGGTCGGCCCTGAAGGTGATCGGGGAGCGGCGCTATGTCGAGTACTCCGGGGACAACATCCTGCGGGGGGAAAACATCCGCCAGGCGGTGGGGATGCTGAAACGGCTGGTGCCGACGGGACCGGCCACGGAATTGGACATCGACGAGACGGTCTACCAGAGCGCCAGAAATGGCGGCGAGATCGAGTTGATCTTCCGGCGGGAGCTGCGGGACCGGATGCGTCTGATCCTCCTGCTGGACAACGGCGGCAGCTCCATGCTCCCCTGGGTGGAGTTGACCCGGCTGCTGTTCTCCAAACTGGCGGACCGCTTCGAGCGGCTGGAGACCTACTACTTCCACAACACTATCTATGGCGCCGTCTACCGGGATGCCCGCCGCCGGGAGCCTGTCCCCATGGCGGAGCTGCTCCTGAAATCCCGGGAGACCCGGGTGCTCATCGTCGGTGATGCCACCATGGCGCCGGAGGAGTTGAGCCGGCCCCGGGGAGCGGTGGATTGGGAGGCGGAGGACGAGGAGGCGAGCCTGGTGTGGCTGGATCGCCTGCGCCAGCGCTTCCCCCACGCCGTGTGGCTGAACCCTATCCCCAGCGACCATTGGGAGGAAGTCCATGGCGCCTGGACCCTGGGCCAGATCCGCGAGATTTTCCCCATGGAGGATCTCACCCTGCGGGGCATCCAGCGGGCGGTGGAGCATTTGAACGACTGAGGGCTGCGGAAATCCCCCCTCTTATCCCCCCTTTGCGCAAGGGGGAAGGTCAGAAGAGGCAGGGCAAGCCCCTGTGCCTGCCCTGTTCCCTGGTTTTGTTCCGCACCCTTTAGGGTGCCTTTGGGTAGCCCCGGGTGTGAACCCGGGGTCGCGGTGGTGGGCCCTCACCCCCTCAGTCCCCCTCTCGCCCTGCCTGGAAAGACGGGCGAGGGGGAAGCCAGAGAAATCCCCCCTCTCATCCCCCCTTTGCGCAAGGGGGGACGGCATAGTCCGGAAAGCCCCTCCTTTCTCAAAGGAGGGGTTGGGGAGGATTTTCGGACGCCCTACTCTTTGGGTAAAGGGGGGAGGCCCCTGGCCCGGGGTGTGAACCTCTGGGGACGCGGTTCGGGATATCCTCCCGGGAACGAGGGACACACCACGGATGGTAAGGAGGAAGGAACAGCATGTATCAGAGCGACGCATTGAAGGGCGAGACGATTCTGGTCACCGGGGGGGGCACCGGATTGGGACGGGCCATGGTGGAGCGCTTCGCGGCGGTGGGGGCGCGGGTGGCGGTGCTGGGGCGGCGGGAAGGGCCGCTGCAGGAGACCGTCGAGGCGGTGCGGGAGGCCGGCGGCAAGGCCGCCTGGGCCAGCGCCGATGTGCGCTCGCCGGAAGAGCTGGCGGCGGCCATCGATGGCATCGAGGCGGAATTGGGGCCGCTCACCGGGCTGGTCAACAATGCCGCCGGGAACTTCCTGGCGTGCTCGGAGGATCTCTCCCCCAACGCCTTCGACGCGGTGGTCCAGATCGTCCTCTATGGCACCTTCCACACCACCCTGGATGTCGGGCGGCGGTGGATCGAACGGGGCGGTGGCGGTTCTATCCTCAACATTCTCACCACCTACGCCTGGATGGGTTCCCCCTTCGTCCTGCCCAGCGCCGCCGCCAAGGCGGGGGTGATGGCCATGATGCGCTCCCTGGCGGTCGAATGGGCCACCTACGGCATCCGCAACAACGGCATCGCCCCGGGACCCTTTCCCACCGAGGGCGCCTTCTCCCGGCTGATGCCCCCGGGCATGGTGGAGGAGGCGAAGCAGGCCATTCCCGTCCGCCGCTTCGGTGAACCCCAGGAACTGGCCGACCTCGCCGTCTACCTGATGTCCCCGGCGGCCTCGTATATCACCGGCGAGACGGTGGTCATCGATGGCGGCGAATGGCTCCACAACGGCCAGGAATTCAGCCGCTTCACGGATCCTCCGCGGGAGAAGGTGAAGGGGATGTTGTCCGCGTTGAAGCCCAAGAAATAGGACGGGCCGTCTTTCCCGTCTTTCCCGCCTTTCCAGGAAGATGGAGGGTATGACACCATAATCGGTCAGCCAAGCGCTTTCTTTTTGACCTACTGGGAGATCCCATCATGCGCCATCTTCGATTGCCCCATCGTCTCGGCTTCCTCGCCATCGTGGCCCTTCTTGCTGCCTTTCCGGCGTCGGCGGCCACCTATGTCTTGGTCCAGGACGCCGATCTGGTGGACCTGGCGCCGATCATTGCCGAGGTGCGGGTCGAGGGGGTGGAAACCGGATTGGCCGAGGAAGCCGCGCGCACGGATTATCAACTGATGGTGGAGACGGTCATCAAGGGGCGGGTTGCCGGTGACACCCTGGTGCTGCGGCTCCCGGGCGGTGCCCGGGCCGATGGCTTGCGGATGGCGCTACCCGGCGTGCCTCGGCTTCAGGAGGGCGACCGCGCCCTGGTCTTCCTGGCCCCCCGGCCGGATGGCACCTACACCGCGTTCCAACTCCTTCTCGGCGTATTCCGCGCCGTGGAGCATGACGGCAGGACGCTGGCCATCCGCCAACTGGGTGCTTCCCAGGCGGTGGACATGCAAGGCCGACAGGTGGAGCCACCGCGGCGCCTGCGGGACTTCGATCGCTTCCGCGATTGGCTTGTGGACCGCGCCCGGGGGCATCAGCGCACGATGGACTACTTCGTGGCGCTGCCCCAGAAGCAATTGCAGAGCCTGGAGGAAGCCTTCAACCTCTTCGAGTTGGAGGGGCTCAATCTGCGCTGGCCGGATTTCCACAACGGCGACGCGGTGGAATTCCTGGCCGATGAGACGGGCCAGCCGGAACTGGCCGGTGGTGGCTTCGCCCAGATTCAGCAGGCCTTGGCCGTGTGGACCGCGGATCCTGGGTCGACTATCAGCCTCAGCTACGGCGGCACCACGGATCAGACCGGGGGTTTCACGGTCTTCGATGGCGTCAATAGCTTCATTTTCGACAATCCCAATAGCAATCCCACGTTTGGTGGACCGTTCAATTGCTCCTTCGGTGGGGTGCTGGCCATTGGGGGGCCGTGGTTCGACACCGATGTGCGGCATTTCTACAACGGGGTTTCCCACATCACCATCCAGGGGGCCGACATCATCACCAACAACAACGTGGGCTGTTTCCTGTCCCAGGATGGCGGGAAGGTCGCGGCGGAAGTTTTCGCCCACGAGTTGGGCCACACCCTGGGCCTGGGGCACTCCTGCGGCGATGGCGGCTCGGGACCTTGCACCCCGGGATCGAACGCCGATGACGCTCTGATGCGAGCCTTCGCTCACAACGATGGGCGCGGTGCCCAGATCCGAGCGGATGACCAGGCCGCCGCCCTGGCTCTCTACGGGCCGGTGGTCAAGAGTTCTTGCGTCTCCGACGCCGAGACCCTGTGCCTGAACGGGGGACGGTTCGCCCTGACCACGGCCTGGGCCACCCCCGCGCCGGAGTTTGGCCGCGGCCAGGCGGAGTCCTTGACGGCGGATACCGGTTATTTCTGGTTCTTCAATTCCGCCAATGTGGAGATGGTGGTGAAAGTGCTGGACGCCTGTTCCTTCGCTGACCACTTCTGGGTCTTCGCCGGGGGCTTGACCAACGTGGCGGTGGAGATGACGGTGACCGACATGGATTCCGGGGTGGTGCGGCGCTACAGCAACCCCATCAACACCGCGTTCCAGCCCATCCAGGATACCGACGCCTTTGCCACCTGTCCGTAATCTGGCAACCCATGGCTAGCGCGGGCGCCGCCCGCTGGATGGTCCTCGGCGCCGCCGTGCTCTTTTCGACCGGCGCGGCGGCGGTCAAGGCCACCGATCTGGGCGCCTGGCCGGTGGCGAGCTTCCGCAGCGGCATCGCGGCGCTGGTCCTGCTGGTCGTCCTCCCCGCCGCGCGGCGGCGCCGGGCCTGGGGCAGTCCCCGCACCTATCTGGTGGGTTGTGCCTACGCCCTGACCATGGTCAGCTTCGTGGTGGCCAACAAGCTCACCACCGCCGCCGCCACCACCTATTTGCAAGCCACTGCGCCCCTCTACGTACTGGCCTTGGGTCCCCTGCTCTTGAAGGAGCGCAACCGGCCCCGGGACCTGCTCTTCATGGGGGCTCTGGCGGTGGGGCTGGCGCTCTTCTTCGTCGGGGTGGAGGCGCCGCAGAGCACCGCCGCGGATCCCTGGACCGGCAATCTGGTCGGGGTCCTGGCAGGCGTCGGCTGGGGTTTGACCATCCTGGGGCTGCGCTGGCTGGAGTCCGGCGAGCCCGGCGCGGCCCCCGCCGCGGTGGTGGTGGGCAACCTCTTCGCCTTCGGGGTGGCCCTGCCCTGGGCCTTGCCCCTCCCCGCCGGGATCGAGGCTGCCGACTGGGGACCGGTGCTCTACCTGGGCGCCGTCCAGATCGCCCTGGCCTACATCCTGCTGACCACCGGTCTGCGGGGCGTGCCCGCCCTGGAGGCCTCGCTGCTGCTATTGCTGGAACCCGTCCTCGCTCCCTTCTGGGCCTGGCTCCTGCACGATGAGCTGGCCGGTCCGTGGGCGCTGGCCGGTTGTGCGGTGATTCTTTCGGCGACGGTGGCGCGGACGGTCTGGGAGCGGTGGCGCCCGGGGGGACGGCGGCGAAGATGAGGGACAACGGATCTCAGCTCGATGCATCTCGGAATGCGCGTAATACCGCGTTCATGCGGGTTTGATACCCGGGTCCCTGGGCCTTGAACCATTCCAGGACATCGCCATCCACGCGCAAGGAGATGGAAGCCTTGGAAGGAATCGGTTTCAAGCCGCGCCGCACGATGCCACGGACGATGTGCTGCATATCGGCTTCGGGGTGCTCTGCCGTGGGTCGAGCGGGCTCGGAGGCCAGGCGTTCCCCATCAGTTTGGGATTTCATGGAAGTAGATGTGCTCTTCGCGGTGGGTTGCTTTGCGGAACGAGATGATGCGGATTTCATGTTCGCTCTCCGTATGGACGATGGAGACAACCCTGTTTCCCAGGAGCCCCAATGTCACGAAGCGTTGTTCGCCGTAGGGAAACCGGTCGTCTTCAAAAGTAAACGTGAGATCCTCGAACACGCGAGGGGCATCCATGAAGTCGAGACCGTGATCTTTCAGGTTGAGAGTCCTCTTGGAATCCGACCACGTGAACCTCATTATCACATTGTATATACGCTCTGTATGGGCGTCAAATGGAGAGTGCTTGCAATCCACCCCCCGATTCGGTAAGCCTTGGCCGTCATGACGCTACCCATGCTACCCACCGCGACCACCACCCAATCCGTGCGGGATACGTTCCAGCGCCCGATGCGAGATCTGCGGATCTCGGTGACGGATCGGTGCAACTTCCGCTGTCCGTTCTGCATGCCCGCGGAGCGGGAGTACGATTTCGTGCCCCGGCGGGAAGTGCTGCGCTTCGAGGAGATGGCGCGCATCGCCCAACTCTTCGTGGAGCTGGGGGTGCGCAAGATTCGCATCACCGGCGGTGAACCCCTGGTGCGGGCGGAGTTGCCAAAGCTGATCGAGATGCTGGCGGGGATCGAGGGGGTGGAGGATCTGGCGCTGACCACTAACGGCTACCTGCTGGCGAAACACGCCGCAGCGCTGAAGGCCGCCGGCCTCGATCGGGTGACGGTGAGCTTCCATTCTTTGGATCCCAAGACCTTCGGGCGCCTGAACGGGCTGGGGATGGAATTGGATCGAGTGCTGGCAGGGCTGGAGGCGGCCCAGGCGGCGGGGCTGACGCCCATCAAGTTGAACGTGGTACCGATCCAGGGAGTGAACGACCACGAGATTGTGGCCATCGCCCGCTGGGCGAAGGATCACGGCTACACGGTGCGCTTCATCGAGTACATGGACGTGGGCACGATCAACGATTGGGATCCGGCGGCGGTGCTCTCGGCCCGGGAGATCGTCCGCCGCATCGATGCCGAACTCCCCCTGGAGGCGGTGGCCCCGGCCCATCGGGGGGAGGTGGCGCGACGCTACCGTTATCGGGACGCCGGGCCGGGCACCGTGGGAGCGCCGGAGGTGGGGATCATCCCGTCCGTCACCGAGCCCTTCTGCGGCGATTGCACCCGGGTGCGCCTCTCCGCCGAGGGGAAGGTCTACACTTGCCTCTTCGCCGAGGATGGCACCGACCTCAAGGAACCCCTGCGCCAGGGTGCGGACGACGAAACGCTGCGCGGGATCCTCTCCGGTCTCTGGCACCGCCGCGCTGACCGCTACTCCGAAGATCGCACCGCCGCGCTGCGGGCTGGTACCTTCCAGCCCCGGGGGAAGGTGGAGATGTTCCGTATCGGAGGGTGATCCACTGTGTTTGACCCGGTGAAGACTTCGCCGGGTGGCTTTGGTACTTGGTAAGGAGTCGATCTGTGCACGGAGCGCGTCTGGCGGTTCTCTTGACCTTGATTCCCCTCGCCCTGGGTGGGGCCATCGTGTTGTTTGGGCCGTGGTTTTTCGGCGATTCGGAGCCCGTCGAGGCGATGCCGGAGAGCGCCGCGCCGCCGCGAGAGCGGGCGGTGCCGATGCAGGAAATGCCGCCCATGCCACCGATGCCGCCGACGGAACCCCTACCGCCGTTGGCTCCCGCCACCGGGGCCTTGCAGGGCGAGCCCTTCTTTCTGGGCGGGATCCAGGTCAACGAGGCGGACCATCAGCATTGGGTGGAGCGGCTCCAGGCGGTGGCCATGAACACCGTTTCGGTGACGGTCTACGGTCACCAGGGCAATTGGGATACGGACCATCTGTGGTTCGACCAGGAGAATGACTACGTCCTCCAGGAGATCCGCACCGCCAAGGCGGCGGGGTTGAAGGTGGTGTTGATCCTGCGCATGGCGGTGGACCACGCCTACCCGGAAAACCGTTTCCTGTGGCACGGCATGATCATGCCCAGGACCGACGACCAGGTGCGTTCCTGGTTCGCCCAGTACTCCGCCTTCGCCACCGAGTGGGCGGCCATCGCCCGGCGGGAAGGGGTCGATCTGCTGGGGGTGGCGAGCGAGATGAACGCCATGACCTCCACCTTGCCCATCGACGGCATTCCCAATCTGGAGGATTTCTACCTCGATCCCCTGAAGCAGGGGGAGTACAAGGAGAACATCCTGCGCCATGGGGAGGTGATCGAGGAACGCCACCTGTGGGCTCCCGGACCGGGGGAGCGGGCGCGTTTCGATTCCCTGGAAGAGCTGGTCGATGCGGAGGTGGCGAAGAAGGCGCGGTGGGCGGCGCAGGTCACCTTCCTGGACGAGGAGACCACGGAGGCAGAGCGGGTGGAGCGCATCAACGACCGCCGCCGCCTTTTGCAGCAAGGGTGGGTTGAGGTCCTGGCCGCCGTGCGGCAAGAGTACGCCGGTCCCCTGACCTACGCCGCGAACTTTGACCAGTACCACCTGGTGGGCTTCTGGCAGCACCTGGACGTGATGGGGATCAACGCCTACTTTCCCCTGCGCAAGAGCTTCTCCGACGACGAGACCCCGCTCCAGGTGCTGGCGGCGTTGACCACCGGCTGGCGCGGTGTGCTGGACAAGATCGATGGGTTTCGCCGGGAAGCCGGTGTGCCGCACATGCCCGTGGTGTTCACGGAGTTGGGCTACACCTACCGCCGCCATTCCACGGTGGAGCCGTGGGCGAGCACCGGGTTCTCCATCGTCTATCCGGAACCGGACGAGACCGCGCCGGAGGATCCCGCGCCGGAAAAACAATTTGTGGTCTGGCCCGACCAGCCGGTCTATCCCGTGGAACGGGCTCTGGCCCTGCGCGCCCTGCGCCAGGCCACGGCGGTGGCCCCGGGGATGCTCCAGGGCATCCTGTACTGGAAACTCTCCACGGAGCCGAGCCACCGGGCGGTGGAGCCTTTCGTGCTGCTGATCGATGAAACGGACGGCGGGGACCGGGACCCCCTCCTGGCGGAATTGCAGAGTTTCCAACGCTAGCGTCGTGTAGACTCACGGTGCTATTCAGATCGTAGTCCCCCTCCGCTGCCGCGGGACCCGCCGGGCACGCCCCTGCTTCAGGAGCGTCGGTGGTTCCCGGAGGCGTCCCATCGGTGTCCCCGGGATGCTGTCGGGGATTCTCTGGCTTGGCGTCCTGGTGGCGGTGAGCTGCGCGCCGCCCCCGGAGCCCCTCCCGGAGCCGTTGCGCATCGGGCTCCACGCCGCGCCGGTCTCCCTCGATCCCCACCTACAAGGGGAAGCGGCGGCCTTTTCCATCCTCAGCAACATCTACGACACCCTGACCACCTTCGACGCCGAGATGCGTTTGCAACCCGGGTTGGCGATCCGTTGGAGCAACCCGGAGGATCGGCTCTGGCGCCTGGCTCTGCGTCCGGATGTAACCTTTCACGATGGCTCGGGGTTCGATGCGGAGGATGTGGTCTTCAGTCTGGACCGGGCGCGGAGCCTGCCGGAGAGCCGCGCCGCGGGTTTTCTGGTGGAGGTGGCGTCGGTGCGTGCGGTGGGACCGTACGGGGTGGAGATCGTCACCCATCGACCGTATCCTCTGCTGCCCCACAAACTGGCGCTGGTGTTCATGGTCCCGACGGGCTCCCCGACGAGGATCGATACCCCCGTGGGCACCGGTCCCTACCGGCTGGTGCGGTACGACCCGGGCCGCAAGGTCACCTTGCAGGCCATTCCTGGCAGTGCCGTGGAGGGGTGGCGAGGGAGGCCCGCGGTGGAGCGGGTGGAGATCTGGAATCTGTCGGACCCGGAGGAGCGGGTGGCGGCTCTGCTGGCGGGGGAGGTGGAGTGGATCAATGACGTGCCCCCGGCGGTCTTCCGTCGCCTGAAGGAAGAGGGGGAGCCCGGAGTGCGCACCGCCGCGCGCACGGGCCTGCGGCTGATCTACCTGCAAGGGCGACCGGATCGCCCCCCCTTTGACGATCCCCGGGTGCGCCGCGCCCTCCACCTGGCCCTGGACCGTGAGGCCCTGGTGCGCGAGGCGGTGGCGGGGCAAGCCCGTCCCCTGGGGCAGATGGCGGGGCCGGAGGTCTTCGGGCACGTCGCCGACCTGGAACCCCCGGAGCGGGATCTGGTGGCGGTGCGGCGGCTGCTGGCGGCCGCCGGGTACGACGCCGCGACGAAGAGGCCGACCGTGGAATTGGAACACAGCACGGCGCGCAACCCGCGGCTCATCGAGGGCGTCCAGCGACAGTTGACGGAGGCCGGCTTTGCGGTCACCCCCCGAGCCCGACCGTGGAGCGAGATGTACCCCCGGTTGTACTCCGACGCGGTGCTCTTCTATGCCGGGGGCTGGGTCAGCGCCTCGGGGGATGTCAGCGAATTGCTGGACGGCAAGGTCCACACCCGGGATCCCCAGACGGGCTACGGCGACGCCAACTCCAACGGCTATTCGAACCCCCCTCTGGATCGCCTGATCGAGGAAGCCGGGGTCGCCCGGGATCCCCGGTCGCGGCGCGGGCTGCTGGAGGATTGCATGCGGCTGTTGATGGAAGATCCCGCCTTCATCCCCCTCTACGCGCCCTTCGATCTCTACGCCTACGCCGATGGGCTGACGTGGCAGCCTCGGGCGGATGGCAATCTGCCGCTGCACACCATGGTCTGGGACCCAGCGGCACGGGTCCGAGCTGGGGTGCCATGAGCCGCCGACCGGGATTGCGTCTCAAGTTCATCCGCGCCATCAGTATCCTGGTGGCGCTGGTGCTGCTGGCCAACGCGGGTCTCATGTGGCTGCTGGCCCGGTCGTACCTCAAGGAAGATATCGAGGCCCGGGGGAATGCCTATGGTCGCCTCGCCGCTGGCGCCATTTGCGAGGACTATGAGGCGTATTACCAGAGTGGCTACAGCAAATTTCGCGAACGCCTGCGGGGGATCCTGGACAGGAATGAAGATCTCGCCGCCATCCATCTCTACGACACCGGGGGGCGCCAGTTGTTCCACTCCGCAGTGCTGGCGGATCCGCTCTACCAACCCACGGTCGGTGGGGGGGAGGCGGTAGAAGATCCGGCCCTGCTGGCGGCGATCCAATCCCTCACCCCAGGGCCGGGGGTGGTGGTGACCGGCGCCGAGGGGGAGGCCGTCTACCGGGTGGTAGTGCCCTATGTGGAGGATTGGGGCCGCCACCGCTACTCCGTCGCCTTCGACTTTTCCTACCAGCGCCTGTGGCACGCCACCGGCCTGGCGGCCCTGTTCATCCTGCTGTTGAGCGCCGCCTCTCTGGCTTTGGGAGTGTTCTTCGCCCGCCTCCTGGCGGCCGGAAGCCTGGAGCCGCTGCGGCTCCTCATCCAGGGAGCCAAAGCCCTGGCGGCGGGGCATCTGGAACGCAAGGTGGAGTTGCGCACCGGCGACGAGTTCGAAACCCTGGCGGGGACGCTCAACGGCATGGCGGACAATCTCCACACCTCCATGGGGCAGCTGGAAGCCTCCAACCGCGCGCTGCTGGAAGCCAATGAGGAACTGCGCCAGCTGGACCGCCTGAAGAGTGACCTGCTGGCCAATGTTTCCCACGAATTGCGCACCCCCTTGACCGCCATCAAAGGCTATGCGGAGGCGATGGGGGACGGCCTGGCGGGGCCGGTGAGCGAGGGGCAGGAGCGGGCGTTGGGGGTGATCCAGCGAAACATCCAGCGTCTCCACGGCATGATCGAGCAGCTCCTTTCCTTCTCGCGGCTGGAATCGGGGCGGAGTCGGGTGGAAAGGTACGCCTTCGACCTGGGGGCCGTGGTGGAGCAGGCGGCGGAGACGCTTCGGGGCGCGTCCCTGGGGACCCGTCACCTCGAGGTGGTACGCCCGGCGGAGGGTCCCCTGCTGGCCCACGGGGACCCGGATGGCATCGCCGAGGTGCTGGACAATCTGCTGAGCAACGCCGCCAAGTTCACCGGCGAGGCGGGCCACATCACGGTGCGGCTCGAACCGGCGGCGGAGCACATCGCCGTGGTGGTGGAGGACGACGGCGTGGGCATTCCGGAGGAGAAGCTGGAACGCATCTTCGAGCGCTTTTATCAGGTCGATGCTTCGTCCCGACGCAGCGCTGGGGGGATGGGTCTGGGGCTCGCCATTGCGCGGGAGATTCTGGAACTCCACGGAACGGAGCTCGAGGTGGAGAGCACTCCGGGCCAGGGCACCACCTTCCGGTTCGCCCTGCCCCGGGCGGCGGCGGAAGCTCCGGGCGCTCTGGACGCGGAAGGTGCCCGGGAGCGGTCGGGCCGTCGTCGGGTGCTGCTGATCGACGACGATCCGGGGTTCACCGGGGTCGTCGGACATTTCCTGGAGCGGCGCGGCTTCGCCGTCGATCAGGCCACCAGTGCCGAGGAGGGTTGGCGGCGGGCGCGGCGCTCCCCCCTCTCTCCGGGCGGCCCCCCGGACGCCATCCTGCTGGATCGCCTGTTGCCGGACGCCGATGGCTTCGATCTGCTGGCCCGGCTCAAAGGGGATCCCCGGACCGCCGCGATTCCCGTCCTGGTGATCTCCATTCGTCGGGAAAAGGCGCTGGGTTTGCGGCTGGGAGCGTCCGGGTACCTGGTCAAACCGGTGGATCCGGAACGTCTATTGCGCGCGGTGGATCAGGTGCTGGCCCCGGATGGGCATCGCCCAAAGGATGGGCAGGAGCCCGCCCGAATTCTGGTGGTGGATGATGAGCCGGATCTGCGGGATCTCCTTTCCGCCCGCCTGCTGGAAGGGGGTTACCGGGTGGATACCGCCGCCGCCGGCCCCGAAGCCCTGGAGATGATCGACGAGGCCGTGCCGGACCTTCTGTTGCTTGATCTCATGATGCCCGGCATGGACGGCTGGGAGATGTTGCGGCGGTTGCGTTCGCGACCGGCGACGGCGAATCTACCGGTGATCGTCGTCACGGCGCGGGACACCCGCGAGGATCGACGCACCGGTCGGGAACTCCAAGTTCTGGAGACCGTCACCAAACCCTTCGATCTGGCGGAATTGGTAGCGGAGATCGAGCGAACCCTGACAGACTCGGAACCTCGGAATGACAACACGGGAGACCGCGATGAGTGAGGCGAGAAAGATCCTGGTCATCGATGACGAGGCGGACCTCCGGAGCCTGCTGGAGCTGACCCTCTCCGGCCACGGCTACCGCGTGGTCACTGCTGCCTGCGGCAAGGAGGGATTGATCCGGGCGCAGGAGGATCCCCCCGATGTCATCCTCCTGGACATCATGATGGAGGAGATGGACGGCTGGGAGGTCTTGAAATTGTTGCGTCTCGACGAGGCCACCCGCGCCATCCCGGTGATCATGGTCACCGCCCGGGTGGAGGTTCGGGACAAGGTGCGCGGGTTGCAAGAGGGGGCCATCGACTACATCACCAAGCCCTTTGACCGCAAGGCCTTGCTGGCCCGGATCGAGGCGGTGCAGGGTGCCGGAGACGGTGCCGGGGAGAGGGCATGACGCAGAAAGCTGTGGTCGCCAGCGACCAGGATCGGTACCTGGAGCTGCGGGCCGATTGGCTGAAGCTGCGGGGCTGTCTGGTGGATCCCATCACCGGCTTGCCGACGTTACCCGCGGTGCTGGACGATGTCCGGCGTCGGGTTGAGCAGGGGGACTCGGTGGGGTTGATCTATCTGGACCTCAGCACCGAGGCGGTGATCGAGTCGATCTACGGCTGGGAAGCCTACGATTCCTTGCTGCGCCAGGCGGCCCAGCAATTGACGACCCTGGCGCGCATCGGCTTCCAGGATCCCCAACTCGCCATCTACGGTTTGCGGGGCGACGAGTTCCTGCTCTTCACGCGCCTGGAAGGGCGGCGCCCGGTGCAGATTCTGGAGGAGCTGCGTCGCGGCCTCCTCGACCAGTTGGGGGCGGCACTCCAGGTGCAAACCGACAACGAGCTACCCCGGGCGGTGACCATCCAGAGCGGCTGCGCCCCCGTGCACCTGGATCCCATGGTGCGCATCGAGCGCTCCATCTACCGTTCCATCGACGATGTGCGCTCCCTCTGTCGGCGGCAGCGGGAGGAGCGGCACACGGAGCGCATCGAAGAATTGCGGCGCATCGTCCTGGCCAACGATATCCAGGTCCGCTATCAGCCCATCATCTCGTTGGCGGATGGCGTGGTGCATGGATTCGAGGCGCTGTCCTGCGGTCCGGCGGGCAGCCTTTTCGAGAGCCCCGAGGTGCTCTTCTCCTTCGCCGAAGGGACGGACTACATCATCGATCTGGAGCGCCTCTGCCGGTTAGAATCCATTCGCCGTGCCCGCGCCCTGGGGCTGCACCGGAAGCTCTTCATCAATTGTTCCGCCCGGGGCTTCGTCGATCCGGAACTCTTCTGCCGCACCCTGGTGGACCAGGCGGAGCGCTCCGGGCTGAAGCCGGAAGATATCGTCATCGAGATCACCGAGCGGGTGGCCATCACCGCCTGGCAGGAGTTCCGGCGCAGTGTCGCGGCCCTGCGTCTGATCGGCTTTTCCATCGCCATCGATGACATGGGGGCGGGGTATTCATCGCTCAAGTCGGTGGCCGAAGTGCAGCCGGAGTACTTGAAGGTAGACATGTCGTTGATCCGCGATATCCACGCCAGCCCCATCAAACAGAGCCTGCTGGAGAGCCTGGTCACCATGGCCGTGAAGCTCGGCTCGCAGGTGGTGGCGGAGGGGGTGGAGAGCGTGGAGGAACTACGGGCGTTGCGCTCCATGCAGGTGGGCTTCGCCCAGGGCTTCTATTTCGCCCGCCCGGCGGCGGATTTCACGGAACCTGTGGTGGAGTTGCCATGAACAGAAAAATCGACGTAGAGTATCTGTTGAAATTTTTCTCAAATTTCAAGCCACAATACTGGCTCAGAGTTGTCGGCATGGTCGACCATCTGCTGGCCGTGAGCCCTGAGACCTATGAGGAATGTAAGGATGTAGTCGATCTGTTCGAGAACAAGCCTCCGGAGGGTGTCACCTCGTGGGGGCTCTATCTGATGGCTGCCCGGGCGGAAGCGGCGAGGCTTTGGCAGGCGCGCCAGACGGCGGCTCCCCAGCCGGAGTTGGGTGAGTGGTGCGGTCAGCTTGAAGGGCGGGTGGTGTGGGGAGTCGCGGAGATCCTGTGTCGAGAAGGCCGGAACCGATCCCGTGAGGATCCCAAGATGGGGTCGTCCATGATCGAGCTTGCCTTGAAAATGGTGCAGTCCGCTCCTGTAGACATCCTGCCGGAGGAATCCCGGCAGGAGTTCTCCAACTGCATCAGGGAATCGCTGGATGCGTTACGAGGGAACGCGGATCCGTCAGAAGGCGCGATGGCCAGGGCGGAAGAGTTCGCGCCCCCAGAAACTGTTTTCCTCGACGAACTTCCGGCCAAGCTCTGGGAAGCCGCGCCCAAGAATTTGCCACCTCCAGATCCCAGGAGGTTCAGGAGGAAATGATTTCTGGAGAAGGAAATCGGGTCGAGCGCCTCGTCAGATATGTTCTGGTAGCTCTCTGGTTGCTCCCTCTCAGCATTCCCTGCGTCCATGCCGCCCAACCCGTAGGGTTCGACAGCGACGCGAGCATCCTCGCCGTCATCACCCACAAAGGGGGTTTCGCCTCGGGGCTGGCCCACAACCACCTGATCGCCGCCGACGGGTATACGGCGCGCCTGGACCTCGATCCCGAGAATCCGGCGGATCTCCGCGCCGCCCGATTCACCCTGGAAGCGCCCGTGGCCGACTTGCGGGTGGACGAGGATCCCTTGCGGGCGGAGACCTTCCCTCGCCTGCGGGCGTTGGGCATTCTGGATGCACCGTTCGAGGAACTCTCGGAAAAAGACCGCCGCAAGATCGGCGATGCCATGCGGGGGAAGAGTCAACTGGATGCGACGACCCATCCGACCCTCACCGTGCGGGTTCTCTCCGTCGAGCAACAGGCGACCGAAATCGGCGGCGAGAGCTTTCCCTGGTCTGCTCGCCTGGCCTTCACCGTCCACGGGGTGACGGTGGAGCGGGCGGTGCCCGTGCGGGTGGTGGTGGCCGCGGGGCGGGTGACGCTGGAAGCGGTGGGGGAGTTTCGCTTTACCGACTTCGGCATCAAGCCCTATTCCGCCGCCCTCGGGGCGGTGAAAAACCAGGACGGTTTTCACCTCTATGCCCGGATCGTGGTTGCCACCGGGCACGAGTAGGGGTCGTCCAGCTCCGGGGGGGACCGTAACATTCCCCCCGAGGGAGTCCCCATAGAACCAGAGAGAACCCTGGCAGACCTGGCCTGAAAGGAGGGGCGCCATGCCCGAAAACACCAGCGGGGCTGACCGCTACGGCGGCTTTGACCTGCGGTCGAAGGACCATGACGCGCCCATCGACGCGCAAGGCAATCGCCAGCCTCCGGTGTGGGGCGGGCAACCTTGGACCGGCAGTGGGGAGGCGCCCCGCCATGTCGAAGATCTTCAGAACGATCTGCACAGGCTGGGTTTCTGGCTCGTCGGTCCCACCGATGGAGACTTCTGTCCGCGCACCGTCTGGGCCGTGCGGGAGTTTCAGATCTACGCCAAGATGGAGCGGGTAGCGAAGGAGAAGCCCGCCCCCGGTTCCATGCGTTACGCCGACATGTTGGAACCCGTCGAGACCGGGGACGCGCGCTACACGGGTCCGGTCTCCGGCGTGGTCAACGCCGCCACCCGCGCCGCCCTGGGGCACTGGTTGGAAAACGGCTGGCGTTGCCCCGTGGTGGTGGAGGGGTGGAACCTCCAGAACGGCGAGCGCCACAGCCTGCAGAGCGGCAACCTGTGGCTCCACGACGACCTGAAGAGCAGCCGGGTGCGGTGCTACGTGGTGGACTTTTCCGGCTATTACACGGTACCCCCCGAAAACCTTGAGGATGGCCTGGCGGTGCTGGGCAACTGGGTGACCTTCCTGCAATGGGACGGTCCCCGCTCCGTGCCCTCGCGCCACACCTGGCCGGAGGGGGAACTGCTGCCGGAGGCGCTGACGGGCAAGGCGTTGGGGGAACTGACCCCCGCGGAACGCTCCACCTTCAAGGTGACCCGTGCCGTGGCGGAGGTGGAGTGCCTGGGCTTCTTCGACAGCGCCAACGCCTACGACAACGCCTTCCTGTCGGTGGGACCGTGCCACTGGACGCTGGGCATCGTGCAGGGGGATGGCAGTGTCAGTGGTGGCGAATTGCCAGGGTACCTCGCCTACTTGCAGTACATCGATCCCGATGCTTTCCAGCAGGTGTTCGAGTTCTTCGGCGCCTCCATCGACAAGAGCTGGGTTGGGAGCGATGGCGTTGCCAATGGCAAGGCCCTGTTCAATTCCGGCCAGCGGAAGTACGTTGGCTGGCTCACCGTGCAGCAGGAAGACGGTACCTTTATGCCCCTGCCTCTGGACGAGGCGGAGGGCAACTACTTCAAGAGCTGGCACTGGTTCTACCGTTTCGTCATGGCGGGGCGTACCATCGAGGGGTATCGGCGCCGCATGGGGGACATGGTGCGGGTGCGGCTGCGGGACATCTTCCGAGTGCCGTGGGGGGATGGGGTCGCCGGAGGCGCCACCTTGGGCGATGTGTTCACCTCGGAAAAAGCCGCGGGCATCCTGCTGCGTTGGCACATCCGTTTTCCCGCCCACGTCCTCCGCGGAGGTGGGCCAGGGCAGCGCATGCGGTCGGCCCTGGAGCGAGCCCAAAGGGCGCAAAGCGGCCTCGACTGGTCCGGAGCGCCCGCCGGTTGGACCGACGCCCACGAAGCGGCGCTGGTGCAGGGATTGTTGGACGAAGTCGAGGCCACGGGCAACCAGAACCTGCAAGAGACCATCTCCCAGGTGGTCGGCTGGCCCGCCTGGGCCGGAGGGAACAATCCCCGGGGCTACCGGCTGGAAGGCACCATCGGCCCCCTGAGCGAGGCCCGCGATTCTTTCCAACTGGTCACCGAAGGCTTGCCCCCGGCGCCGTGAGAGCCCGGGGTGCCCCGAGCCCTCAGGGTGACGGGGCGAACTCGGAGAGTCGAGCGCCCGCCCGTCCTTGGCTCTATTCGGCGGTGTTCGACCCGGTCTGGATGTGTGCCTCCAGGGCCTGAAGCCGCGCAGTGAGGGCGTCGATGTGCTCCTGCTGGGCAATCGTGTAGAGGGTGAGCTCCTCGACCTTCTCCAGGAGCCGGACCTGCATTTCAGTCATGTTGACGGTGCCCGTCTCCTGCACCTGCGCGGCGGAGGGAATGTTGGGCAGGTGCTTGTTCTGACCAATGAAGGCGTCGAGTTCGGCGAGGGGCATCAGGGGGTAGGTGTCCTCGAAGACGTAGTCCGGGAAGGTCAAGGCATTGCTGATCAGGGTTCCGCCGATGGCCACGTCGCCGTTGGAGCGCACCTGGAGTTCGTTGCCAGGATTGCCATTGAAATCGATATTGAAGTTGGCCAGGGCGTTGAACTGCCAGATCGAACTATTCGGTTGGATCATGGCAAAGCGGATGCCACCGTTGTTGCGCAGGGTGAAGAGCGTTCGCGCTGCTGCGGTCGCTGAATCCTCCTCGACGACCAACTTGGTGGTGGCTTGATCACCGTAGACATGAAGGGTGTCGGTCGGGGTTCCGATCCCTACCCCCACACGGTCATTCTCCACAAAGAGGGTCCCTTGGGCCAGGGCCGGGGCGGCGGAGAGAACGGCCAGAGCCAGGAGTACACAGGCCAGTTTCGAACTGCTTATCGTCGCATTCATCGTGGGCTCCAAGAAAAGTGGTTTCCAGTGTACTGACGCCATGGGGGTGCAGGGAACTCTACAGGCAATTCAGGGAAGGGTCAAGGAGATAGAAGGCTATGCAAGCGAGGAAGCATACCGACCCCCACGGTGGGCTTGAAGCCGCACCGTGGGGTAGTTTTGAGGGACGCCCCTGGGTCGTCGGCGGTGTCATTCCAGACGGTGCTATGGGCAGGGATTGGCGGATGTCTCCGCAACGAAATTGCCATGGATAGCCACGCCGTTGCTGAGGACCACGCGTCCACCGACCACGAACCGTACCTCCGTTCCTGTGCCATCGATGGTAACGCCCGGTCCCGCACTGATCGACACAGTCGCGCGATAGATACCGCCGGTCACCGTCTGGTTGGTCATCGTCAGGTTTGTGGAACAAGTGCCCACCACATTGAAGGTTGCCGTACAACTCTTGCTGGCGTTCATGGTGACGCTTCCATCGGAACAATCCGCGGCACCGCTCCAGCCAGCGAACGCCGAGCCGACAGCGGGCAGTGCCGTGAGTGTCACTACCGTTCCAGTAGTGTAGCTCTGGCTACAATCGCTGCCACAACTGATGCCCGATGGAGAACTGGTGACCTGTCCTGAGCCGGTACCGGCGCGGCTAACCGTCAGGACGGGATTCGCGCTCTGCTTGCTGACGTTGATGAAGACGCCGCCCGGATAGGGACTTTCATCAGGATCATTCGAGTACACGAGGAGACGACGGCTACTTTGTCCTGAAGGCGCTTGCCCAAAGTCAACGTTGACCTGCACGACCTGAGAGCCCCCGGGGCCGATACTGAAGGGTGCCTGGGGCGACCAGGTTATCCAAGGAGCTGTATTGTCGAGTTGGATGGACGAGACGGACAGTGAGCCACCGCCATCATTGAAGATGGTAAAGGAGCCACTCGGAGCGGGGATGATCGCATTCACCGCATTCAGGACGTTGATCCGCCGAAGGTCGTTGACGGTCCCCCCAGAACGATTGTCATCCACCGATGTTCCAGTAGCGCGCAACGCCCCGAGGATTTCATCGACGGTCGCCGCAGGCTTGGCCTGCTTAAGTACGGCCCAGGCTCCAGCCACGTGGGGGGTTGCCATGGAGGTGCCGTTCTTGGTTCCCGTCCCGCCACCTGGAATGGAGGAGGTGATGGACACTCCCGGCGCCAGGAGATCCAGAAAGGTGGCGACGTTGGAGAACGAAGCCACCGAGTCCCCATCCGTGGTGGCACCGACACTGATGGCTGAAGAAATACACCCAGGAGCGCTCATGTTGGTTCTGGAGCTGTCATTTCCTGCCGCGATCACGGTGGCAATTTTCACGGCGCGTAGATTGTCGATGGCTGCTTTGATGGCGCTATTGGCGGAGTCACAGCTGGCCTGGCTGGAGTATGACCCACCTCCAAGGCTCATGTTCACCGAGGCGATATCGTAGGTATTACGCAGCGCGTAGACTCGCTCCAACCCCTTGATCTGATCACTCCTGTAGCTGAGAGCGCACGGGGGGACGGCACAAAACGATGCGGAGTCGAACCGGCTGAAGACCTGCACCGCAATGAGTTGCGCGCCTCTGCCCACTCCGTAGTGGGGACCGCTGCCATTGTTGCCGGCTGCCGAACCGGCGACATGGGTCCCATGGTCACAACCGGCGATGCTGGTCGAACAATTCACTCCCGACCCGGAGGCGGTGGATTCAGCCACGCCCCCAGGACAGACACTGGTGGAGCTATTGACCGCCGAGGTTGTGGAGAAGCACGCTTCCGAGATGACCTTGTTGACACCCGTAGTGAAGAAGGAGTGAGTCTTGGCAACGCCGGTGTCGAGGATGGCAACCGTCTGCCCGGTGCCATCGTAGCCCGCTGCCCAGGCATCATCGGATCCGATCACCGGGTTGCTACTGGACATGGTCGGGGGCTGAGGGAGATCCTCTTCGATGTCCCTTGCCTCGGGTAGGTGTTCCAGCGCCTCGAGAGCCGCGGCATTGACCTCCAGCGCCATGTAGTTGATGAAGCGATATTGGGCATGGACCGTGAAGTCATGCCCCTGTAGCTTTTGCAGCAGTCTTTCCTGAACCTGTGCGATACGTTCTCTTTGCTGACGAGTAGCTTCTGAGCCAAGAAATCCTTCCGGCTGAAATGGCGTGTCAAGCCCCACGAGAACGCGGACTCTACCGACCCTCTGGGCCTTGTCCTTCAAGGTCGGGTCAACCCTCCGTCGCGCCGCGGGAGCGGGTTCGTCGCCGAGGTCTTGGTTTTGCAAAATCTGGCTATCATCAAAACTCAGACTGAGCGGCGAAATGCGGATGTCCCGATCCTCGGTGATCGTATAGTTGCGGTTTGCCTGGTTGTTGTTCTCGTTGCTTTCCGCCAGGGCGTTGTTCGGATCGGCAGTACCGTTGAAATTGTGCAAGCCGGCGGTGACGGTCCAGGGACTGGTGCACGAGCCGACATACCCCCCCGGCGTGAGAGTGCCACTGAAGGTGCACAGCGTCGAACCGTTGCGCTGGATCCGCCAGACGGTACCGGTGAACGGACTGGTTCCGTTCAGGCTATAGAAGAAGTGGGGATAGAGTTGCTGTCCAACTTGCGGGTTATCAACACGATTCCCACCATTGCTCGGCTGGTCTCGAAGATGAATATCGGTCGCCACAAGGTCCATATCCGGAGCGTCCCAAAAAACCTGGAATTCGATGTACTGGAGGAAGCCCGTGTCGCCACCGAGGGTATCCTGGAGATAGACATACCATCGTTGGTTGGGGTCTTCGCCGTTGAAATGGCTCGTCTGGCGGAGGTTGAGGTAGACGTCGCTGTCGTCGGCCGTGTCGTCGTCGAAACCACCGTCTGTACGACCTCCGAGGTTGTTGTAGACCAAGAAGTGAGGAATGGCCCCACCTCGGGCTGTCGATGACAAGTAGACCTCATAGTCACCGCAGTAGATATTGGCCGGTGAGCTGTCATTGTGAATCCGGAGCCTATATTTCAGGTTGGTGGTTTGAGCGCCGGCTGGAGCGCCGGAGCCCGCCGCCACCTGAATCCATCTCCAGGCCCAGCCCAGGTCTGGGATGGCGTCGTTGACCGTTCCGCTGCTGAGATAGAAGTTGCCGGTGCTGAGAGCAACCTCCGCAGGCTGATCTTCGAGGACCTCCGAGGTCGGACTCCCAAGTTCTCCGGTGGGCTGGTCGCCATAAGAGAATCTATGGATGGTCACTCCATTGAGAATCGCCGTGGGGGCTCCAAGCTCCTCCAAGGCTCTCAGGAGGTCTTCCTCGATCTCATATTCGCCAGTGCCGAGGTGAGCTTCCACTAACCCTGTTTGTTGGTAAGCCGCAAGCGTTTCCTCCGTGTCGATGCGGAGGGAAATAACGAAAACATTGATCGTCTCATAGGACTCTAGCACCCGTTCCACGGGTGAGGTCATCGTGCTGTCCTGGTACCCGGTGGCGAACAAGCCTGGGGCGGTTTCGGAAGCACCCTGGGATTCTTGTTGGGACAGGGCGCTCCCTGCGAACGTGAAGCTCAGGAGGGTCAGTATTAGACATAATATCTTGTATTTTTTTATATGAATCATTATAAAATCCTGATAAACTGTCAAAAATTTCCTTGGGGGACGCGCGGGGCGTCCGTTGTCAGCGGCTTCTCGTGGCAGCGCTGACGGACGCCTTGGTCTGTTCTTCCAGTGCTGCCAGCCGGTCGGTCAGAGCGTCGATGTGCTCCTGCTGGGCAATCGTGTAGAGGGTGAGCTCCTCGACCTTCTCCAGAAGTCGGACCTGCATTTCAGTCATGTTGACGGTGCCCGTCTCCTGCACTTGCGCGGCGGAGGGAATGTTGGGCAGGTGCTTGTTCTGGAGAATGAAAGCATCGAGGTCGGCGAGAGGCATCAGGGGGTAGGTCTCCTCGAAGACGTAGTCCGGGAAGGTCAAGGCATTACTGATCAGGGTTCCGCCGATGGCCACGTCGCCGTTGGAGCGCACCTGGAGTTCGTTGCCAGGATTGCCATTGAAATCGATATTGAAGTTGGCCAGGGCGTTGAACTGCCAGATCGAGTTGTTCGGTTGGACCATGGCAAAGCGGATGCCACCGTTGTTGCGCAGGGTGAAGAGCGTTCGCGCTGCTGCGGTCGCTGAGTCCTCCTCGACGACCAATTTGGTGGTGGCTTGATCACCGTAGACATGCAGGGTGTCGGTCGGGGCTCCGATCCCTACCCCCACGCGGTCATTCTCCACAAAGAGGGTGCCTTGGGCTACTGCCGGAAGTTGAGTGAGGAGGCCGACCAGAGTCCAGAGTGCCAAGAACGAAAAAGTCTTCAAAGATTTCGAATACATTATCAAATCTCCCAAAAGTTGTGGTGTGCCCATGCGAAGTGTTGAACGCGAGAAATTTGTGCGCATCAACTTTCGTGCAGGTTTGTGCATAGTGTAGTGTTTTTACTGATGTCGGTCAATAGCTGCTATGTGGAAATACCTGGCGACTCCACGGATCGGATCGCCACGGCGGCATCGATCTGCGCTGCCGGGTCGAAGTCCACGAAGGGCACATAGGGGAGCCGCCGTGCTCCGGTACAGGGTGGGCAACTCGATCCGCCAGGAGTGGTGCCCGGCGCCGTGACGTCAGTTTGAAGGCGTGGTCGCGCGGTACCCACCGTCGGAGTAGGCCAGGGGTTCTTCGCGCATCCGGTCGCCTTCCCGCTGCATCCACAGGACGGACCGCCAGCCGTCGTCACCCTGGGTGCCCATCTGCACATCCATCGCGTAGTCCGGCTCCCGGACCTCGCGATAGCGACCGGCTGGCTCCCCGGGGCAGGCGACGTACAGGGCGTAGGGGCACTCGCCGTAATTGCCGCACCCCTCCGGGAAGCGCAGCAGCAGATCCTCCGCGCCATCGTCATTCAGGGCGCCTTGCCACACCACCTGACCCGCGCCCATCCCAGGATCCGGCTCCATCTGCGCCGCACCCTCGTCGTCCACGGTGATGGCCCACGGGCAGGCCCCCTCCGGGGCGCTGTCCACGGCCACCACCGGCCCTGTCTCTGGCGCAGAGGCGGCGGGGGGAGGGGATTCCGCGGGCTTGCCGCAGGCGACGAGGAGGAGAGCCAGGGGAAGGAAGAAAAAGCGCCGGGTCAACATAGAGCCAGCGTAGCATGCGCTGGTTCGAGGGGAGCAGAAGAAGATGTATGGTGTATGATGTAGGTATGGCGAAGAAGAAGCACCGTACCCAACTCCTCCTCGACGATTGGCAATACGAGGCATTGAAAGCCCGCTCCGATCGGGAAGGCGAAAGTATGTCCGGTCTGGTACGGCAGGTGCTCACGGAACATCTCTTCAAGGATCAGGTTTCCGGTCGGGAGAAGCTCTTCGAACTGGAAGGGATCGCTGCGGATCGGCAATTCTCCGGCGAGGACCATGACCTGGTTCTCTATGGCCCC
>Ga0210063_1000145_pt1 | contig 24375 bp, 24 predicted proteins | sample Muzzi_PWA_D1_FD_185529 | JGI IMG/M metagenome (GOLD analysis project Ga0210063, IMG submission 185529) | Wetland microbial communities from San Francisco Bay, California, USA, that impact long-term carbon sequestration - Muzzi_PWA_D1 (SPAdes) | ecosystem: Environmental > Aquatic > Marine >... | reverse complement strand
TACTCGATGATCTCGACTACGGTGCCAGCACCGACGGTGCGGCCACCTTCACGGATCGCGAAACGAACGCCCTTCTCCATGGCGATGGGAGCGATCAGCTCCACTTCCAGGCTGACATTGTCGCCCGGCATCACCATCTCCACATCCGCGGGCATCTGCGTCGAGCCCGTGACATCCGTCGTACGGAAGTAGAACTGCGGACGGTAACCCTTGAAGAACGGAGTGTGACGGCCACCCTCTTCCTTCGTCAGGATGTACACCTCGCCCTTGAACTTCGTGTGCGGCGTGATCGAGCCCGGCTTCGCCAGACACTGACCGCGCTCCACGTCGTCCTTCTTCGTGCCCCGAAGCAGCACACCGATGTTGTCTCCCGCCTGACCTTGATCCAGCAACTTGCGGAACATCTCCACGCCCGTCACCGTCGTCTTGGTCGTCGGACGGATACCAACGATCTCCACTTCGCCGCCTACCTTGACGATCCCACGCTCCACGCGCCCCGTCACCACAGTGCCGCGACCCTGGATCGTGAAGATGTCCTCGATGGGCATCAGGAAGTCCTTGTCGATGGCCCGCTCCGGCTCGGGGATGAAGCTGTCCACCGCATCGATCAACTCGATGATCTTCTTACCCCATTCGCTATCCGCCGTGCCATCTTCCAGAGCCTTCAGCGCCGAACCCCGGATGATCGGGATGTCGTCGCCGGCAAAGTCGTAGGAACTCAGCAGCTCCCGCAACTCCAGCTCCACCAGCTCCAGCAGCTCCTCGTCGTCCACCATGTCGCATTTGTTCAGGAAGACCACGATCTCCGGCACGCCCACCTGACGGGCCAGAAGGATGTGCTCCCGGGTCTGCGGCATCGGGCCGTCGGCGGCCGAAACCACCAGGATCGCCCCGTCCATCTGCGCTGCACCCGTGATCATGTTCTTCACGTAGTCCGCGTGACCCGGGCAATCCACGTGCGCGTAGTGTCGGCTCTCGCTCTGGTATTCCACGTGCGCCGTCGCGATGGTAATACCCCGCTCCCGCTCTTCCGGGGCCTTGTCGATCGCGTCGAACGCCGTGAAATCCGCCAGACCCTTGCTGGACAGAACCCGGGTGATCGCCGCGGTCAGCGTCGTTTTCCCATGATCCACGTGACCGATGGTTCCGATGTTCACGTGCGGCTTTGTGCGCTCAAACTTCTCCTTGCCCATGGCGAACCGAGTGCCTCCTCATGTCTTGGGAATTCCTGCCCGATCATTCCTATGTGAGGGCGGGAAGGTGCTAACTATTTATGGAGCCCACGACCGGATTTGAACCGGTGACCCCTTCCTTACCAAGGAAGTGCTCTACCCCTGAGCCACGTGGGCTTACGAACGTCCAGTGTTCGGCGCCCAACTGGCGCGAACTTCAGATGATACCCCGACTTCGGCTCCCTGTAAAGGGGCCTGCTCTAGACTGTCGAGCCTGATTTTGGGGGTCGGCAAGCCATCCCCCGCGGGAAGCACGCATGATGCCAGAGTGTCTCACGAAATGCAACCCCCGAAAGGAGCTGATTCGGGCAGCTAATGGGAACACGGATGGGTTGGAGAGTGTCTGGAGCGGGAGACGGGAATCGAACCCGCGACCAACGGCTTGGAAGGCCGAGACTCTACCACTGAGTTACTCCCGCCGGGAGCTTGGGAAAGAATGGTGGAGGTGGATGGATTCGAACCACCGTAGAGCGTAGCTCAGCAGATTTACAGTCTGCCCCCTTTGGCCACTCGGGTACACCTCCACGAGCGTCAGGTCACTTTGAGGGATCCGTCTGGAGCCGGTACGCGGATTCGAACCGCGGACCTGCTGTTTACAAGACAGCTGCTCTGCCACTGAGCTATACCGGCCTGTAGGCACGGATCGGTTCGGAGCTGTCAATCCCCCCGGGCGACCTGCCGAGGCCGAGGATGATACCCGGAAGGTGGGGCGCTTTGCAAGGTAGCGCGACCTGGAATCACATCCGCCGCTGTCGCACCGCCTCGAAAAGCACCGCCGCGGCGGCGGTGGCGATGTTGAGGGAGGCGACTTTGCCGTGCATGGGCAGGGCGAGGAGACGATCGCAGAGTTCGCGGGTCCGGTGGCGCAGGCCTTTTTCTTCGCCGCCGAAGCAGAGCAGGATGGGGCCGGTCAGATCGACCTCCCAGACGGGGTCGCCCTCCATGGCGGCGCCGTAGACCCAATATTTTTTCTTCTTGAGCTGCTCCATCAACTGGCCACTGTTGGTGACGCGCTCCACCGGGTGCCAATCGGCGGCGCCGGCGGAGGCTTTGACGGCCACGGGGGAAAGGGGGGCACTGCCCCGGTCCCGAATGTAGGTACGGCCCACCCCAGCCCCTTCACAGACCCGCAGCACGGCCCCCAGGTTGCGGGGATCCTGCACGTCCTCCAGAAGGACCAGAAAGTTGGGATCGCCGCCCGGATCTTGGGATGGAGAGACGGAGTCCTTGGCGACTTCCGCAAGGAAGCCATTATGGACGAAGGCCTGGTGCTCGGCGAGGAGGGAGGCCGACGCTTCCACCACGGCGACGCCGACCCCACGGGCCAGGGTTTCCAGCTCCCGCCGCCGTCCGCCCCCGCGACCGGCGGCAATGAGCACCCGGCGAACCTCCTGCGGGCGGTGGCGCAGCGCCTCGCGGACCGGATGGAAACCGTGGAGGTAGGGAATCGCTAGACCTCCATGATCTGCGCTTCTTTACGTGCCAGGGCATCGTTGACCTGCTGGATGTAGTGGTCGTGGAGCTTCTGCATCTCGTCGAAGCCTCGGTGCTCGTCATCCTGGCTGATCAGCTTCTCCTTCTCCATCTGCTTCAGCCGATCATTCCCGTCCCGGCGCGCCGCACGGATGACGTTGCGGATCTCCTCCGCCTGGTTGTGGGCTTTCTTGACGATCTCCGTGCGTCGCTCCCCGGTGAGGGGCGGCACAGGGATACGGATGACCCGACCGTCGTTGGAGGGGTTGAGCCCCAAGTCGGCGACGCGGATGGCTTTCTCGATGGTACCGATCTGGGAAGGATCAAAGGGCTGAGCCACCAGCATGGTGGCCTCTGCAGCACTGAGGTTGGCCAGTTGATTGAGGGGCGTGGCGGTGCCGTAGTAATCGACCATCACGCCGTCCAACAAGGAGACGGTGGCCCGCCCCGTTCGCAAACTCTTCAACTCCTGGTGGAAATGATCCACCGCGTGCTTCATCTTGAGTTCGATTTCCTGATACAACTCTTTCATTGCGCCTCCTCCATCACACCGTCGAACTTGAATTGTTCAGACCGGCACAATCATCCCTTTTGGCTCCAGCGACTGTCAATGAGAGCGCGATGCCCTCAAGCGTGCACCACGGAGCCGATCGGCTCGCCGCAGACGACCCGCAGGATGCTACCGGCCTGCAGAAGATTGAAAATCACCAGGGGGATCTTGTTGTCGCGACACAGGCTAATGGCGGCGGCGTCCATGACCCGCAAGTCCTGGGCCAGCATTTCCTGGTAGGTGACATCGGTCAGCCGCTTTGCGGTGGGATCTTTGCGGGGATCCGCGCTGTAGATGCCATCGACGTTGGTCGCCTTGAGCAAAGCGTCGGCGTGAATCTCGTTGGCCCGCAAGGCAGCGGCACTGTCGGTGGTGAAATAGGGGTTGCCGGTACCAGCACCGAAGATGACCACCCGCCCTTTTTCGAGGTGCCGGATCGCCCGTCGGCGAATGAAGGGCTCCGCCACCTCGCGGATCTCGATGGCGCTTTGCACCCGGGTCGTGACCCCGCGCTTCTCCAGAGCGTCCTGAAGAGCCAGTGCATTGATCATCGTCGCCAACATCCCCATGTGGTCGCCGGTCACCCGATCGATGCCTCGATGGCTGGCGGCAAGCCCCCGGATGATATTGCCCCCGCCGATGACCACGGCGATCTCCACACCCAACTGGACCACCGCGCGGATCTCGTCGGCGATGGCCGCGACCACCTTCTCGTCGATACCGAAGCTCTGGTCCCCCATCAGGGCCTCTCCCGAGACTTTCAAGAGGACCCTACGATAGGCGGGACGACAAGGGCGACCTTCTTCGATCGCCCTCGATTCTGCTTGCTCAGTCATACTTATACTTTAACCGCTTTCCTACCCCAAGGGGAACGGGGTGGTGGACGACTTTCAGGCGTCGCCCTTGGCCTGACCCACCTGGGCCATGACCTCCGCGGCAAAGTCTTCGGACTTCTTCTCGATCCCTTCGCCCAGCAGGAAGCGGCTGAAACGGCGGACCTGAATGTTCTCCCCGATCTTCGCCACCTTCTCTGCCAGATACTCCCCGATGGTCTGATCCGGGTTCTTGACGAAAGGTTGTTCCAGCAAGACACACTCGGAGTAGAACTTCTCGATCTTGCCCTCGACAATGCGATCGACGATCTTCTCCGGCTTGCCCTCCGCCAGGGCCTGATCGCGGTAGATCTCCCGCTCCCGATCCAGGTGATCGGTGGTCACTTCCTCACGGCGCACGAAGCGGGGCTCCGCGGCGGCGATGTGCATACCGATCTCCCGCACGAGGTCCAGGAAGTCGTCGGTGCGAGCCACAAAGTCCGTCTCGCAATTGACCTCCACCAGGACGCCGATCTTGCCTCCGGCGTGGATATAGGAACCCACGGCTCCCTCCGCAGTGATGCGACCGGCCTTCTTGGCGGCCTTGGCGAGACCCTTCTTGCGCAGGGCATCGACGGCCTTCTCGATATCCCCTCCGTTGTCCGTGAGGGCATTCTTGCAATCGAGCATGCCAGCGCCGGTGCGCTCGCGCAGCTCCTTGACCATCTGAGCGGTAATCTTCATGGCGTGCTTCTCCTTACTCGACCTCGGGAGCTCGACTCAATGTTTCGCAAAATGGGGGGCAAGCCCCCCAACAAGATACTTTCTTTGATGCGCCTACTCGGCGTCAGCGCTCTCGGCGGGCTTGTCTGCCTCAGCCGCTTTCGCCTCAGGGGCCTCTTTGGCCTCCTCGGTGGCAGCGTCTTTCTTGGCCTTGGCTGCCTTGGCGGGCTTCTCAGCCTTGGCGGGCTTCTCAGCCTTGGCGGGCTTCTCAGCCTTGGGCTTCTCAGCCTTGGGCTCTTCGGCCTTGGCCTTCTCCGCCTTGGGCTTTTCAGCCTCCGCAGCATCCGCCTTGGCCGCCTCCGGAGCCTCGGTATCGGCCTTGGCAGCAGCCGCCTTTTCCGCCTCGGCTTTTTCCGCCTCGGCCTTCTTGGCGGCAGCAGCTTTCCGCTCCGCTTCAGCTTTCTGGGCGGCTTCCCGGGCGACCTTCTCCGCCGCCTCTGCCTCCGCCTTGGCCTTGGCTGCCGCCGCCCGCTGGGCTGCGGCCTCGGCACGGCGACGCTCCGTTTCCTTCTCGAGGATCTGGGCACCCGCCAGGTAGGCGCTGGCGATCTTGGAAGCGAAGAGGCGGATGGCACGAATCGCGTCATCGTTGCCCGGAATCGGGAAATCGATCAATTCGGGATCACAGTTGGTATCCACCACGGCGATCACCGGGACGCCCAACTTGTTGGCCTCGGCAATGGCGATGGATTCCTTCTTGGGATCGATCACGAACAGCGCGTCCGGCAGGCCTTCCATGTCGCGGATACCATCCAGATTCCGCGCCATCTTCTCGTGCTCGCGGCTCAGGCGAAGGTGCTCCTTCTTGGTCATGGAGGCTTCATCCTCAGCCAGCTTGCCCTCGACTTCCTTCATGCGCTGGATCGAGGCCCGGATGGTCACGAAGTTGGTCAAGGTTCCCCCCAACCAACGGTGCGTGACGTGGTACTCACCACACCGCCGCGCCTCGTCCGCGATGGCCTCCTGGGCCTGACGCTTGGTCCCGACGAAGAGAATATGCTTTCCCTCCGCGCCCAGTTGCTGGACGAAATCCGTCGCGTAACGGACGTATCGCAGCGTCTTCTGAAGATCAATGATGTAAATCCCGTTGCGTTTGCCGAAGATATAAGGCTTCATCTTCGGGTTCCAACGGCGGGTCTGGTGACCGAAGTGGACACCGCCCTCGAGCAATTCTTTCATCGTGACATCAACGTGCACCGGTTCTCTCCCTTACCGCTTACTGAACTGGTAGCGAGCGCGAGCGCCCTTCTGACCGTATTTCTTGCGTTCCTTCTTCCGCGGGTCGCGGGTAAGGAGACCGGCCGCCTTCAGCGAATCCCGAAACTCGGCGTTGACCTTGATCAAAGCACGGCTGATGCCGTGGCGGATGGCCCCCGCTTGCCCGGCATTGCCACCGCCCTTGACGGTGACGAACAAGTCGAACTTGTCCAGGGTCTCGGTCAACTCCAGGGGACGCCGAATGACCATCTTGAGGACATCGTCCGGTACGTATTCGTCCAGGGTCCGACCGTTGACTTCAATGTTTCCTGCGCCAGGGCGCAAGAAGACGCGTGCGGAGGCGGTCTTGCGCCGCCCCGTACTGTAGTACTGCTCTTGGCTCAACGCTCCGCTCCTCGCTTAGTTTCCATTGGGATTAAATCGCCGCCGCGGCATCGAATACCGCTGGCTTCTGGGCCGTATGAGGATGATCGGGACCGGCGTACGCTTTGAGTTTGCGCAGCTGGCGACGCCCGAGCTTATTCTTCGGCAGCATCCCCCAGACGCCTCGCTCAATCATTCTCTCGGGAGCACGCTGGCGCAGGCGCTCGGCGGTCTCCTCTTTGAGGCCCCCCAGATATCCACTATGACGGTAGTAGATCTTCTGCTGCTCCTTGCGACCGGTGAGCACCGCCTTCTCCGCGTTGACCACGACCACGAAATCCCCAACATCCATATGGGAAGCGTAGTTGGGCTTGTGCTTGCCGGTCAGCAGCCGGGCGACCACGGAACAGAGACGCCCCAGGGGAATCCCCGCAGCATCGACAATGATCCAGTTCCGCTCGATCTCGCTCAATTTCGGGCTGTAAGTCTTCATGTTGCCTTTCCTAATGACGCAAATCGACTGCTCTTCGGCGCTCAGGCGCAAAGAGCCTCAGAGGATAGGCGGCCCGAGACCCTTTGTCAAGGGGAACCCGCCACTGAATTTGCACCCCAAGAGGGTAAGTCAATCCGTTGAATCAGCTGTTAGGCTTGGCATGCGCGGTGCCGAAGCCTCGGAGGCTTGCGGGACACCACCGCGCACAAGAGCTGATCATACCCAAGGAGCCAGAATGACGCAAATCCTCGATGGTAAAGCTGTAGCCCAGGAGATCCGCGCCGAGGTCGCGGAGGGAGTCGAACGGTTGCTGAAAGCGGGCGGACGACCGCCGGGGCTGACGGCGGTGTTGGTGGGAGAGGATCCCGCTTCGCAACTCTACGTGGGCATGAAGACCCGCGCTTGCGCGGAGGCGGGGCTCCGCGGGGAAAGCCTCGTGTTGCCCAAGGACATCACGGCGGAAGCCTTGTTGGAGCGCATCGCGGCCCTGAACGCTGACGACGCGGTGGATGGCATCCTGGTGCAGTTGCCCCTCCCCGACTCTCTGCCGGAGAAGACCATCTTGCAGGCGGTGTCCCCGGAGAAAGACGTGGATGGTTTCCACCCGATCAATGTGGGCCGCCTGTGGAGCGGCGAGGACGGCTTTGTTCCCGCCACCCCGGCGGGCGTGCTGGAGATGCTGAAGCGCTACAAGGTGCCGCTCTCCGGCAGCCACGCGGTGGTGGTGGGGCGCAGCCGCATCGTGGGCAAACCGATGGCGGCGCTGCTGTTGGCGGAGAATTGCACCGTGACCATCTGCCATTCCCGCACCCGCGACCTGGCCGCGGAGTGCCGCCGGGCGGACATCCTCATCGCGGCGGTGGGTCGCGCCGCGCTGATCGGCCCGGACCATGTCAAGGAGGGGGCCTGGGTGGTGGATGTGGGCACCAACCGGATCTCCGATCCCGAGGAGGTCAAACGCCTCTTCCCGGGCAACGAGAAGCGCCTGGCGGCCATCGAGAAGCGGGGTGGCACGGTGGTGGGGGATGTCTTTTACACCGCGGTCAAGGAAAAGGCCGCCGTCTCCCCGGTTCCCGGCGGAGTGGGACCGCTGACCGTGGCGATGCTGCTGGTCAACACTTTGAAGTCGGCGCGCCTGCGGCAGGGCCTGTGAGCCGGGGCTTCCGGATCGGACTCACCGGCGGCCTGGCCAGTGGCAAGTCCACCGTGGCGCGCATGTTCGAGGCCTTGGGCTGCACGGTGATCGACGCCGACCAGATCGTGGCGGAACTCTACGCCCCCGGCGCGGCGGGCACCGCCGCCGTCACGGAGCTGTTCGGAGAGGGCGTCCTGGACGCCCGGGGGGCGGTGGATCGGCCCCAGCTGGCGGAGCGCGTCTTCGGCGACGCGGCGGCGCGCAAGCAGTTGGAATTGGCCATCCACCCCCTGGTTCAGCGGCGCTCCGCCGAACGCCTGGGAGAGGCCGTCGAGGCGGGCCAGATCGTGGTCTACGAGGCCACCCTGCTGGTGGAGGCGGGCCGGGCGGACGATTTCGACCTGGTGGTCACCGTCGAAGCCCCGGAAGCCGTGCGGCTCCAACGGGCCATGGATCGCGGCATGGACGAAGCCAGCGCCCGGGCGCGTCTCGAAGCCCAGGGCGATGGCGCCGCCCGCCGCGCCCGGGCCGACCGCATCCTGGATTCCAGCGGCACTCTCGACAGCGTGCGACAGCAGGTGGCGGCGCTGGTGGAGGAGGTTCAGCAGCGGGGACACCAGGGGGCAGCCTCGTGAACGCGGCCATCACCCTGGTGACCGGCAACCACAACAAAGTGCGGGAGGCGGAACGCATCCTCGGTCGCTCCATCCTTGCCGAAAAGATCGACCTGCCGGAGATCCAGTCCCTCGATGTCCAGGAGATCCTCGAAGCCAAGGCGGCGGAAGCCTGGCGGCGGCTTGCGCGCCCCCTGATCGTCGAGGATGTCTCCCTGGAGTTGGACGCCCTGGGGGGCTTCCCCGGGCCGCTGGTCAAATGGATGCTGGAGGCGGTGGGCGCCGAGGGCATCGCCCGCACCGCCCTCGCTCTGGCAAACCCAGGGGTTACGGCCCGCTGTGTCCTGCTCTACAAGGATGCCGAAGGCCAAATCTTTGCCGAGGGGGTGACCCCAGGCCGACTGGTGTTGCCGGCGCGGGGCGACGGCGGCTTTGGTTGGGATCCGGTGGTCGAGGCCGAAAGCCTGGGCAAGACCTTCGCGGAGATGACCGGCGAGGAAAAGGACCTCCACGGCCACCGGGGCCGCGCCTGGCGAGCGTTGCTGCCACGGCTACAGGCAGGCGGTTAGATCACCCGGAACGCCTCGATCTTGCGCTGCAAGCCCTTGAGCTGAAACTCCCCTGCGGCCTCGGTCGTGAAGTGGCCCCGCACCAGGCGTTCCGTTTCCGGACCGATGACGATCTGGCCCGGGCGGGAGACGAATTGCTCCAGTCGGGCGGCGACGTTGACGGCATCGCCCAGCACCGTGTAATCGACCCGTCGGTTGCTGCCCACATCCCCCACCACCACCGGGCCACTGTTGAGGGCCATGCGCACCGCCACGGCGGCCAACCCCTCCTTCTCCCGCTGCGCGTTCCAACTGTTGAGGGCGTCCCGCAAACGCACCGCCGCCAGGACCCCCCGGCGGGCGTGATCTTCCTGGGGCATGGGGGCGCCGAAGAAGGCCATCACACAATCGCCGATGAATTTGTCCAGGGTGCCCCCGGCGGCGAAGATCGCTTCCACCGCGTGGGTGAAGAAGCCCTCCAGAAGGGCTGCCACGGCCTCCGGACCGCCCTCTTCCGCCAGCGCGGTGAAGCCCACCAGATCGGCGAAGAGAACCGTCACCTGGGCCTGCTTGAGGACGCGCATCTCCCCCTCGGCGCCACGCATCACATCCTCGATCACCGCCGGGGAGTGGTAGCGCTCCAGGCGGCTACGGGCCTGGCGCTCCCGCTCCGCCCGGTGGGCGAAACGGATGCGCTCCACCGTCACCGCGCTGAAATTGGCCAGGGCGGTGAGCAGATCCAGATCCATCTCCGTGAAGGTCCCCACGTGGGACGGGGAATCCACCTGCATCACTCCGATGATCTGCCGTCCGGACCACAGCGGCGTGCACATGGCGGCCCGGATGCCGTGGATCCGCACCGATTCGCCCCCCATCAGCCGCTGGTCCGACTGGGCGTCGTAGAACAGCAGTGCCACCCGTTCCCGGATCACGGTCTGGAACATGGTCTGAGAGACCGGGGCGCCCTCCTCCGGAGTGAACCGCACCTGGTCCTTTTCCCGCGTCAGGCGACAGCTGAGCTCCCCCTCCTCATCCACCAGCAGGATGAACCCGCGCTCCACCGGCAAGGCTTCAAAGGCGATGTCCATCACCTGGGTCAAGACCTCGTCCACGCTGTCGGCGGAGATCAACATCCCGGCGAGCCGGGTCAGAAAGCCGAAGACCTTGTTGCCGTACGCCTGGTCCAACATCTTCCGCTTGTCGGTATCGGCCAGGGAGGTAGGCTGGGGTTGCAGACCGATGTAGGAGAGAGCCTCCGAGATCGGGCGCACGATGGAAGCCTTGGAGATGTTCTTGAGCTCCTCCTCATCCCGCTCGACCGCCATCGGGGCGACGGAGGTCTGGGAGCGATGCTCCGCTTCCACCTCCAGATCGAAAACCCCGAGAGTCACCCGGTCCCCGGAGTGCAACGTGGCGCCCTGCACCAGCGCGCCGTTGACCACCACCCCGTTGGTGCTCCCCCGGTCCACCACCATCCAGCCGTCCGCTTCACGACGCAGGACCGCGTGATGGCGGGAGACGGAAAAATCCGCCAGCACGATGTCGTTATCGCTCCCCCGACCAAGGCGCATTTCATCCCCCACCAGCGGGAAGCGGTGCTCCTCTCCATCGATTTCGGCCTTCAAGCACAACATCCCGCCCATGATAGCGCCCCGTTCCCACGGAACGAAGCACCCTTGACATTGCAGCAGAAATTGCTATTCTGAAGTTTTGGTGCCTTCTCATGGATTCGAGTGCGGAGTTCAGGGTCATGGAGGTCGATGCGCATGATCACACACCGCAAGGAAGGCTTGAGCCTGGAACTCCTGGAGCGCCTGCGGCGTCTCCGCGAAGAGCCTCACCTGGAGCCGGACGCGCCGCTCCAGGTGCAGCAATTGCAAACCCAGATCCACCAGGATCTGTTCGATCCCGATTTGAATGTCAAGACTTTGAAGGCCCGTTGCGGCCTGCGGGATAACAACGTCACCACCCTCTTCCGCCGGAGCACGCAGCGGAGCATCCGCGAATACATCGAGGAGGAACGGCTCCGAGCCGCGGTGCTCCTGTTGCAGCGGGACGCCCTGCCCGTGGTGGAGGTAGGCTTCTACGTCGGCTTCCCCACCCCGCAGACTTTCTACCGTGCCTTCCGCCGCCGCTTTGAGTGCACCCCGGTGGAATACGGGGAGGACCCGTACCGCACGCAGCTGCATCCGGTGGCGGGGTAGGTTGCCAACGCCCGCCCCTCACCCCCTCGGTCCCCCTCTCCCAAGGGTAGAGGGGGAAGCCGGAAAGGGAAGGCAACCCCCCATTCCTGCCCTGCCTTGGGCACCCTTAAGGGTGCCATTGGGTAGCCCCGGGTGTGAACCCGGGGTAGCGGTGGCCCCCTCCCTCTCCTCAGTCCCCCTCGGCCCCCCTCTCGTCCCACCGGGTAAGACGGGCGAGGGGGAAGCCGGAAAGGCAAAAGCAGGCCCAAAAAAGGCCTCACCCCATCAACGTCACCATCACCGCCTTCTGCGTGTGCAGCCGATTTTCCGCCTCGTCGAAGATGCGACTCTGGGGACCATCAGCCACCTCGGCGGTGACCTCTTCGCCCCGGTGGGCGGGGAGGCAGTGGAGGAAGACGGCGTCTTTTTCCGCCCGGGCCATCAGGGCGCCGTTGACCTGGAAACCCTGGAACGCCTTCAGCCGCTTCTGCTGCTCCGCCTCCTGGCCCATGGAGGCCCAGACGTCGGTGTAGACGGCGGAAGCGCCCCGCACGGCCTCGGTGGGATCGTGGGTGATCTGAACTTGCGTCCCGGCGGCGGCGGCATCGGCCTCCGCCAGCTTCAGGTAGTGGGCGTTGCACTCGTAGCCCGGCGGTGAGGCGACGGCGATATCCATGCCCACCTTGGCGGCGCCGAACATCAGCGAATGGGCCATGTTGTTGCCATCCCCGATGTAGGCGATCTTGCGGCCCTTGAGGTCGCCGAAGACCTCGTGGAGGGTGAAGTAGTCCGTCAACCCCTGGCAGGGGTGCAGATCGTCCGTCAGGCCATTGATCACCGGGATCGAGCCGTGCTCCGCCAACCCCACCACATCCGAGTGGGCGAAGGTGCGGGCCATGATGCCATCGACGTAGCGGCTCAACACCTGGGCCGTGTCGGAGATGGTCTCGCCGCGCCCCAACTGGATGTCGTTGCTGGACAGGAAGAGGGCATGGCCCCCCAGTTGGAAGGTCCCCACCTCGAAGCTCACCCGGGTGCGGGTGGAAGATTTCTGGAAGATCATCGCCAGCGTCTGCCCCGCCAGGGCGGTGCGGAACTTCTCTGGATGGGCTTTGATGTCCGCCGCCAGAGCGAACAGTTCGGCGACCTGGTCGGCGGTCAGATCGTGGATGGAAATCAGGTGGCTCAGGGACATACTCTCTCCTCCAAAGAAACTGGATCGATGGGTCCGGGTAAATCAAACATCGGGGCGCGCGGGCACCGGCGGCGGATTCTACGCCTCCACGGCGTCTCTTTCCAGGGGCATGGACATGCACCGGGGGCCGCCCCGGGCCCGGGAGAGTTCATGGTCCCGCAAGGTGATGACCGTCGGCCCCTGGCCCAGCAACTCCGTGCCGTCGGCCAGGGCTTCCTCGGCCCGCACCACCCGCCAGCCGCGGCGCTCCAATTCCGCCACGGTGCCACGGTTGCGACGGTAGATGGTGATGACCCCGGGGGCCAGGGCCAGGGCGTTGGCGCCGTCGGTCCACTGCTCCCGTTGCTGCGCCACAAGGTCGTCGGCACCACCGCAGGGGACGAGATCGACCTTCAGCCCGACTTCCTCCAGTGCGCCCTGCAACGAGGGGCGGGGCGCGAAGGCGACCTTGTCGGCATCCATATCCACATGGTAGACGCGGGCGGATTCCGCCCGCCCCGGCTCGATGACCGGCAGATACCCCAGGCAGACGTTGCGATCGATGAAGGTGAAGACCGTATCCAGATGCATGTAGGAACGCTTGGCGGGCAGTTGCACCACCAGCAGATCCCGCACCGGGGATTCCACATCCCGCAGGTATTCCGCCAGCAACTGCACCCCCTGCATGTTGGTGCGGGCGGAGAGGCCGATGAGCAGCAGTTCCCGGCTGGGGATCAGCACATCGCCCCCTTCCAGATGGGGATAGGGATAATCCAATTCGTACTCCGGCGCCCAGGAGGCGGGAGAATCGATGGAGAAGATCCCCCCCGGGGGGCGGAGGGCCGGGTGATGCTCAAAGATAGCCTGGGCCAGGAAGGGCTCCCGCTCCCGGGCGGCGGTGGCCATGGAGGAGACGATGACCCGGTCTCCCAGCACGACCTGGGGGTCCCGCTGGAAGAAATAGTTGGGCACCGGATCCAGGTCGAAGATCTGCCGACGGTGGGAAACCAGACGCACATCTTCCGCCCGCACCCCGCCGATCATCGCGCTGGCCAATTCCGCCGACTCCATCACCGCCAGATGGCGCCGCAGTTCGGCATCGACCCCGTAATCGTGCTCCAACTCGGCGAGCATCTGCTCGCGGGCCTCGGCGTCCCCGAGAATGTCCTCCAGCAGCGTCAGGGGATCCAGGGTCTCGGCCCCGACCTTCTCCAACACCCGACGGAAGATGTCGTGCTCCTCGCGGGCCTGACGACCGTCCAGGATGTCGTCGAAGAGGAGCCGCTCCATGAGGGCCGGCACCATGCGGTCGATCTCCGTTTCTGGACGGTGGATCAGCACTCGTCGCAGGCGACCGACCTCCGAATCCACACGAATCTCCATTCCGTTCGCTCGCTTTCTCCCCGGATATGGGGTCTCGAAGGCACCGGTTACAGTACCGATGGATTGTACCGGCGCGCCTTCCGGTCTCCAGAGCCAGATTCCCCTGGTCGTACGCCTCCTGGCTGGATACACTCCCCGTTGGAATTATGGAACCGACGACCCAACCCAGACAAACGCACCGACGGGGATTTGATCGATCTCTCGTCGAGGGCCCCCTGCCCCAGGCCATCTGGAAGCTGGCCTGGCCCGCGATGCTACAGAACCTGATCACCGGGATCCAGGGGATTGTTGACCACACCATGGTGGGACACTATGTCGGCTACACCGGCAACGCCGCCATCGGGGTCAGCTGGCAGATCTTTCTGGTGGTGGTGGTGTTCGTCAGTTCCCTCTACGCGGGGATGGGAATCCTGGTGGCCCGCTTCGTGGGGGCCGGCGACCCGCGCAAGGTGGCCCGGGTGGTCTACCAGGCGTTCCTCACGGCAGTGCTGCTGATCGCCGTCTTCTTCGCCCCCATCGGCTTCTTCCTCACCCCGAAGCTCCTCTCCCTGGTCAATGCCGTGCCGGAGGTGCAGGCCGAAGCGGTGAACTACCTGCGACTCCTCTTCGTCTTCAGTTTCGGCATCATGATCTTCTTCATGCTGGGCGGTGCGTTGCGGGCGGCCGGGGACGCCAAGACCCCCCTCCGTCTGGGATTGATGATGACCGTGCTGAATATCGTCCTCAACGTGATCTTCATCCGGGGGCTAGGGCCCATCCCCGCCATGGGCACCGCGGGCGCCGCCCTCGGCTCGGTGACGGCGGCGACGATCGTGGGGTTGTACGGCTTTTACCTCTTGTTCACCGGTCGGATGGTGATCCGCTTGACCCGGACCATGAGCTTCAAGCCCGATTGGCGCATCATCGGCTTGCTGCTCCGATTTGGCATGCCCACGGGGCTTCAGGGAGTGGTGATGAACCTGGGGGGGATCTTCCTGATCCGCTTCGTGGGCAGCCTGCAACACAGCGCGGAGGCCCAGGCAGCCTACACCGTGGGCTACGTGGAGTTGTTCGCGGTGGTGACCTGGACGGCGCTGTCGCTGCTCAACGCCACCTCCGTGATCACCGGCCAGAGCCTGGGGGCGGGGAATCTGGAGCGCGCCCGCCGGGTCCCCCGGGTGGCGGCCACCATGGGAGTGGTGCTGGCCGGGTTCCTCGGGGTCCTCTTCCTGACCATCCCTCGCCTGCTCTTCGCGGCCTTCGGCATGGAGAACGTGGAAGCGATCCGCCTGGGGGTGGAGCTGCTCGCCTACCTCAGCGTCTCCGGCCTCTTCCTGACCACCGCCTTGAGCTACACCGGCGCGTTGCAGGGATCCGGGGACACTCGCTCCCCTCTGTACATTTCCATCGTCTCCCAACTGGTGATCCCCCTGGGCTATTGCGCCGTGGTGCAGGCCTACTACGGTCTCACCTCGACGGACATCTGGACCGCCATCGTGGTGGGCCACCTGATCCGCTGCCTGCTCTCGGTGGCGCGCTTCCACCAGGAGAAATGGACCGCCATCAAGGTGGATCTGCAAGAAACTTGAAGACCGCAGCTGCTAGAATCGCTCCATGAGCGCACTCTCCGACGCCCCCCAGAACCCCCTCCATGAACGGTACGCCTCCCGCGAGATGGCGGCTCTCTTCTCCTCCCGGCACCGCTACACCACCTGGCGACGCATGTGGATCGCCCTGGCCCAATGCCAGCGGGAGTTGGGCCTGCCCATCGAAGAGGCCCAGATCACGGCGCTGCGCAAGGTGGCGGCGGATCTGGACCTGGACCGGGTAGCGGAGCTGGAACGCCAGACCCGCCACGACGTGGTGGCCCACCTGCGCCACTTCGCCGAACAGGCGGACGCCGCGGCGCCGGGGAGCGGTGCCGGGGGCATCCTGCATCTGGGAGCCACCAGCGCCTTCATCACGGACAACACCGACGCCCTGCTGATCCGCGAGGGGCTGGAACTGCTGGAACGGCGGCTGGCGGCGGTGCTCCGCGCCCTGGCGGACTTCGCCCGGCAGCACCAGGCCCTGCCGGTGCTCGCCTACACCCATTTCCAACCGGCCCAGTTGACCACCGTGGGCAAGCGCGCCTGCCTGTGGGCCCAGGATTTCCTGATGGATCTGGAAGAGGTCCAGCGGCGGCGGCGGGAGCTGCGCTGCCGGGGTGCCAAGGGCACCACCGGCACCCAGGCGAGTTTCCTGACCCTGTTCCAGGAAGATGGCGACCGGGTGCGCCAGCTGGATGGGAAGATCGCCGAGCACCTGGGGTTCACCGCCAGTTTCACCGTGACCGGCCAGACCTACTCCCGCAAGCAGGACACGCGGGTGCTCCACAGCCTGGCCGGGATCGCCGAAACGTGCCACAAGTTGGGGACCGATCTGCGCCTGCTGCAAGGGGTCGGGGAACTTTCCGAACCCTTCGACCAGGACCAGGTGGGCTCCTCCGCCATGGCCTACAAACGCAACCCGGTGCGCGCGGAACGGATGTGCGCCCTCGCCCGGCGCCTCATCACCGACAGCCTCAACGGTCCTCTGACCACCGCCGTGCAGTGGTTCGAGCGCAGCCTGGATGATTCCGCCAATCGCCGCCTGGTGATCCCCGACGCCTTCCTCACCGCCGACGCCATCCTGGGCCTCGCCGGGCACATCGTCAGCGGCCTCGTAGTGCGGGAAACGGTCATCGCCCGCCGGGTGGCGGAGGAACTCCCCTTCATGGCGACGGAGAAGATCCTCATGGAAGCCGTCCTCCGGGGCGGGGATCGCCAACACCTGCACGAGCGGATCCGCCGCCACAGCCTGGAGGCCCAGGGAGCGCTGGAGCGGGGGGAGGGCAACCCCCTGATGGACGCCATCGCCGCCGACAGCGACTTTCGCCTCACCCGGGAGGAGATCCAGGGCTGGCTCGACCCCCAGGGCTTCACCGGTCGTTCCGCGGCCCAGGTCGAAGAATTCCTGGCGGGGGACGTGGAGCCAGCCCTCGCCGGGGTCTCGGTGTTGGAGGCGGAGGCTCCCCGGGTATGAGGCGTCTCGCCCCAGCGCTCTTGATCTTGCCGCTACTGGCCGCCTGCGGCCCCCGGCAGGCCCCCACCACGCACCCCAACGGCGGCGGCGGCGCCTCGGGCCACCGCCCGGGCAAGGTCATCGAGCGCGGCATCGCCAGCTGGTACGGCCCCGGTTTCCATGGCAAGCAAACCGCCAACGGCGAGACCTTCGATACCGGCGAACTCACCGCCGCCCACAAAAAGTTGCCTTTCAACACCCGCGTCCAGGTCACCAATCTGGACAACGGGCGCTCCGTGGTGGTGCGCATCAACGACCGTGGCCCCTTCATCCGCGGTCGCATCATCGATCTATCCCGGGCCGCCGCCGAGGCGGTGGAGATGATCGGCCCCGGCACCGCCCGGGTGGAGTTGCGCCTGCTGGGTTCCGCCGGTCGCCGGGTTCCGCCGCCGGAGGGCCTCACCGACCCAGGCACCGACCCGCTCACCGTCCAGCTCGCCGTCCAGGTAGGCGCCTTCGCGGACCGCTTGCGGGCGGAGGCCCTGGCCTTGAAGCTGGAGGGCGTCTACGGCCCCACCCGCATCGTCACCGACGCCGACCTGCACCGCGTCCTGGTGGGCACCTTCGGCGACCGCAGCAAGGCCGAGGAAACGCTGCGCCGTCTGCGCCGGGATGGTCTGGAAGGCATCGTGGTGCAACCCTGACACGGGGATCTCACCGCGCCGCCAGCTCCGCCAGCCACTCCCGAATTCCGCGATCCAGCCGCCGCCGTTCGGCGTGGCGCTCGAAGGCGCAGGCCACCAGACGATCCGCCAGGGCGGGACCAGGAACGCCGGAAAGCTCCCACAGCCGGGGGTACATGGAGATGGCGGTGAAGCCCGGCAGGGTGTTGATCTCGTTGATCATCAACGCCCCATCCTCCTCCAGGAAGAAATCCACCCGCGCCAGGCCACTGCCACCGATGGCCCGGAAAGCCTCGATGGCGGTCCCCTGGATCCGCCCCTCCACCCCCAGGGGCAAGACCGCCGGGGCGATCAGCTGGGCGCCGTCCTCCAGGTATTTGTCGGCATAGTCGTAGAACTCCTTGCCCGGGACGATCTCGCCGATGACCGAGGCTTCGATCTCCCCATGCCCCAGCACCGCGCATTCCAATTCGCGGCCGGTGACCCCGCGCTCCACGATGACCTCGTGGTCGAAGCGGAAGGCGAACGCGATGGCCTCCGCCAGTTCCCCGGCGCCCTTCACCTTGCGGATGCCCACCGAGGACCCCCCCACCGCCGGTTTGACAAAGAGGGGAAAGCCCAGGGTCGCCAGCTCGGCCAGCACCTCGTCCCGCGCCGTCTCGAAGCGATGGCGGCGCACCCCACGGTAGCTCCCCACGGCGATCCCCGCCCGTTCCAACGTTCCCTTGCACAGCAGCTTGTTCATGGCCACGGCGCTCGCCGCCACCCCGGGACCGACATAGGGCAGGTCCAGCGATTCCGCCAGCCCCTGGAAGCAGCCGTCCTCGCCGTAGGTGCCGTGGAGGATGGGAAAGAGCACCTCCACCTCGCTCTCCAGCAGGCGTTCCAGCGACCGCGCGACCGAAAAAGCCGCGGTGCCAGCCACTTTCCCGGCAGTGTCAGCCGCCGGGGCGGGGAGCGCGGCCAGGCCACCCTCCAGCGCCGCTCGGGCTCTCGCGGGCTCCACCCAGGCGCCGTCTTCCGCCACGCCCAACGGCACCACCGCGTGCCCCGCCGCCGCCAGCGCCACCGCGATATTCCGCGCCGAGGTGATCGACACCTCGTGCTCGGTGCTGCGCCCGCCAAAAACCAGTCCAACCTTCGCCATCGGGTGACCTCCTCGGTTCCAAGGCGCTGATTATGTCAGGGGAAAACGGCCCAGGCCCAGGGTCCCCAGAACCCCTGCCCGCCGTGACCGCAGACCGCCAGGCCCGGGAAATCATCCTCCAGAACCTGCTGAGCAATACGGTCAAATACCGGACCCCGCAACGCCCGGGGAAGATCGACATCCAGGCCCAGGTCGGCCCCATGGAAACGGTGATCCAGGTGCGGGACAACGGTCGAGGGATCGCCCATCATGGGAGGGGCAAGGTCTTCAAGTTGTTCGGTCGGGCCGGGAACCAGAACGCCCCCGGGGAAGGCATGGGCCTGGCCTACGTCCAGGCGCTGGTCGCACAACCCGGCGGGCAGATCGGGTGCTGCTCCACGGTCGCTGGCGGCAGCGTTTTCCACTTCACCCTGCCGCATCGGGAGCCGGGGCGCAAAGCCAGGACGCGACAGGAAGACACCGATGGTTCCACGGTGACCGAGCCCGGAATCAAGGCTGGGGGCTAGAAAAAAGCGACGGCCAACGGCGAGCTTGCCGCCCCGCCGGGGCGGGACGGCAAGTAAACCTACCGCGACGAGTCCTCCACTTCCAGATCCTCCGCCAGGGTCGTGGGATGGTTGGCCTTCAAGAATTCCTGGAAGGCCTCCATGTCCTCGATGGCCTCGGAGAACTTGCGCCCGGCGGGGGTCAACTTGGTGGAACCGGGCTTCTTGACGTGGCAGTAGGTGCATTCACCGAAGATCGCCAGGACATCGTCAAAACCCTCAAAGGCACCCGTGGCCTCGTAATACTTCCCCTTGTCGGTCAACAGCTTGCTGCCGGGCTTGTCGTGGCAGACGGTGCAGACCTCCCCCGTTTTGGCCGCCAGATCCTGGGTGGCGCCCACCTCGGTGGGGGGTGCCAGCAGGATCACCGCGCCGAGGCCGATCACGGCGAGAATCCACAACAGTGGGTACTTGATGCGTTGCATGATCCGTCCTCCTTAGCGGTTCTTGCGCGCCCACGCCCAGGAGACGCTGAAGCTCGCGGTCCATTGGCTGTGGTCCACCCGGGCCCCGGGGCCGAAGGGGTTGACCCGTGGGTCGAGGTTGTTGTTGGTCTGGGATTTGTTGAAGGCGTGTTCCAGGGCGAATTCGTACACCCGGTTGTCCTGCAACCAGCTGACCCCGAAACTCAGATGGTTTTCCACCGTCGCCGGGAAGAGGGGATTCAGGGTGCCGTCGGGGACCGGGTTCTCACCAAAGTTGTAACCGCCCCGCAAGGTCACCCGGTCATTGAGCCGATAATCCACCCCCAGGGCGTAGACCCACTGGTCCTCCCAGTTGAAGACGAAGGGGATGACCAGTTCCGGGGGCGCGAAGGGATTTTCCGGATTGTCGGCCCGCACTTCGATGACATCGATGGCGGCATCCCAGAAGTAGCGTTTGAGATCGACGGCGACGGTCCATTGCTCGCTGGCGCGATAGGCGATCCCAACCCCCGCCTGGGCCGCGAAGGTGAAGCCGTCCACATCCGCGTCGTAGCTCACCCGCTGCCCCAGGAAGGGGTGGGCATCGAAATTGACCAGCAGTTCCCCACCGTCAAAATTGCTCTCGGTCTCGGTCTGATAGATCGCCCCCAGGGCGAGCTTCGGCGTCGCCCGCCACCACCAACCGAGGCGCAGATTGCTCTGCAACCCACCGGCGACATCGGTCATCTTCATGCCGAAGAAGCTGTTTTGGGGATCCTGGGCGTTGAAGAAGGAGGTGTTGGGGAAGAAGCGGAAATCGACATCGGCGTAACCGATATTCAAGGTCGCCCCCACCGCCATATCCTCATTGATGGAATAGGCCACCGTCGGTGTCACGGTGCCGAAACGCACCTCGCTGAAGGTGTCGTCACGGGTGCCGAAAAAAGTGTTCAGGTTCTGGAACTCGGCCCCCATGCCGCCCTGGGCAACCAGGCCGATCCCCCAGCTCCACCGACTCTCCTCCGCCCCCCGCACATACGCGACCGCTGGCAGGGGGAAGAGGGAATCCTCCGCCGCCACCGGTTGATTGATCAGATTTTCAAACTCCAGCTCGGGGGCCAGCAAGGAGAAACTGACGATCAGATGGTTGCCTTGCAGCTGGCTGATCCCCGCCGGGTTGAAGTTGATGGCCAGGCCGCGATCGGAGATGGCGAGGTTGGCTCCCGCCCGCCCCACCGTCTCGGCGCCATAGCCGGTCAGATACATACCGTTGGTGGCTTCCGCCCCTTGGGGGCACACGGCGACCACCAGGGCTCCCAGCGCTGCCAGCGCCAAGAGCCGGAATATTCGTTGCAACATGATGCACCCTCCGCCCGTGGAAAGGGCGACCCGAGGCCCCGTGAAGACCTTCCCCCGCATCGGGCTGAGCGGTAAGGAAAGGTGGGTAGCACCGACGCGAGGTCTGGCTACCGGAATCCCCGGGCCGCCGATCGGACTGGTTTCAATCGAGACGGTCAGACTAGATGAAGAGGACCTGAGCGCCCGCGCACTTGTCGTAGAAATCCATCGCGGAAAGGACGCCCTTCACCTGCGGCAGGAGGTCCTCCTCCTTGCGCTTGAACATATCCATCGCCATCCGACAGCCGTACATTTCGGCCCCCGCGTCATCGAGCATCTCGATCATTTCCCGCACCGTGGGGAGATCCAGATTCTCCATCTCCTTTTTCATCATCTTGGTGGCCAGACTCTCCATCCCCGGCAACCCTCCCACCATCGTGGGGATGTGCATCGAGGGATTGCCCACGGTGGGCACATGGAGCTTGTCCACGGTCTTGTCGGTGACGATGTCCAACCCCCAGAAGGTGAAGAAGAGGGTGGCCTCAATGCCACTCATGCGGGCGGCGTTGGCGAGGATCAGCCCTGGATAGGCCATATCGAGAGTGCCCTTGGAGCAGATGATCGCGACTTTCTTGATGGGCTCCGGGACGGGTTCGTCGGCGACCACCGGGGCTTGCGGTTGGGTCATGACTTCAGCAGACATAGTGTGACTCCTTTATGATTTCCTCGACGTCGCGGGGTGCTCCTCGGTGGACCCTCCCGGGAACCGGCGCGAGCTTCCTGAGCCTGCGGTGCCATGGGCTCGCGCCTGCGCTTCGACCACCCCAAACCGACTTCTTTTCTCTACTTTCGTACTCTGGGCGGTCTCAGGGCTTCCCGGAGGCTCCCCCGAGGACACCCCTTGCGATCGCTATATGCAGCCCTGGGGTTTGGGCAATCCGGCGATCCGCGCGGCGAGTTTGCCGGGGCCTTTGGGGAAGAGCTGATACAGCTCCTTCATGGGCACCCCGGAAAGCTTCGCGATACGTCGCAAGCCCGGCGGCTGGCCCTGGGCCGCGGTGTCCTCGCGGCAGAAGTTCAAGACCTGCCAGTGGCGCTCCGTCAGCGGCGCGATCCCGACCTCCTCGGCCAGGGCTTCGCCCACCGCCGGGGACCATTGGGCGGCGTCCACCAGGAAGCCTTCCGGGTTGATGTCGATCTGGGCTCCAGCGTATTCGTGCATGGGCATGGTGAGTACCTCCCTCTCTTTCTTTACAAACTTGCCGCCATCGCTTCCGGACGCCGCTTCCCCGCCATCGACATGCGATGGGAGACGGGCAGCGGTCGCGCGGGCAGCAAGGCGTTCCAGTACACCCAGCGGAACCCCAACTTGCCCACGTGGTTGAGGCGACTCTCCTTGAGCAAGGAGAACGGTCCGACCACCGGCAAGGGGTAGCGCCCGGGCAGCGGCTCCACGTCGTAGTTGAAATCGATCAGCAGAGCCTTGCCATGGCCACTCTCGATGAAGCAATTGGAGTGGCCATCGAAGCCTTCCTCCAGGCTCTCTCCACGGATTGTGCGGAGAATGTTGTCCACCACCACCGCGCTCTGGAAGTGCGCCACGGATCCCGCCTTGGAGGACGGTAGATCGGTGGCATCCCCCAGCACGAAGATGTCATCGTGCTGCTTGGCCTTCAGGGTGTGGTGCTCCGTGGGGATGAAGTCCAGTTCGTTGCCCAACCCGGAGCGCCCGATGAAGGGGGCGCCACCGTGGGTCGGGATCGAGACCAGGAGGTCATAGGGAACTTCCCGCTCGTCCCAGGAGCGCAGAACCTTGTTCGCGCCATCCACCGCACCGGTGTTGAACTCGGTCTCCACCCGGATGCCCTTGGCCTCCAACATGGAGCCCAGGGCCTGGGAGGCCATCGGTTTGGTGAAGGCGCCGTCCAGAGGCGTGGCATAGACCAGTTCGACCTGGTCTCGACACCCCTTCTTGGTGAAGAAGGCATCCGCCAGGAAGAGGAACTCCAGCGGCGCCACGGGGCATTTGATGGGCATTTCCACGACGTTGACCACCAGGCGACCGGCGTCGAAACGCTCCAGGGCCTCGCGCAGCGCCAGGGCGCCCTCCAGGGTGTAGAAGGTGAAGATGCTCTCCCCCCACCCTTCCCCCGTCAGCCCCTCCGTCTCCTCGGGGCGAATCTCCGAACCGGTGGCGACCACCAGCAGGTCGTAGGCCAGGCGCTCGCCGCCTTCCAGGACGACGACTTTGGCCTCCGGGTCTATCTGAGAGACCTCCCGTTGCATCCAGTGGATATCCTCCGCCAACGTCGTCTTGCGGCGACGCACGAGTTTGTCCTCATCGCGGGCACCAAAGGGTAGGAAGAGGAGACCGGGTTGGTACAGGTGCTCGGGGGACGGATCGATGACGACCATGGACCAGTCCTTCGGCAGCTTGTGCCGCAGCTGATTCGCCACCATCGTGCCGCCCGTGCCAGCACCCAAAACAATCAGGTTTTTCATGGCTTGCTTCCTTTCCGCTCGTCATCCACATTGTGCCTGTGACGAACAAGCGGCACCACATCAGGAAGGGTGGCCATGATGGCCCGGACAACGGGTTGGCAGGGCCTGTTTGAAGGGGGGAGGGGGGGCCTACCTCAAGAGATAGGAACCGCGGATCAAGCAGCCCGAGGGCCTGATCAGCGACCGGATCCGCTACCGGGCTGCCAGGCTTGGGTAGCGCTCCGCCAAGACCTCCCGGCGCGCGGTCGCTTCCCGCTGGAGCCACCCCTGGAAGGCCTGGTCGATGGCCGGGGGGTCCATGTCCAGGAGCTTCATGAGGGTGCGGGGATCCGCCCCCTGACCGACGGCGATCTTCTTCAAGAAGTCACGGAAAGCGGTCGCGTGGCGACCATTCTCCCCTTCCAGAAAGAAGGTGATGAGGGCCGCGGAGTGGGAGTAGCCGTAGTGGGAGACCCGGTCGGCGTAGAAACGCTCGGTATCGAGGCGCCAGAGGATATCCACCGAAGGCAAGGTCCCCTTGCTACGCATATCGTCGAGAAAGTACAGCCGGGCTTCCGGCTCGGAAACGAGGGACCGTTGCCCCGCCTGGGAGCTTGCCCCCAGGGTGGGGGCGTTCTCCATCCAGATGGCCCCCAGATCGCTCGCCATCCCCTCTTCCAACCACGGGGGCAGGCGCCAGGCCACCGCCCGATTGTTGAGCAGATGGGCGATCTCATGGACCAGAATCCGGGCCAGTTCCTCCTGTCGTTGCCCCTCCACATACATCGCCACCAC
>Ga0210063_1000144_pt1 | contig 24377 bp, 20 predicted proteins | sample Muzzi_PWA_D1_FD_185529 | JGI IMG/M metagenome (GOLD analysis project Ga0210063, IMG submission 185529) | Wetland microbial communities from San Francisco Bay, California, USA, that impact long-term carbon sequestration - Muzzi_PWA_D1 (SPAdes) | ecosystem: Environmental > Aquatic > Marine >... | reverse complement strand
CAGTCGCTGGCCATCCACCGCATCCACCTCGAAGCGCATCACCGCGCCGCTGATGGTGAGGGCCAGATGGTACAGGACGACGGATTTTTCGTGGGTCACAGTGAAATAGGCGTGGAAGAAGGGGCGCCCGTCACGGCTTTCCTCCAGACGGATGTCTTTCACCCCGCCGTACTGGTCGCGCAAGCGGCGGACATCGTCGCGAAACTGTTCCTCGGTCCAGCGCAGGCGGGAGAAGGGATCGAGTCGGGCGTACATGGCCTCCGCATCCCCCTGGCGCAGCAGGTCGAGGAATTCCCGCCCCCGGGCCACGGCGTCTTCGACGCTCAGCACCGTCGCGGCGGCTTCCTGCTGAGACTCCCGCTGAGCCTCCTGGTCAGCCTCCTGGGCCGTGGCGGATCCGGGGGCTCCCAGGAGCGTGCCCGGACCGAGGGCCAGGAGGAGGAGGGCGGTGGGGATGGGGGAGGGTTGCATGCTTCAGGGTGGCTCCAGCGTTGAGTATAGCGGGCTACCGATGGCAACGGTGGACTCTCCGGGACGGAGCCTTGCGGCGTTTCGAGATCGGCGGTCAGCGGGGAAACGCCAGGACGACGGTGGTGGTGTTGTGGAATCCGGACAATTCCCCGACATCCAGGGCGATCTCCCCGTAGGTCTCGAATCCCGCCAGGGGGGCTCCCTCCAACGCCTCGGAGATACCCCGCACCGCCTCATCGAAGTCGTCCCCCAGGATCAGGTTGCGGCAAATGCAGTCGAACACCACGGCCCCGGCGATCTCGCCGCTGTGCAACTGCCGCCGGGCGCGGCGGGCTGCCTCCCGAGCGCTCTCCACCTGCCCCGAGGGATCGCCCTCGGTAATGCGGAGGATCGAACCCTGCGGGATGCCGCAAGCAAAACGGATGGAACCATCCTCCTCCAGGGCCAGCGGAGCGCGGATTTTGTAACCCTCGCCGGCGGCGAGGCCCGCCTCATAGCGCAGCAGATAGGCGCGGATATCGTCGCCCGTGAGTTCTTCTGGATCGACGCCCCGCGCCAGGGAGTGGGCTCGGGTGTGCTCCTTCCACACCCGCCACGCTGGCCGCCCTTCGATCTGGTGAACCACATTGCCCACCGCCCGGGTCACCTGCAAGGGCTCCGAAAGGGGGCGGTGACCGTGGCAGACGCCGATGCCCAGAGGTTGTTGGGAGAAGAGCACCGCCACCGCCAGGGCATCTGCCGCGACCTCGTCGTCCACGGCGACCTGCGTCGTATCCATGTGGAGGTAGTCCCCCGCCGCCCCGCCGGCCAGGGGGACTTCCGCGCCGAGGAGGGCAGCGACGTGGAGGGTCGCTTCCTCGCCGTTCCCGGCCAGCGGATCGAGGAGCACGAGGGCGGTGCGGTGGGAATACCCCTCCACCTGCCCCGGGATCGAGTCCGTGGCCTGATGGGCGGCGGCGGCGGGATCTTTCCCCAGGGCTCGCCCCAGGCCCGCGAAGACCTGGAGATTCCCAGCCACCGCCAGCGCGGCAGTGGCGCGTTTGTGATGCCCCTTCTCCGTGAACTCTCCAGCGGTGGAGCACCCCAGCAAGGTGGCCCCGGGGAAGGCCGCCCGCAGGGGAGGCAGGACCTCGTCGAGGGGCTGATCCAACGAGGCGAAGACCAGGAGCAACGCCGGTGGCTGCCCCGCCAGGTCCCGGCGCAGGGAACGCACAAGCATTTCCGCGACCGCATCCGCGGGACCGCCCGCGATCGCGGTGGCAACAAGATGACGCATGATTCCTCCAGGAATCAACGCACAAAGCGCGATTTATGGCCAGAAGAAAAATAAAGAAAAATAGAAAATCTGTATTCCGGGGCAGGGCTATTGTAGCACTTCGAGGAGGGGGCGCCAACGTTTGACCCGCTCGGCTTCCCCGGGGTAGCCTGCGCTCCATGTTTGGGGTATCCCACGCCGCTGCGGGCTCGGCGGAGATTCAGGTCCGCCGAGAACGGGTTTTTCTCGTCCTCGCGGGGCTGTTCCTGGGCTCCATGGCGATGCTCAATATCCTGGGCGTCACTCGCTTTCTCGATTTCAGTTTCCAGTTCGGTGGCAGGACGATCCCCATGCCCCTGGCGGTGGGCGTCTTGCCGTATCCCCTGACCTTCCTGTGCACCGATTTCATCTCGGAGATCTACGGTCGCAAACGCGCCAACTTCATGGTCTGGGTGGGCTTCATCATCAACGTCTGGTTGGTGATCATCCTGTGGGTCGGTGGGGTTTTGCCGGGCTTCGATCAGGCGGTGCCCGGCGCCGATGGCCGTTTGCCCCTCTTCTTTGAAATCCGCACCCTGGCCCTGGGCGCGGTGGTGGCCTCGATGCTGGCGTATCTGGCGGCGCAACTCTGCGATGTCCATCTCTTCCACTTCTGGAAGCGCCTCACCGGGGGCAAGCATCTTTGGTTGCGCAACAACGGCTCCACCGTGGTGAGCCAGTTTGTCGATACCTTCGCGGTGATCACGATCACCCATTTCTACGCCCACAGCTTGCCGGTGAGCGGGGAACAACCCCTCTGGCCGCAACTGTGGACCTTCATCGTGACGGGGTATCTGTTCAAGCTCAGCGCCGCCTTGTTGGATACCATCCCCTTCTACCTGGGCACGGCGTGGTTGCGCCGTTATTTGCAGGTCAAAGACGAGATCGCCCACCACGAGTCCTGAAACGACCGATTCCCGCGGGAGGCTTGCCATGACCGAGATCACCACCCACTACCGAGCGTGCAACCTCTGCGAAGCCATCTGCGGCATCCGTATTCAGGTCCAGGGGGGCGAGATCGTCGATCTGCGGGGGGATGAGGACGACCCCTTCAGCCAGGGGCATATCTGCCCCAAGGCGGTGGCGCTCCAGGACATCCACAACGATCCCGATCGTCTGCGCCAACCGCTGCGGCGCACGGCCACCGGGTGGCAAGAAATCTCCTGGGAAGAGGCGCTGGCTGCGGCCGCCGAGGGCATTCTGAAGGTCCAGGCGGACCATGGTCGGGACGCCCTGGCCCTCTACCTGGGCAACCCCAATGTGCACAATTACGGCTCCCTGCTCTACGGCGTGCCCCTGGCCCGCACCCTGCGCACCAAGAACCGTTTTTCCGCCACCTCGGTGGATCAGTTGCCCCACCATCTGGTTTCCTATTGGATGTTCGGCCACCAATTGTTGCTGCCGGTGCCGGATGTGGACCGCACCCACTTCTTTCTGATCTTCGGCGCCAATCCCCTGGCCTCCAACGGCAGCCTGATGACCGCCCCGGGGATCCGAAAGCGGCTGAAGGCGATCCAGGCCCGGGGGGGGGAGGTGGTGGTGGTGGATCCCCGGCGCAGCGAGACCGCGCGGCATGCGGACCAGCATCTCTTTGTGCGCCCCGGCACCGATGCGCTGCTGCTGGCGGCGCTGGTCCACACGGTGCTGGACGAGGGATTGGCGGCGCCCGGGCGCCTGGCGGAGCACACCCTGGAGGCCGAAGCGCTGGCGGCGCTGGCCCAGCAGGTGGCCCCCTTCGCACCGCAGCGGGTGGCCGCCGCCACCGGGGTGGCGGCGGGGGAGATCCGCGCCCTGGCCCGCCGATTCGCCGCCGCGGAATCGGCGGTGTGTTACGGCCGCATGGGGGTGTCCACCCAGGATTTTGGCGCGGTCTGCCAGTGGCTGATCAACGGCTTGAATTTCATCACGGGCAACCTGGACCGGCCCGGCGGGGCCATGTTCACCCATCCGGCGGTGGAGTTGCGCGCCGGACTCACCGGGCGGGGGAGTTACGGACGCTGGCGCAGCCGGGTGCGGGGGTTGCCGGAGTTTGGGGGAGAGTTGCCGGTGGCGGCGCTGGCGGAGGAGATCACCACCCCGGGAGAGGGGCAGGTGCGGGGGCTGGTGACGGCGGCGGGGAACCCGGTGCTTTCCACCCCCAATGGGACCAACCTGGAAGCGGCCCTGGGGCAGCTGGATTTTATGGTCTCCATCGACTTTTACCTCAACGAGACCACCCGCCACGCCCATCTGATCCTGCCGCCCACGGCGGCCCTGGAGCACGATCACTACGACCTGGTGTTCAACCTGCTGGCGGTGCGCAACGTGGCCAAGTACTCAGCCAAGGTGTTCGAGGCGGGGGAGGGGACCCGCGAGGATTGGCAGATCTACCATGCCTTGGAGAGGCGCATCTATCTGGGGCGGGGCAAGACCGGCGGTGGGAAGACGACCCTGCGGGGGCGGATCGAGCGGGCGATTTTGGGGCGACTGGGGCCAGCGCGGTTGCTCGATCTGCTCCTGCGGCGGGGTCCCTACGGCGCGGGCTTCCGGCCCGGCAAGGAGGGGTTGAGCCTCAAGGCGCTGCGGCGCCAGCGCCACGGGATCGATCTGGGCGCGTTGCGCCCGGCGCTTCCCGACGCCCTCCAGACCCGGGAGCGCCGCATCGTCCTGCTGCCGGAGGCGCTGGTGGCAGACTTGCCCCGGCTGGCGGCGCGGCTCGATGGGGCCGAGGAGGGTGCGGCGGAGCGCCCGCTGGTGTTGATCGGTCGGCGCCAGGTGCGGGGCTGCAACTCGTGGATGCACAACTACCCGCGGCTGATGGGCGGGTCCGATCGCTGCACCCTGTTGATGCATCCCCGGGACGCTCGGGACCGGGGTCTGGTGGGGGCGGAGCGGGTGGTCGTGACCTCCCGCGTCGGGCGGGTGGAACTCCCCCTGGAGGTCAGCGACGAGATCATGCCCGGGGTGGTCAGCATTCCTCACGGCTTCGGCCACGACCGGGAGGGGGTGCGCCTGACGGTGGCCAGCCGCCATCCCGGGGCCAGCATCAACGACCTGACGGATGAGACGCGGGTGGATGCCGTCTCCGGCAACGCGGCTCTCTCGGGAGTGCCGGTGTCCGTCACGGCGGTGGTAACGGCGCCGACGGCGGCGGTCGGCGCCGCCTCGGCGTGACGGCGGTGCGTCCCGGAGTGGATCTCGACGGCCCCTTGTACGCCGTCACTCTTCCCTGCACCCTCTACCGCCGCGCCCGGTAGAGATACCGGTGGCAATCTGTCCTCGCAAGAGGACGTTTTTTCCAAGACATTCTGCGGAAATCCCTGCTTTCATGGGCGTTTTGGCTCTGCGCCGTTGGCATGCTCTTTGCCTTAGCAATCCTCACAACGCAAGACACCACGCTGGTGGTGGTTTTACAACATATGAGGGTTACATCATGAAGATACCGACACAGCGATTCCTCTACGGAAGCCGTGCCCCGCTGGCCGCCGTTCTCCTTCTTCTCCTCCCCCTGGGGCTTCTGGGGCCGACCATCGAGCCCGCCCAGGCCATCGAATTTTCCACCTGGAACACCCCCGACGGCGTGGCGGTGCCCGCCGATACGCCCATCTATCTAGAACTGATCGACCAGGTCACCTCGAAGCGCAAGGAAACCGCCCGGGGCGACATCGTCGTGGCGCGGGTGTTTCGGGATCTGGCCATCGAGGGTCGAGTCGTCGTGGAGGAAGGCACGGAAGTGCTCCTCCTGGTGGCGGACGTCAAGAAGGCCCGCTTCCTGGGCCGCAAGGGCTCCCTGGACCTCGAGGCCACGGCGGTGCGCGCCGTGGATGGCACGGAGATTCCTTTGCAAGGGCTCTACACCCGGGACGGCAAGGGGCGCAAGGTGGTCGCCACGGCGCTGACCGTCGCGGTCGCGTGGCCGTTCCTTTTCCTGAAGGGGAAGAACGCCGTGGCGCCGGAGGGCACGGTCTTCGAGGCCCGGGTCCTGGACGATGCTTTCGTCGCTCCTCGGCCCCAGGTCGCGGAGCACTTCCCTGCGCGCTAGCCCCGCGATGCCCGGCGGACGGTGGAGCCGTTCGCCGGGTGATTTTTAGGGTGCCTGGTATCCCTGCTTCGCCTCAAACGGAAGCCTCTCCACGTCGGCGTGGGGCCACGGTTCTCGGTGGGCTGTTACTGACAATTACGGATGGATACGAGGATGACCTTCAACGTTTTGGGGGTAGCGTTGGGATGCCCCGGTGACTATGCCAGACGCGCAAGATCAGAATCTGAAGATCCTCCAACTGGTAAACGATCCGGAAGGGGGGGACGATGATCTCACGGTAGCGGGCGGTTGGGAACTCGGGCACTCTGCGCCCTGATTTGGGATGCTCAACGAGGGCCTCGACCCGGGTTCGAATGCCTTGCGCCCAGCGTTTTGCAGCCAACGGCCTTCCGTCTGCGGTGATGAAAGTCCGAATTTCTCTCAAGTCCGAGAGAGCCGGGCCGGTCCAAAGGATTTCGAGAGAGGCCAATCAATCCCCGAAAGAATCAAGAAGACGAACCGCCTCCTCGTGGGGGTGCAGGTCACCGTGGCGAGCAGCTTCCACACCCTTTTCGACCGCCGTCATAAAGCCAACCCGGTCCGCCAGGGATTCATACTCTTCGAGGTCGAGAAGCACCGCGACCCCGCGTCCTCGCCGTGTTACCAGTACCGGTCGTCGAGAACGGCGAGCATGGTCCACTATTTCGGATGCGTGGGCCTTGAAATCTGTAATAGGACGAACATCTTCCGTGAATCGTGTCATGGTCATATGGGCCTCCAACGGGACCAGTGGATAGTCCACTGGATGGTACCAGATGATCTCACAAGTTCCGCCGATACTCCCCACCCACCTCGTAGAGGGCGTGGGTGATCTCCCCCAGGGAGCAGTGCTCGACCGCGTCCATCAGGGCTTCGAAGAGGTTCCCGCCGGTCAGGGCGGCGTCCTTGAGGAGGGCCAGGCGCTCCGGGGCGGTGGTGGCGTGGGTCTCCTGGAAGGTGGCGAGGCGCTCGATGCAGCGCTCTTTTTCTTCCGGCGTGGCCCGGGTCAGTTCGATCTCCGCCGGGGGCTGGTCGGTCTCGGGGTGGCGGGGGAGGAAGGTGTTGACGCCGATGATGGGCAACTCCCCGGTGTGCTTCAGGGTCTCGTACTTCAGGGAATCGGCCTGGATTTCACCGCGCTGATACTGCAACTCCATGGCCCCCAGGACACCGCCCCGTTCGGTGAGGCGGTCGAACTCCTGGAGCACCGCTTCTTCCACCAGCTCCGTCAGCTCTTCGATGATGAAGCTCCCCTGGGTGGCGTTCTCGCAGAAAACGAGACCGAACTCCTGGTTGATGATCAATTGGATGGCCATGGCCCGCCGGACGGACTCTTCCGTGGGGGTGGTGATGGCCTCATCGTAGGCGTTGGTGTGCAGGCTCTGGGCGTTGTCGTAGGTGGCCAGCAGCGCCTGCAAGGTAGTGCGGATGTCGTTGAAGTCGATCTCCTGGGCGTGCAGGGAGCGGCCACTGGTCTGGATGTGGTATTTGAGCTTCTGGCTGCGCTCGGAGGCGCCGTAGAGCCGCTCCATGGCCACCGCCCAGACCCGCCGGGCGACGCGACCGATGACGGAGTATTCGGTGTCCATGCCGTTCGAAAAGAAGAAGCTCAGGTTGGGGGCGAAGCGGTCGATCTCCATCCCCCGGGAGAGGTAGTACTCGACGTAGGTGAAGCCGTTGGCCAGGGTGAAGGCCAACTGGTGGATGGGGTTCGCCCCGGCTTCGGCGATGTGGTAGCCGCTGATGGAGACGGAGTAGAAGTTCCGCACCCCGTGATCGATGAAGTACTGCTGCACGTCGCCCATCAGCCGCAGGGCGAACTCGGTGGAGAAGATGCAGGTGTTCTGCCCCTGGTCCTCCTTCAGGATGTCCGCTTGCACGGTACCCCGCACCTGGGTGAGGGTCTTTTCCCGGATGGCGGTGTACTCGTCGTCCGACAGCAGCCCCCGCACCGCCGCCCAACTGGCCCCCCGCTCCGCGTCCGGTTGCAGTTCCTGCTCCGCGGTGATCTCCAGGCGACCTTCCTGGCGCAGGAAACGGCGGCATTGCTGGCGCACGGCGGTGGTGAAGAAGAAGGCCAGGATGGTGGGGGCGGGGCCGTTGATGGTCATGGACACGGAGGTGGTGGGGTCGCAGAGATCGAAGCCCGCGTAGAGGCGCTCCGCCTCCTCGACGGTGAAGACGGCCACCCCGCTCTCGCCGATCTTGCCGTAGATGTCCGGGCGGCGGTGGGGGTCCTCGCCGTACAGGGTGATGGAGTCGAAGGCGGTGGACAGGCGGGCCGCCGGTTGGCCGTCCGCCAGCAGGTGGAAGCGGTGGTTGGTGCGCTCCGCCGGTCCCTCCCCGGCGAACATGCGGGTGGGATCCTCGGCCTGTCGCTTGAAGGGATAGACCCCACTGGTGAAGGGGTACTCGCCCGGGACGTTCTCCACCAGCCGCCAGTACAGCAGTTCCCCCCACCCGGACCAGCTCTGGGAGCGGGGGCGGGTGACCTTGGGCACCGCGGTGCCGGAGAGGGTCTCGCGATAGTTGGCGACCTGGATCTCTTTGCCCCGCACGGTGTAGTGGAAATGCTCACCCCGGTAGTTGGCCTCCCAGTCGGTCCAGTCCTGGAGGAGCTGGCGGCACCGGGGGTCGAGGCGTTCCAGCCGGGCGTTGGCCTCCGCCATCAGGTCGGCGATGGCGGGCTTCGTGGCGGTCTCCGGATCGAAGGGGGTCAGGGGCTGCCGTTTCCCGGCGGGCTCCTCGGCGAGGATGCGGATGGAACGCTCCAGCCCATCCAGATCCGCCGCCACCTCCGCCTGTTCCTGGGCCCAGACGCGGTACTCCCGGCAGGCGGTGGCGATCTCCGACAGATACCGTTCCCGCCCCGGGGGGATGATGTGCTGGCTGGTGTCGGTGACCCGATCCGCATCCGCTGGAAAATGGCTCTGCCACCCCAACTCCGCCTTGTCGTTCAGGGCGCGGATCAGGTGGGCGTAGAGGGCGTTGACGCCGGAGTCGTTGAAGTGGGCGGCGCTGGTGCCGAAGACCGGGAGTTCTTCCGGGGCGGTGTCGAAGAGTTCCCGGTTGCGCTGCACCTGCTTGCGCACATCCCGCAAGGCGTCCTGGCTGCCCCGGCGGGTGAATTTGTTGATCGCCACCAGGTCGGCGTAGTCGAGCATCTCGATCTTTTCTAGTTGGGATGGCGCGCCGTACTCGCTGGTCATGACGTAGAGGGAGAGGTCCACCAACTCGACCACGGCGGCGTCCGATTGGCCGATGCCCGCGGTCTCCAGGAAGACCAGGTCGAAGTCGCCACTCCCCGCCACCACGTCCAGCACCTCGCCGAGGCCCGCAGAGATCTCGCCGCGAGCCCCGCGGGTGGCCAGGGAGCGCATGTAGACCCGGGGGTTGCGCAGCGAGTTGAAGCGGATGCGATCCCCCAGCAGAGCACCGCCGGTGCGCCGCCGGGTGGGATCGACGCAAAGAATGGCGACCTTCTTGTCGGCAAAATCGTGGACAAAGCGGCGCACCAATTCGTCCGTCAGGCTGGACTTGCCCGCGCCGCCGGTGCCCGTGATGCCGATCACCGGGGCACGGTGTTGTGCGGTCGAGCCGGCGGGGTCGGGGTTGCCGTTTTCCCCGGGCGTCAATTCCGCCTGGGTGATCCGCCGGGCCATGGGGAGGATCGAGGGCTGGGTGCCACCCTTGCCGCTGTCCCCGTTACTGCTCAGAGGGATCTGGGTCAGATCGTAGTCGCACCCCTCCATCACCTGATTGATCATCCCCTGGAGCCCCAGTGTCCGCCCGTCATCCGGGGAGAACACCCGGTCGATGCCGCGGGTGTGCAGTTCTTCGATCTCCCGGGGGACGATGACGCCGCCGCCGCCGCCGTAGATCCGCACATGTTTGGCGCCCCGCTCGTCGAGCATCTGCCGCATGTAGGTGAAGTACTCCATGTGGCCGCCCTGGTAGCTGGTGAGGGCGATGCCCTGGGCGTCTTCCTGGATCGCCGCGTTGACCACGTCCTCGACGCTGCGGTTGTGCCCCAGGTGGATCACCTCGGCGCCGGTGGCCTGGAGGATGCGGCGCATGATGTTGATGGAGGCATCGTGGCCGTCGAAGAGGGCGGCGGAAGTGACGATGCGGACGGGGTTCTGGGGCGCGTAGGGCTCGATCTTCGCCATGGGTTTTGGGTTGGATCCTTCCGGGTGTTGTCCGTTTTCAAGTCTGGGGGCGCGGGCCACCTTGGGATTCTATGATAGCGCCTGCTAGACTACGGCGCACAACAACCTCAGGAACAAAGCAATATGCCTACGGTCGCCCTCATCCGCAGTCTTCTGGCCTACACGTTGTGGGGAGATCGTGTCGTGGTGCGGGCGCTGGAGGCGGTGGAGCAGGAGGACCTGCACCGGGCAGCGGGGGCCAGTTTCGGCTCGGTCCTCGGCACCATGGCCCATGTCCTCGGGGCGGAGCAGGTATGGCTTTCCCGCTTCGTGGGCGACCCTCTCGGCTATCTGCCAGGCCTGGAGGACTATCCGGATCTGGAAGCCTTGCAAGGTGGCTTCGACGATTTCCAGCCCCAGGCGGAGTTCTTTCTCGCCTCCTTGACCGAAGCGATGCTGGCCGGGGATCTTCACTACACGAATACCAAGGGTACGGAACATAGCCTCAAGCTGTGGCAGGCCCTGGCCCACCTGAGCCACCATTCCGCCTACCACCGGGGCCAGGTCATCACCCTGCTGCGCCAGATGGGCTACGAGCCGCCATCCACGGATTTGTTGCAATTCTTCTTGGAGCGCGATCGGGTTCCATTGACTTGAGCCCCTGCCGATGCTACGTTTCCCGCCGTAAACATCGGAGGGGAAATGGCTAAAACGATTCTACTTGCAGACGACAGTGTGACCATCCAGAAGGTCATCGAATTGACCTTCATGGATCAGGACTATGAGGTCGTCTCCGTGAGCAGCGGCGAAGAGGCGCTGGCGAAGCTGGATGCGGTGACACCGGGGTTGGTGATCGCCGACGTGCATATGCCCGGCGCCACGGGCTATGAGGTCAGCCGACAGGTCAAGGAGCGGCTGCCCGGAGTGCCGGTGCTGCTGCTGGTGGGCACCTTTGAGCCCTTCGATGAAGGGGAGTTCCAGACCTGCGGCGCGGACCGTTTCCTGAAGAAGCCTTTCGATTCGCAAGAATTGTTGCGCATCGTCGGGGAACTGGAGAGCGCGGCACCGGTCGCGGCGGCCGTCGCACCTTCGACCCCCGAGGCTCCCGAGGCCCCGGCGGCTGCCGAGAGCGCCGCCGAGAGCGCCGCCGAGGAAGATCCCTTCGCTGATCTGGGACCCTCGTCTCCGGCGCCCTCCACGAGCACCCCAGAACCCGATCTGGGCGCTTCCCCCTTCGATCTGGAGGGTAGTTTTGAACCCTCCACGGATCCGACCACCGAGGCCGTGCCGGCGGCGCGGGAAGTGGATGGGGAGATTCAGTTCAGCGCCCAGCCCTTCGAGATCGACAACGACGCGGAGGGCGCGGCGGAACCCGCCTTCGAGGTGGAAGCGGAGCCCGCCTTCGAGGTGGAGGCCGAGCCCTCTTTCGAGGTGGAAGCGGAGCCGGAGGCGATCCCGGAGCCGATCACCGCGAGCCCCACTCCCGAGCCGGTTTCCGAGCCCGTCCCCCAACCTGTCTCCCAAGCCGCCTCCCAAGCCGCCTCCCAATCTGTGGATACCGCCCCATCGAACGGCCTCTCCGAGGACGACGTGGAGCGCATCGCGGTGCGGGTGGCCGCGCTGGTCGGGGAGCGGCTGGTCCGGGAGGTTGCCTGGGAAGTGATTCCCGATCTCGCCGAAGTCATCATCAAGGATCGTCTGCGGGAGTTGGAAGGCCAGGTTGAGTGATCGACCCAACGCCCACCAGCGCCCCCGGCGCTCCTGAGGTTGCTGGCATCCCGACGGTGCCAACCCGATAGACTTTGCAGCCGGGGCGGGTGGTCACCCGCCTCGCGTTGGGGCAACCCTCTGGGGATCCTGGAATTCAAGGAAAGAAAGGTTGACGATGCCGACACCGGGCACCTCGATGGAGAAGCGTTTCGACCCCGCCAGTTTCGAGCAAAAATGGCAGCGTTTTTGGACGGACCACGATCTGTTCCGCTGTCCGCCGACCTCCGACCGGCCAGCCTTCGCCATCATGATCCCGCCCCCCAACGTGACGGGGAAGTTGCACATCGGCCACGCGCTGCAAACCGCGTTGCAGGATCTCCTGGTGCGCTGGAAGCGGATGCACGGCGAAAACGCCCTGTGGCTTCCCGGCACCGACCACGCGGGCATCGCCACCCAGCTGATGGTGGAACGGCAGTTGGAGGGCGAGGGTCTGCTCCGCGAGACCCTGGGCCGGGAGAAGTTCCTGGAACGGATGTGGCAGTGGAAGGAACAGTACCAGGGGAACATCCGCCAGCAGCTGGACCTACTGGGCGCCAGTTGTGACTGGAGCCGGGAGCGTTTCACTCTGGACGAGGGGCTCTCGGTGGCGGTGCGGGAAGCTTTCGTGCGCCTCTATGACGAGGGGCTGATCTACCGTGGCGAGTACATCGTCAACTGGTCGCCGACCCTGCGCACCGCCGTTTCCGACCTGGAAGTGGAGATGAAGCCGGTCCAGGGCAAGCTCTACCACGTGGCCTATCCCATCGAAGGGGGCGCCGAGGGCGAGCGCATCGTCGTCGCCACCACCCGACCGGAGACCATGCTGGGGGATACCGGGATCGCCATGCACCCGGAGGACACGCGCTATGGGCACCTGGTGGGCAAGGCCGCCATCCTGCCCCTGGTGGGACGCCGCATCCCCTTCGTGCTGGATGAGGTGGTGGATCCGGAGTTTGGTACCGGCCTGGTCAAGGTCACACCTTTTCACGATCCCAACGACTTCGAGATCGGCCAGCGCCACGATCTGGAGCGGATCCAGGTGATCGGTCGGGACGGCAAGATGACGGCGGCGGCGGGGGAGTTCGCGGGGCTGGATCGGTTCGAAGCCCGCCGCAAGGTGGTGGAGCGCCTGGAAGCCGAGGGTTTCCTGATCAAGATCGAGGACCACGCCCACAACGTCGGCCACAGCCAGCGGGGCGGCGAGGTCATCGAACCCCTGGTCTCCACCCAGTGGTTCTGCAACGTCGAGGGGATGGCGGCCCGGGCGCTGGAGGCGGTGGAGTCGGGCGCCCTCACCCTGGTGCCGGATAGCTACAACAAGACCTGGGAACACTGGCTTTCGAACATCAAGCCGTGGTGCATCTCCCGCCAGCTGTGGTGGGGACACCAGATCCCGGCGTGGTACGACGCCGAGGGCCAGGTGTACGTCGCGCGGACCTTCGAGGACGCGGCGGCGGCGGCGGGGACGACAGCCTTGACCCAGGATGGGGATGTCCTCGACACCTGGTTCTCCTCCGCCCTGTGGCCGTTCTCCACCCTCGGCTGGCCGGAGCCCACGGAAGATCTCAAGACCTTCTATCCCACCGATGTGCTGATCACCGGTCACGACATCCTCTTCTTCTGGGTCGCCCGCATGGTCATGACGGGGCTCCACTTCACGGACCAGAGCCCCTTCCACACGGTCCATCTGACGGGGCTGGTGCGGGACGGCGACGGGCAGAAGATGTCCAAGACGCGGGGCAACACCGTCGATCCTCTGGATCTGGTGGAAGAGTACGGCGCCGATACCCTGCGCTTCACCCTGACGATTCTGGACATCCCGGGGCGGGACATTCCCCTGGATCTGGAGCGGATGGCGGGCTATCGGGCCTTCTGCAACAAGATCTGGAACGCCACCCGCTTCGCGTTGTCCCGGCTGGAGGGGGAAGACGCCCGGGTGCAGGCGGATCCGGCGGCCCTCGATGCGACCACCCTGGCGGCGCCGGAGCAGTGGATCCTGAGCCGCCTTTCCGCCACCGCGGCCGAGGTGGATGCGCGTTTCGGCCAGTACCGTTTCGACGAGGCTTGCCAGGCGCTCTACCGTTTCTTCTGGCACGAACTCTGCGACTGGTATCTGGAATTGTGCAAGCCCGCCTTCAGTGGCGACGCACCCCGGCCCCGGGTGGGGGATGTCCTGTTGACCGTCCTCGATCGGAGCCTGCGGCTGTTGCACCCGGTGATGCCGTATCTGACGGAAGAGGTGTGGCAGCGGCTGCCCGGGCGGGAGGCCGTGCACCCGGTGAGCATCGCCGTGGCGCCGTATCCCGAGGCGGTGGCCGCCTGGGCCAACCCGGAAACCCAGGCGCGCATCGAGGCGGTGCAGGCGGTGATCACCCGGGCTCGCGCCATGCGTGCGGAGCAAGGGGTGAGCGCCGGGGCCGAGACCACCCTCTACGCCCACTCCGAGGACCCCGGGATGGATGCTTTCCTGGCGGAGCAGGAGCCCCTCATCCACTTTCTCTGCCGGGTGACCACCTTCCACGCCGCGCCGCCCCCGGAAGGGGCGAGCCGCGATCTGGTGGCGGGGATCGAAGTTTCCCTGGTGGCGGAGCGGCAGGAGTTGGCGGCGGAGGAGCGGGAACGGTTGGAACGGGATCTGGCGAAGATCGACGGCGAGATTCGCGGCGCTGAAGGGCGCCTGGCCAACGAGTCGTTTCTCGCCAAGGCCCCGCCGCCGGTCGTCGAAGGGAATCGCCAGCGCCTGGCCGAGCTCCAGGAACGGCGACAGCGGATCCTCGCCAGTCTGGAGGCTTGACGCCAGCGCCGGATCCCGCCATATTGATCAACGATGGATTTCCCTCACTACCAACGCCATCTCGACCGACTGCGCGGTCGGTCCCCATGGAATCTGGTCGTCCTCCAACGGGTGCCCTCCACCAATTCCCTGGCGCGGCGGATCGCCCGGGAGTACCATCGCGAATATTCCCAGCCCCCCCGGTCGATGATCGTGGCACTGGAACAGACGGCGGGGCGGGGGCGCCGGGGGCGGCGTTGGGTCAGCCCCCCGGGGGCGGGCATCTACGCTACCCTGCTGCTCCCCTTGGAGGACAGCGCCACCGTGGCGCAACTGCCGTTGCTGGTGGCCGTGGCGCTGGCGCGGGTGCTCAACCATCATCTCACTCCCGCCTGCCGCCTGAAATGGCCCAACGACCTGGTGGTGGGGCCGAAGAAATTGGGCGGATTGCTGATCGAAGCCATCACCCACGACGACGAGACGGTGGCCATGATCGGCTTTGGCATCAACTACGGGGCCGCCCCCAAGGTGGCGGACCAGGCCACCACTTCGGTGACGGAAGGATCCCCGGATCCCCCCGCGCTACCCACCTTGCTGTGGGAATTGGTGCTCGGGGTGGATCGGGCTCTGGAGCATCTTGGAGACGCGGAGTGGGCGGTGACACGCTATCGAGAACTGAGCGCCCATCGCCCTGGGGATCGCCTCACCTGCCGGGTGGGGGGGAAGTTGCAGAGCGGCATTTTCCGGGGCCTTGATGAGCATGGATTCCTGCGCCTGGAGCACGACGGCCGGGAGGAACGCGTTTCCGCCGGCGAAGTGGTGGAGGCGTTCACCGCCGAAGATACGGAGGCAGGGTAGAACCTATGACCGAGGCACGGGACGATAAATTGCTGATCCTGGTGGACATCGGCAACACCAACACGGTTTTCGGGATCTACCAGCAGGATCAACTGGTGGAGGCCTTCCGGTTGGCCAGCACCCGGGAGCGCACCGCCGATGAGTACATGGCGCTGTTGCTGCCCCTCTTCCAGCGCGCCGGGCTGGATCCCAGCCACGCGGAAGCGGTGGTGTTGTCCTCCGTGGTGCCGCCCCTGGAGGCCACCTTCAACCGTCTGGCGGAGCGCTTTTTCCATTCCGAGGTGCTCTTCGTCCACCCCGAGAGCGACACCGGGATGGCGGTGCTCTACGACAATCCGGCGGAGGTCGGCGCGGATCGGGTGGTCAACGCCGTGGCCGCCCGGGCCGAGCACGGTGCCCCGGTGGTGGTGGTGGATTTCGGCACCGCCACCACCTTCGATGTGGTGGACGCCCAGGGCCACTACGCCGGCGGGCTCATCACCCCCGGCATCCAGATCTCCGCGGAGGCCCTCTACGCCCGCACTTCGCGCCTGTCCCGGGTGGACATCCGCCGCCCCCAGACCTTGATCGGCCCCAACACCGTCAGCGCCATCCAGGCGGGGCTGTACTATGGCTATGTGGGCCTGGTGGACGGCATCCTGCGGCGTCTCAAGGACGAGGTGGCGGGGCTCGAGACCGTCATCGCCACCGGTGGCCTGGCTTCCCTCATCGAATCCGGGTCCGAGCACATCACGGCGGTGGACCAGATGCTGACCCTCAAGGGCCTGAAGTTGATCTATGAGCGCAACCGGTAGCGACGATCCGACCCTCGATCCGGACTTGAGTGCCGAGGACCACGCCTACTTTCTGGCCATCGAAAAACTCTTCAACCGCCTCGCCGATCGCGCCCACCTCCTGGCCCCCGGGGACTGGCACCTGGCCCGCCAGTGGCGGCGCGCCGGGATCCCCCTGGAGTTGCTGGAGAAGGCCATGGGGGAATTCTTTCGGCAGCAGAAGGAGCGGGACCCCAAAGACCGCATCCACTCCCTGCGCCGCCTCGCCCCGGCGGTGGCGGCCCAGTGGCGGCAGGTGCGGGAATTGACCGCCATCGCCGATCGCTCCGGCGACGGGGTGGGGGAGAGTGTCGGTGAGTCGGAGCCCTTCGATCTACCCGTCCGGCTCGAAGATCTGGCCGCGCAACTGCCGGAGGAGCTGCCGGATCGGGAGGCTTTCGCGGCGCGGATCCGCGCCCTCACGGGGGACGCGGAAACCGTGGAAAACGCCCTCGCCGACCTCGATGCGGAGCTTTTTCAGGCCGCCGAGGCGAGCCTCGACCCGGCCCAGAAGGCCGGCATCGACGCCGCCGTCACCGTGGCCCTGCGTCGCCTCGCCGGTCGCCTGACCCGCGACGAGATTACCCGCGCCCGGGACCGCCTGCGGCGACAGGTGCTGCGGGAACGGTCAGGGCTGCCGTGGTTGTCGTTGTTCTGATCGGGGGGGGTCCGGCGGGGCCGCCCTTCTCCTGTTTCCCAGCCTCACTCCGGAATTTGTCGGAGGGTCGGCCCGGGGGCCTGCCCCTACACCACCCCCTTCTGCTATCGTCCCGCCCATGAACTACCCGTGGCCCGACGACTTCGCCCGCATTCCTGAGGATCCCTGGGTCGATGCCCCGGTGGAGAATCTGGCGCGCAAATACGACACGGTGGAGGCCCACGGCTGGTACTCCAACCTGGATCCCACCCTGGATGAGATGGCCGCCCTGGTGGATCCGGGAGTGCTGGTGATCGATTACTCCGGGGGCACGGGGATCCTCATCGACCGCTTCCTGGCCCGGGATGATGTGCCGGAGGGACTGGGCCTGGTGCTGGTCGATGCGTCCCCCAAGTTTCTGCGCGTCGCGTACGAGAAGCTATCCAAAGACCCGCGCATCGCCTTTCGGTGGATCCGCTACCTGCGGGACAAGAAGCGGCTGGAGCGCCTGGACGAGGTGTTGAGCGAGGGGGTTCTGGCCCGGGGTGCCGACCTGATCACCTCCACCAACGCCATCCACCTCTACTACGGTCTGGACGAGACGCTGCGCAGCTGGCACCGCACCCTGCGCGCCGGGGGCACGGTGCTGGTGCAGTCGGGCAACATCCGGGGGGCCAACGCGCCGCCGGATACCTGGATCATCGATGAGACCGTGGGGCGGATCCAGACTCTGGCCAAGACGCTGGTGGAGTTGGATGACCGCTACCGCGCCTTCCGTCCCGCCCTGGGGAATCCTTCACGAATGGCTCAGTATGACGATTTGCGGAGCAAGTACTTCCTGCCCGTGCGCCCCCTGGACTTCTACCTTCAGCACCTGACCCAGGCGGGTTTCCTGATCGATAGCGTCGCCCATCGGGTGATCGAGGCCAAGGTCGCGGACTGGTTCGAATTCCTGAGCGCCTACCACGAGGGGGTGCTGGGCTGGGCTGGGGGCACCGAGAAGATCGATGGTGCGGAGCCCGACGAGGCCACCGTCGCCCTGCGGCTGCAATTGATCCAGGAGTCTCTGGAGCGGCTCTTCGATCAACGACCGACCTTCCGCGCCTGCTGGACGTATCTGACCTGCACCAAGCCCTGACGGGAACAGGGTGGTCCGGGTATTCAGCGTCGAGGGGCGTGAGGGCCTTGCATGCGTTCCCAGGATCTCTGGATGACCGCGAAGGACAAGGCGGTGCTCCAGCCGATGAGCAGGACGCCGTTGAGCGATTCCAGTCCCGTCAGCATGCGCCCAGGGCCTTGCAGGAGAATGTCCCCGTAGCCCAACGTCGTGAAGGTGACGAAAGAGAGGTACATGGCCTCTTCCAGCGAGGCGAGCCCACCGTCCGGCACCAGACGAAGAGCCACAGCCCAGAGGAAGACTTCGACGACGTGCAAGGTGATGAGGATCAGGGCTGTCCGTACGAGGATCGAGAGCAAGCCCGACAGCCCCAGGACCGGATCGGTCGAGTCAGCACGCTGACGGAGTCGACGGAGTCGACGCAGCCACCATGCGGTACCGAGAGCGTGGACCAGCACGGTGGTGGATACGGTAACAAGGCCGAGGGTGAGGAGCAGAAGCATAAGTCGGTGTGGCCCAGGATGGTGACGGTTTGGAGCCAGGGCGAGCGTAGCACGGAGAGAGCGCGATACAATTCCTTGGAGCGCGTCTGAGAGCACACCCGAAGAAAAAATCACCGCGAGGAGTCCGAAGATCATGAGTGAGAATGTCTGGTACGTGGCCGTGGGAGGCAAGCAGGAAGGACCGATGAGCGCCGAGGATCTGCTGGCCGGGGCGCGGAGCGGAAAGTTTGGCCGGGAGAGCCATGTCTTCACCGATGGCATGGCTAATTGGGAGCCCATTCACACCCGCCCGGAGTTCAGCCCGGCCTTTGCCGGTGGCCCTTCCGTACCGCCGCCGCCGCCGCCGAGCCGCGGGCAGGCTGCGGACGAGATCGATTACGAGCTCTTCGGCGAGGAGATGCAATTCGTCGAGATCACCCTCGATCCCGGGGAAGCGTGCATCGCCGAAGCCGGCGCCTTCATGTACATGGATCCGGGGATCGAGATGGAAACCATCTTCGGTGACGGTTCCGCCAAGAGCGATAGCGGTGGGTTCATGGGCAAGCTCCTGGGGGCGGGCAAGCGGCTGGTGACCGGGGAGTCGCTCTTCATGACCGTCTTCGGCAACAGTGCCCAGGGCCAGCGGAAAGTCGCCTTCGCCTCGCCGTACCCGGGCAAGATCGTCCCCGCGGATCTCTCCCAGCACGGTGGCACCTTGCTGTGCCAGAAGGACGCCTTCCTGTGTGCCGCCAAGGGGGTGAGCGTGGGGATCGCCTTCCAGAAAAAGCTGGGCGCCGGTCTCTTCGGTGGCGAGGGCTTCATCTTGCAGAAACTGGAGGGTGACGGCCTGGCCTTCATCCACGCCTGCGGCACCATCCACGCCCGGGATCTGGCCCCCGGGGAAACCCTGCGCATCGATACCGGCTGTGTGGTGGCCTTCGAGCAGAGCGTCAACTACGACGTGCAATTCGTCGGGGGCATCAAAACCGCCGTCTTCGGGGGCGAGGGGTTGTTCTACGCGACCCTCACCGGACCGGGCAAGATCTGGATGCAATCGCTGCCCTTCAGCCGTCTGGCGGGGCGCGTCCTCAAAGCCATCCCGCTGCCCGGCAAGGGGCGCAAGGGCGAAGGCTCGGCGCTGGACATGTTGGGCGGGCTGGGGAATTTGCTGGACGGCGATTGAGGCTCTGCGATGGCGCCCCGGGGCAGGCCAGGCAGGGCGCCTGCCGAGTCCCCGGGGAGGGTCTTATCAGCCCGTGGTGAACGTCGCCCGCCTGCGAGAGCGCGGCGCGAGTTTTGCCACGGGCTGTTATGGCACCAGCCGCACCCGATATCGTTCCACGACCTTCCCGCTCGAATCCAGAATCTGGAAGGTGAGGGGGCCTCCGGGGAGGATCGCCGCGGGCAGCGTGACGGTGAACTCACCCCGTTCCTGGCGACGCAGGCCCTCACCGCGCCAGGCGACCCGGCTGCCCTCCAGGACCTCCAGGGCAAAGGGGCCTTGGGCGGCGGACTGGGACCCGAGGATGAAGACGATGCCTTCTCCCACGGTGGGTCGTTGGATCGTTTCCTCCTTCGGTCCGGAACCACCCCGCAGCACCATGTCCTCAGGGTAGATATCCACCACCGGCAGGTTCAACTGGGGCTGTAAGGCATTCGCGGGGGCATGGACCCGTTGGCTCTCCAACTCTTTGGCGCGCTCCGCCACGGCCTGGCGTTCGGCCTCCAGGTGCTGCCGGGCACTGGCTTCGGTGAGTCGTCCGGTTTCCGCGTCGCGGAGAGCGGCCTCGAGGGCCACCAGCTCTCCATGGAGGGATCGCCGTTGCTGGTAGCTGACCCACCAGCCGCTGGCGGTGACCAGAGTCAGTATCATGGCCGCCGCAGCGGCCAACCGCCACCCCGGCCCTGGCCGGTTGTCGTTGGCGGGCACCATTGACGAATCCATGGCGCCGACCACGGGTGCCGTGGTCGTGGCGGCGCCCTCACTCCCCAAGAAGTGCTGGCGGCTTTCCCGGATTAGCTGCACCTCGTCGCGACACCGCGCGCACTGTTCCAGATGACGCTCCAACAACGGGCGCCGCTCGGGCTCGACGGTGTCCGGTTCTCCGGCGAGGGCGATCAGATCCTCAGGGCGTGGATGCGCATCGAAGATCCGCCAGGCATGGTAGGTGTCTTCCAGTTCCTGTCGGCAAGCCGCACACCCCTTGAGATGGTCGCGCACTGCGACTTTCTCTTCGGCGGCTAATGTGTCGTTCAGGAACCATGGTAAAAGGGCTATAGCTGCATTACATTTCATAATATCCCATCCTTGGAACCTACTGGCTCCGAGGTGGACGATTTGTTACTGGGGGGAGGCGGACTTTTCCCGAAGGGTTCCCCTCAGGTCTCATCACTTTCCAACTCCCCCCTCACCTGCAAGGCGCGGCGGCGGCATCGCAAGACACGCACCCTCAAGGTTCCTTCGGCAACATCTAATTTTTGGCTCATCTCACGGTAGCTGAGCCCGGCGAACAACAAACGCCATAACTCCTGGCACTCGTCCGAGCATTCCGCCAGGACCCGCAGGAGGAGATCCTGTTGTTCGTGGCGCTTGCCCTGCGAGGGGGGCAGGGAAAGCATGCCGGTTTGTTCCACTTCCTCCACGGGATCGAAGCGACGCCGCGCCGTGGCGCGGATGCGGTCCAGGCAGGCGTGACTGACCACTCGCCAGAGATACGTCTTGAGGCTGGAATCGCCCCGGAAGGCGCCGGTCCGCAGCAACCGAGTCAACTCCAGGTGCACATCCTGGAGGGTGTCTTCCCAATCTCCCCCGAGGCGGCGCCGGTACGACGCCGCTGCCTGGTGGACCCAACGGTCCACCTCGGTGACGGCCTTTCCGTCTCCGGCCAAGAAGTTCTGGATCAGCTCTTTGTCACTGCCGCGCATCGTGTGGTCGTGTCCCCATCGGTCAGGGATGGTGTCGAAGTGGTCTCCGGGAGTCAAGCGCCGATTGTGACACAGGTCTGCCGGAAGAGACCTCCGGCAGGTCCGACGGGAGGAAAAAGGGCGCCGCTCCACGCTTCGGGGCCGCGGGTTGCGGGTTTACCCCTCGCGCTTGAGGACCAGCAGGGTGATGTCGTCGTACTGGGGGGCGCCGCTGGCGAAGGCATCGACGTCGGCGAAGACGCCATCGAGGATCTCCTGGGCGCTGCCTTGCCGCAACCGGCGCAGGCTTTCCTGGAGGGCGTCGTCACCGAATTCTTCGCCGTGGATGTCGTTGGCCTCGTTGACGCCGTCCGAGTAGAGGGCCACCACGTCGCCGGGGCGGAGCTGGATTTCCCCCCGCTGGTAGGGCACGTTGGGGAACATGCCCACCGGCATGCCGCCCGGGGGAAGGGTTTCCACGGTGCCATCGACGCGCACCAGGTAGCCGTCGTTGTGACCGGCGTTGACATAGGTCGCCCGGTCGGTCTTGGGATCGATCATCAAGAAGAGGGCGGTGACGAATTTATTGCCCGGCGTCGAGGCGTGCATCAACTGATTGGTGCGCGCCACCAGGGTCGCGGGATCGATCTCCGTGGAGAGCAGGGCGTGGACGGTGGCCTGCATGTTGCTCATCAGGAGCGAGGCCGCGAAACCCTTGCCGGAGACATCCGCCACGCACAGCAGGTGGGGACCCTCGGCGGCGCCGGTGACCGCCACGGCGTCGAAATAATCTCCCCCCACCTGGGCGGCAGGGCGGGATTGGGCGGCGAGCTGGAAGCCCGGTAGATCGGGCAGGTGGGCGGGGAAGAGGCCCTTCTGGATATCTCCCGCCAGCGCCAGGTCCCGTTCCAATTTCTGCCGTTCCACGGTCTCGGCGAAGTTCCAGGCGTTCTCGAAGGCCACCACCGCCTGGGCCGCGAGACCGGTGCAGAGTTGCAGGTCTTCGTCGGTGAATCGGCGCCCTCCAGCGGGGGCGCCCAGGGCCACCAACCCCAGGGTGTGGTCGGCGGAGCGCAGAGGCACCAGCACCTGGGCGTCGGCGGTCCTGGCGAGTTGTAGCAGCGCGGCAGAGCCCGCGCTCTCCAGGGTCTCGCGGAGGGTTGGCTCGACGAGGCTCGCCACGGCCTGCTGCAAGGCGTCATCGACGGTGATCTTCATGCCCCGCAGGCGGGCGACGGGGGCGTGCCCCTCGCGCCAGGCGAGGACCGCGTACTTGCGCACCATCCACTGCCCCGCCAGGGTCAGCCCCAGGATCTGGGCGACCTGGGGGGGGTCGAGGGTGGCGGTGAGGGTGCGCATCAACTCCAGCAGGGTGCGCAACTCCTGCACCCGGCGGTCCAGTTGCAGGTTGAGGCGGCGGGCTTCGGCGTGGGCGCGGGCGTTCTCGATGGCGTTGGCGGCGATGCCCAGCAAGGCCTCCAGGAATTCCCGCTCCTGATGACCGAGGGTCCCGGCCAGGGGACGGCCCAATCCCAGAAAGCCCGTGGGCTGGGGGTCGCCGATGGGCAGCACCAGATCGATCCCGGTTCCTTCCAGGGCATCGGGGTCGAAGGGACTCCCCGCGGCGGGAGTACGCCGTCCCCGGGAGACGGAGACTTCGGCGCTGCCGTGATCATCGACCAGGGCGATGAGACCGCGGCTGACCACCAGTCGTCCCATGACGGAGCGCAGCAGGGAACTGAGCAACTCGTCCAGTTCCAGGGAGGAATGAAGGAGCTTCGCGGCCTCCAACAGCGCCTCGTGGGAGCTGCGATCCGGCTGCCTGGAGGCGTCCATGGCGGCGGGCGAGGTCACTCTGGACGGACCTTCTTCACCATGTGGAGTTCGTTCTTCGTGCCCGGTTCGATCTCGTAGCGCACCTCGTCCATCAACGACTTGATGAGGCGCATGCCCAGCCCGCCGGTGCGGCGCTTTCGGACCAGTTCCCCCAGCTCTTTTTGGGGCACGCCGGTGGGATCGAAGCCAGCTCCGGTATCGATGACGGAGATCCGCAGTTCATCATCATCGAAGGTGGCCCGCACGGTGACCTCCTTCTTCACATCGTGGCCGTAGGCGTGTTCGATGACGTTGCTGCACGCCTCGTCCACGGCCAGTTCCAGATGGTCCCGGTCGCTCTCCGAAAGCCCGGATTGTTCCGCGACTTTGACCACGAATTCCCGAATCATGGAGAGATTGCGGGTCGAGGAGGGGACTTGCAGGCAAAATTTTTGCTCCAGGGTGCCCATCCTCACTCCTCCCCGGCCTGGTCGGTCGCACCGGTCGCATCGGTCGCATCGGTCTTACCGGTCGGTGAGACCACGAACCGGGCCTTGGCCTCCTCGACGTTGTCCACGATGTCGAAGAGCTCCTCAAAACCGAGCAGAGAAAAGATTTCCCTCACCTTGTCGGAGAGGCCACAGATCTTGATGTCGCCCCCCGCCTCGCGAAACTCTTCGATGAAACCCATGAAGACGCCGAGGCCAGCGGAGGAGATGTAGGTCAGCCCCCCGCCATCGACGACGAGCCGGTTTTGCCCCGCGTCCAGGGCGCTCTCCACGGCCCCCTCGAACTCCGGAGCGGTATGAGCGTCCAGAAACCCGGACAGGGACAGGAGCGTAATGTCTCCCGTTGCAGAGCGTTCTACAGAAAAAGGGTTGGCCATTGGCACACCTCCAAGGAATTGACGCCCGGAGTATAACCGCAGGACAGGTTAGAATCGGCTGCATCGGAAACTATGTGATCGTGAGACCCCAAGAACACCATCTCTGGCGCGCCCTGATGCGCACCCCACCACGGCTCTTCGTGGTGCTGGCTCCCGTGGCGCTGTTGTTGGCGGCATGGTGGCTGCCGCGGGTGGACCCCAACGCCCGGCTGGGAATCCAGGCCGGTCGCCAGGAGGCCCTGGCCACGGCCCGGCAACTGGCGGTGACCATGGGCCTGCCGGAGGTGTTGGGGGAGGGCGCCACGGCGGTGGTGAAGCGGTCGTAGGAGAGCTCCAACGAGCGTGCCCGCTATCTGGCGGCCCACGCCGCCAAGGCGCCGGAGGCGGTGGCG
>Ga0210063_1000142_pt1 | contig 24540 bp, 16 predicted proteins | sample Muzzi_PWA_D1_FD_185529 | JGI IMG/M metagenome (GOLD analysis project Ga0210063, IMG submission 185529) | Wetland microbial communities from San Francisco Bay, California, USA, that impact long-term carbon sequestration - Muzzi_PWA_D1 (SPAdes) | ecosystem: Environmental > Aquatic > Marine >... | reverse complement strand
CCGCCGCTTCCGGGGGGGAGGAAGCGGAGGAAGCGGCGGCGTTGCGGAGCCGCATCGAAGCGGCGCAAGTCCAGCACGCCGAGGCCCAGGCTGCCGCGTACCACACCCTGCACCGGGATCCCTACCGGGCGGAGATGGCGGAGGAGATCCTGGCCCGGGTGCCGGAGGAGTTGGAGGCGCTGACCCAGAAGGTCGTGTTGCGCTCCTGTGACCTGCTGGGGCTGAAGGTGGACCGTCAACTGGGGGAGCGGGCCTACTCCCTGGAACTGGCCAGCGGCGCGGTGGTGGAAACCCTGCCGGGCCTGGCGGGGGATGCCACCTTCGTGGGCACCTTCGATCGGGAGGAGGGGGTGCAGCGGGAGACCCTCGATTTCTTCGCCTCCGGTCATCCCCTGGTGGAAGGGGTGCTGGCGGAGTTGGAGGATGGTTCCCGGGGCCGGGCGGCGATGTTCTTGTTGGAGGTGGAGCCCGGCCAGGCGGAGGATTTCGGTCTCATCGCGTTCTACAAGAAGGGCAGTGCCGTGGAACGGTGGGCGGTGGATCGCGGTGGGCGTCAGCGGCCCGAATGGCTGGCGTTGCTGGATCGCCGCCCCCGCAACTGGCGCCGTGCTCCGGCCCGGGATTGGGCGCGCCAGCCCGGTTGGGAAAAAGCGTTGCGGCGCATCGCCGAAGGGTTGCCGGAGGGGCGGCCCGTCGCCCTGGCGGCGGTGCGTTTCGTCAAGGAACGGAAACGGCCGTGAGGCGCCGCCGCCCATGAGCCCGCCGCGCCCCAAGGAGCCCGCGGTCCCCCGGGTGGCAGAGCCGCCCTTGCCGGACCATGCCGTGGCGGCGCTGCGGGCGATCATCGAAAGCCGCCGTTCGGTGCGCCGTTTCACGGACGAGACGATCCCGGAAGACGTGGTCCAGGACTGCCTGGATCTGGCGCTGCTGGCCCCCAACTCCAGCAATCTACAGATGTGGGAATTCCATCGGGTCCACGACCCGGCGGTGCGCGAGGCCCTGGTGACGGCGTGTTTCGGCCAGAATGCCGCCAGCACGGCGGCGGAGATGATCGGCATCGTCGGGCGCACCGCCACCTGGCAACGCCACTGCCGCGAGATCCTGGACCAATGGCCTGGCGGCCCTGCCCCGAAGGTGGCGGAGGCGTACTACAAGAAGGCCGCGCCCTTCGTCTACAACCAGGGTCCCCTGGGTCTCTTCGGGCCGTTCAAGCGGGCGCTGATGGCGTTGGTGGGGCTCTTCCGTCCCGTCCCCCGCTGGCCCCTGAGCCGACCCCAGATGCGCGAATGGGCGGCCAAGAGTTGCGCCCTGGCGGCGGAGAATCTGATGCTCGCCTTGCGGGCCCACGGCTACGACAGCTGCCCCATGGAGGGCTTCGACAACCGCCGGGCGGAGCGGCTCTTGAAGCTGCCCCGGGACGCTTTTCTGGTGATGTTCGTGGCCGCCGGTCGCGGTGCTGAAGACGGCATCTACCAGGATCGCTTCCGCCTGCCCCGGGACCGTTTCCTGATCGATGTATGAGCCCTCGCGCCCGCCTCCCGCTGTTGCTCGGGCCGCTGCTGGTTTGCCTCCTCGGCGCCCTGTGGTGGCAGGGACACCGGGCGAGCGCCCCCGTGGAGCCTGGCCCCACGGCCCAATCGGGATTCTGGGCGCTGGATCCCGAGGGGGCTCACCGGCTCGATAAGAAGGGCGGCGAGGACCGGGCCCGCGCCCTTTCCTTGCCCTACACTGCCGGAGGCGCTCAGGTGGGCACTGAGGGAGTGGGGGTGGTGTTCCACGATGCGGCCCACACCTGGCCGGGGCGTAATCTCTATGTTTCCGGCCACGGTGCCGAGGCCATCCTGGTGGCCATGGATGGGCGCTTCCTGCGGCGCTGGCGCTACCCCTTCGAGCGGGCCTTTCCGGGGGTCCAACCGAGGGTCGATGCCACCTTCTTCCGCCGGGTCCTGCCTTTGGCGGATGGTTCCGTGGTCGGCCTGTACCAGGGCTTTGGACTGGTCAAGCTGGATGCGGATTCGAACCCCCTCTGGGTGCGCCCGGGAGCCTTCTTCAACCACCTGGTCCAGGACGGCGACGGGCGGCTCTACACCCTGGCCAAAGAAGCCCGAGAGATCCCGGCGTTGCGCGATCCGGAGTTGGGGCCGGTGCTGGAGGATTTCCTCGTGATCCTCGATCTGGAGGGCGCAGAACTGCGGCGGATCTCGATCCTGGAGGCGTTGCGCCGCTCCCCCTTCGCCGATCACCTGGAGCGCCGCATCCCGGGGGCCGACCTCCTGCACTCCAACACCGTGGTGCTCCTGGATCCCGCCTGGGCCGGGTACGGGGCCGCCTGGCAGGGTGGGGAGGTGCTTCTCTCCCTGCGCGAACTGGATCTGTTGGTGGTGCTCGATCTCGACACCGAGGTGATCGTCCACGCCCTCCACGGCCCCTGGCGCCGCCAGCACCAGCCCACCCCGTTGCGGGACGGTTCCCTGCTGCTGGTCGACAATCGGGGCTACCAGGGCGGCGCCCGGCTGCTGTGGCTCGACCCGGAGGACGGCACGGTGCGTCGGCAATTCCCCCCCGAGGGCGATCCCCCCCTCAAATCCGCCCAGGCCGGCAGTTGTGCCGAACTCCCCAATGGCAACATTCTGGTGGTCGAATCGGAGCGCGGTCGCGCCTTCGAGCTGACCCCCCAAGGCCAGATTTCATGGGAGTTTAGGAGCCCCCACCGGGCCGGCCCAGAGGGCGAGTTGGTGGCCTATTTATTCGATGTGTTGCGAATTCCGGAGGATCGCTAGGCGTACAACATACAGTGCATACTGGCATTTGACTACCCACATGTTGTATATTCCCCACCACGAACAGTGTAGGAACGCAAACTCTCGGAAGCAGGTTTTTTGGGAGGTTGCGCCGCACCCGCCGCTTGGGTCATGATGGAGTTTGGGTGGTCTTGAGAGAGGCCTCCCGAATGCCCTTCCAGCTCGATCCTCCCAGCGCGGTGATGCACCGTCTCGGCGCTAGCTACAGATGGACGAGAAGGGCCGTGGAGGAGAGACACCGCCTGGAGCCAAAAGATATAGCAGCCGGCGTGAGCCCCCGACCTGACCTACTAGGCACAGCGTTGTCACCGGGCGCTCACATGGTTCCGATAGGTATGACGCCGCCAGCGAAGGCTGCGGCGCCGGAGGCGGTTTACCGGCCAAGACGTTTCGATCAGAGGTCCAGCACCTTTTCACCTCGTACCCTGTAAACGATTCTGGAGACAAGCGATGAAGTCTTTCTGGAAAGCTACTCTTTGTGTGGCGCTCTTGCTATCCGCCGGCGCGGCCTTCGGCCAGACCACCGGCGGCATCAGCGGCAGTGTCACTGCTGCCAACGACTCCACCCCCCTTCCCGGTGCGGTGGTCACGGCGGTGCATGAACCCACGGGCACCCGCTATACGGCGGTAACCCGCAACGATGGTCGTTTCTCGATTCTCAACGTGCGAGTCGGCGGCCCCTACAACATCGAAGTGGAGATGGCCGGCTTCAAACCGGCGGATGTTCCCGACCAGTTCGTGCGCCTCGGTGAGGATCTTTTCCTGCGGTTGCAGTTGCAACTGGAGGAGTTCACCGAGACGGTCAACGTGGTGGATGAGTCCGACGCGTTGATCAACCCCTCGCGCACCGGTGCGGCGAGCAACGTCAGCGAGTACGCCATCGAAAATCTGCCCACCATCGGTCGCGGGCTGGAGGATTTCGCCCGGTTGAACCCGTTCTTCAGCGTCAGCGCCGACAACGATGAGGACAGCCGCCTGACGGTGGCGGGGCGCAACAACCGCTACAACAACATCTCCATCGATGGCTCGGTCAACAACGATCTGTTCGGTCTGGCGGGCTCCGGCGTGCCGGGCGGCCAGACCCAGACCCAGCCCATCAGTCTGGACGCCATCCAGGAGCTCCAGTTGCTGGTGGCCCCGTTCGATGTGCGCCAGGGCGGGTTCACCGGTGGCGGCATCAACGCCATCACCCGCAGCGGCACCAACGACTGGTCCGCTTCCGCCTACTACTTCACCCGCGATGACAGCTACGTTGGCGACGGCCCGGACTTCTTCAACGAGTTGGGCACCTTCAGCGACGACCAGTACGGCTTCCGCCTCGGCGGTCCCATCAAGAAGGACAAGATCTTCTTCTTCGTCAACGCTGAGAGCACCGCGTTGGATCAGCCCAGCGGCTTCTCCATCGGCGGCGCCTCCGGTCAGGATTTCGCCTCCGCCAACCCGCAGCTGTTGGCCGACGCCAACCGCTTCCGGGACATCCTGATCAACAACTACGGGTTCGATCCCGGCGGGCTGGAGCAGCAGACCCTGGCCCAGGAGAGCGACAAGATCTTCGCTCGCCTGGACTTCAATCTGAACCCCAGCAATCAGTTGACCGTGCGCCACAACTTTGTGGACGCCAACAAGGACTTCCTGCGGCCGAATGCCTTCGACTACGAGTTCCCCAGCCACACCCACGTCATCAACTCGGAGACCAACTCCACGGTGGCGCAGTTGAACACGGTGATCGGCGCCAACATGTTCAACGAGCTGCGGGTCACCAACCAGACCATCAAGGACCGCCGCGTGCCGAAGGCCGACCCCTTCCCGTACATCATCGTGCGGGTGTCCAGCGGTCGCGACTTCGAGGCCGGTTCGGAGCGCTTCTCCACCGCCAACGCCCTGGATCAGGACATCTTCGAGATCACCAACGATTTCACCTGGGTCAAGAACCGTCACACCCTGACCTTCGGCACCCACAACGAGTTGTTCAGCTTCGACAACCTGTTCATCCGGGAGAACTTTGGTTCCTACCGGTTCACCGACCTGGATGCCCTGGCGGCGGGGGAGGCGAATCAGTTCGACCACAGCTTCTCCCAGACCGGGGATCCGAAGCAGTCGGCGAAATTCGATGCCTCCACCCTGGCCTTCTACGTCAACGACCAGTGGGCGGTGCGGGACAACCTGACCCTGACCCTGGGTCTGCGGGTGGATATCCCCCTCTTCCCGGATGATCCCAGCCGCAACCCGGTGTCGGAGCAGTTCTTCGGTCTGCGCACGGACACCACCCCGGACGGCAACGAGATCATCTCGCCCCGTGTGGGCTTCAACTGGGACATCAACGGCGACGGCAAGCAGCAGCTGCGCGGCGGCATCGGCATCTTCGCCGGTCGTTCGCCCTTCGTGTGGTTGTCCAACCAGTACTCCAACACCGGTATCGAGTTCGGTCGTCTGCGGGCCCGGGAGCGGGATCTCGGCGCGCCGATCCCGTTCAATCCGGATCCCTTCGGTCAGCCGACCTCCTTTGGGGGTCTGTTCACCAACGAGATCGACCTGATCGACCCGAACTTCGAGCTGCCCCACGTGCTGCGCTACAACATCGCCTACGACCGCGAACTGCCGTGGTGGGGTCTCACCGGTTCCGTGGAGTTCATCTACTCGGAGAACGTCCAGGAGATCCTCTACCAGAATCTCAACGTCGTGCCCACCGGCGCGGTGCAGCCCTTCGACGGGCGGCCTATCTTCACGACCCTCGATCCGCAGTTCACGGACGTGATCTTCCTGACCAACACCAGCCAGGGCGACCAGACCAGCGTGGCGGTGAAGATCGAGAAGCCCTTCCGGGATGGCTGGTCCGGCTTCGTCTCCTACACCTACAACGACTCCGAGGTGGTCAGCGACGGCACCTCCAGTCAGGCGGTCTCCAACTGGCGCTTCAACGAGGTTCAGGGCGATCCCAACAACCCGACCCTGGGCATCTCCGACTTCGCGGTGGAGGATCGGTTCAACCTGTCCTTCTCCTACCAGTTCAACCGCCGCAGCCGCTGGCCCACGACGATCTCGGCGTTCTTTAACGCCCAGTCCGGTCGCCCCTACGCCAGCACCTTTGCCTTCGACTTCACCTCCTCCATCAACGGGGACAATCAGGACAACGATCTGCTCTACGTGCCCTCCGGACCCGACGATGTGGTCATCGTCAACGGCACCTGGGAGGATCTGAACGCCTACATCTCCATCGATGATGGCCTCAACAACGCCCGCGGTTCCATCGTCGAGCGCAACGCCAGTCGCGCCCCCTGGACTCACCAGTGGGACGTGAAGTTCGCCCAGGACATCCCGATCAAGAACCAGAAGATCCAGATCACTCTGGACATCCTGAACTTCTGGAACCTGTTCGACGACGAGTCCGGTCTGGTGCGCTACGTGCCCTTCAGCGAGGTCTCCCCGGTGACCTTCCTGGGCGTCACGGATGACGGCAAGCCGATCTACGAGTTGGAATCGGTGGTCTTCAACCCCGAGGAGCGCTTCGTCTTCGACGACCTGCGCTCCCGCTGGCAGGCCAAGCTGGGCGTGCGCTGGACCTTCTAAGGTCTTTGCCCACCACCCGGCGGTCCTGATTCAGGTTCGCGAAGAAAGCCGGCTCCCTTCGGGGGGTCGGCTTTCTTTTTGCCCGGTCGCTATCCAGATCGACCGGGGGCCTACCCTATAGGGTGTTTTGCTTCACGCTATTCATTTTTAGTCTTAACAGAGGCTGCGCGTTGGGGGGTGGTGGAACTCAGAACTGCGGAGGAGGCGGGCTATGGAGGTTTTTCGTGGCTATGTGAGGGTTAAGGAAACAAATGAACCCATCCCGGATCTGGTCATCGCGTTGAGGGCCCAGGGGGCAGAACGATCACCCGGCAAGGGCGGCGCGTCGGCGAGTGACCCGATGAAGCGCTACTCCCTCAGCTTGGGATCCACCATCACCGACGCTCACGGAGCGTTCCAGATCGATCTGGACTCGGCGAAGGAGACACCACCGTCGGAATTGATGCTGGCGGTGCTCGGCCCGTTCACCGGCAAGGCTGCCGCAAACGGGGAATCATCGTCTTCCTCCCGGCGCCTCCTCTACTGGACGGAGATCCCCAAGCCGGTCGGGAGCCGTTCCGAGACCTTCGTCATTCGCCTGCTGGAAGAACAATTGGAGGCTGAGGAGGTCCGACCCTCAGGACGTCGGCGAGCCCACGATGCGGCGCGGTCGGCGGCGCAGATCGTGGAAGCGCAGCAAACCAGTGCGCAGTTCCGCCAGGCCCTGCGAGCCGGTCTCGGACCCATCCGCCGCGAGATGGTCGCTCGACGCCGCGAGGTCACGGAGGCGGCCCGGCGTTTTGTCGCTCCCTTGCAGGCCACCGCTCCGGCGGCCCGTGCCAGGCCCCACTGGGTCGCCTCGGGAGCCGACTCGCAGGCAGCGATGCAGTACGCGGTGGAAGAGGGACTGGCGCGGCTGGCGCAGGCCGCCGTCCACGGCTCCTCGCGGACTCTGGTCATCGCTCCAGACGACGCGCAACTGGTCGCCGCCGGTATTCCGGAGCCCAGTCGCGTCACGGTGCAAGGCCTGGAGATCGATCACGAGCAACTTTGCACCCTCCTGCACGCCCGCCGCGGCGGCACTCAGGCTATTCGAGTCCGCGGCTTGTTGGAGGGGCGACGGCAGGCGGCGCAGGCGGAGGCACGGCTACAGGGAGAATCGACCAACGGCGGCTCCCCCCCGGCGGAGGCGGAGCCCCCGGAGGAGGAGGTAGACCCGGTAGTGGCCCTGCGCCGACGGGTTCTGGGCCAGCTTCGGGACATGCCGGTGGGGGATCTGTCGGCCACCGAGGCGTCGCCGACGCCCCTGACCGCCGAGGAACTCAACGCGCTACTGCCCTCCCTGCGGCTCGGTGCCGGCCCCGCGGACACGCCTGCGTTCCATGATTTCCACCACTTGAACATTGCCTTCCCCCACGTCTGGACCGAGGCCTTCGATGGTCAGCTGAAGGAGAATGTGGAGCGTCTCTACGATTTTTATGTCCAGCTCCACGACGAATTCGGCGTGGATTTTGTCCCGCCCACGGAGCTGACGGAAGCTCAGGAGATGCACGCTTTCCTGAAGGAGCTGGAAGGGGCCGAGCAAAGCCTCATTGCCGAGCCGGTGCCGCCGGAGATTCATGCCTTGATGGCCCATTTTGATCGCGATCTGATGGCCTGGTTCCATCTCAGTCCGGAGCAACGGGCCGAGATCCTGGGTTTCTTCAATCGAGGGTATATGGATGGCCCGCGTCTGAACTTCTCCGGGGGGATGGTGACGGGCGATGTCGGCGCTCTGAGGAGCGTTCGCGAACACCTCGACAACCCCCAGGGGATCCTGACGCGCTTGCAGCGCTTGCGGCTGGAAACCGCCGTCCGCCTGAACGAGCCCTACGCCTTCCACTACTTTGCCCCCGATACCGTGAACTTCGGCCTGCTCACCACCTACCGCCAGCTGTGGACGCCGGGGCCGTATCAGGTGGGAGATCTGGTTTCCACGATTCCCCTGGCGCCGGGCGAAAAGCGCAAATACTCCACTCGCCAGGTGGTCAAACGGAGTCGGGCGGAAACGGAGGTGAGCAAGTCCCTGGCCTCCCGGAGCCGGGAACTGACCACCACCCGTCGCGTGGAGGCGGAAATCGCCGCTCGGGCTTCCCAGCGGAGCAACTTCCAGATGACCTCGGAGGGTTCCTTCCGCTTCGCCATCGGCGAGATCTCTTCGGGCAGCGAGTTTAGCCTCGACAAGGCGGAGGAGTCCTCGCAAGTCAAGCGGGACTTCCGGGAGGCGGTATTGAAGGCTGCCCAGGAGTATCGGGAGGAGCGTTCCCTGAAGGTCGCCACCACCGACGAGCAAACCCTGGAATCGACCGCCTCCGGCGAACTCAGCAATCCCAACAACGAACTTACCGTGACCTATCTGTTGTACGAGTTGGAGCGTCAGTACCAGGTTTCTGAACGGATCCATCGCGTCACGCCGGTGGTGCTGGTGGCCCAGGACGTGCCGGCTCCCCACGAGATCACGGAAAGCTGGCTATTGAGCCACGAGTGGATCCTGCGGCGGGTTCTCCTGGACGATGGCCTGATCCCCGCCCTCGACCACCTCTCGGACGCCTTTGCCGGTGACGAGTTGAGCGTGTCCATCCGTCAGGCCAACTGGAAGCTACAACGGGAACTGGTGGCGCGCTTGCAGGTCACGATCAACGAGCTTCTGTCAGCCCGGGATCGCTTCCGGACATCGCTGATCGCCAGCGAGGAGTCTCTGGCCCGAGCGGAGGCGGCGGAGGAGGCCCAGGGCTGGCTGACGGAACTGCTGGAGAACCTCACGGTGGGGGATTCCGGTGAGATGGCGGTCGCCGAAATGGAGGCCAAGGTGAAATCCCTCCAGAAACAGCTCGATTACGTGGAGGAGGGATTGGGAGAGCAGCGGGAGGAACTGGCCCTGAGCCGGGAGGCCCTGGACGAGGCGACCCGGGCATACACCACGGCGCTGGAAACCCAGCTCAACCGCCGGGTCGCCATCGACCAGCTGCGCATGCATGTCAAGCAGAACATCCTCTACTACATGCAGGCGATCTGGGATCACGAGCCACCGGATCAGCGCTTCTTCCGCCTTTACCACATCGAAGTGGCGCTGCCGGAATCTCCGAGCCGTACCTGCACTCTACGCCGGGCCACGGAGGAAGAGATGGCCGCCGGTCTACCGTTCCTGGAGCGCGAAGGCCGGCGCTACGTCATCGAGGGCTGTGAGCCGCCCACTCTGCCGATGCCGGGGGATGCCGTGCGCAAGCCGTTGGTCGCCATCGCCGACCTCGACCATCCCCTGGGCTACAAGGGGAATTACATGATGTTCCCCCTCAAGACCTGCGTGTACCTCACGGACTTCATGATGCGGGAGTACTTCGATGACTACTTTGGTATCCACGATCCGGATCCAGGCGGGAATTTCACGGCCGAAGAACTCCTCACCTACACCGAGGAGTTGCTGCGGGAGGGCACGGTGACCTCCGGCAGCGACGCCTGGAACGAGCTGCGTTTGCTGATCCAACAACAACTCTCTCGCCCCCGCCGGGATTCGGACCTGATCGTCGTACCGACGGGGGAACTCTTCGCGGAGGCCTTGCTGGGTGAGCATCCTCTGCTGGAGACCTTCAAGCTCAACCATCGCTTCTACGATCTGGCCAAGGCCCGAGCGGAATGGCGGGAAGAGGAGTTGGAGAACCTGCGCCGGGCCGCCCGTCTGTTGCAGGAGGAGCCGGATCTGGACGATCCGGAGATCGACCACCGGGTGGTGGTGGAAGGGGCCAGTGAGGTGCATGTGGATACGCCGTGAGGCGCCGCGGACCGTGGTGGTGGAGGGCTGATCGATGTGTCATATCACCGACCCCGAGCGAGGGTTGCCGCAAAACGCCAGACTGATACGGCCCCCTTCGACCACTCCCCAGGGTTCTCCCTGGGGCTCCTCCGGGGGTGCTTCGAGCGTCCCCCAGGAAGCCTACCAGCGCATGCGGCAGCGGGCCGCGCAGAGTGCGGCTCTGGCCCGAGAGCAGGGGTACACCCTGGCGCGGGCGCCACGGACTAGCTGGGAACAGGCGACCGCCACTCACCCCCAATCCACCTACCGACCGCTTTTTGAGACCGAAGGCACCCTGCTCCTGGGCTGGTATCGGTTTTCCAACGGCTACGAGGAGATCCGGGATCGAGAGGGGAATCGGGTGTGGAGCGACGAGATTGGTCTGGAGACGCCCCTGATCACGCCGCTGGACCTGGTGGGCCCGGGCGTTTTCCAACTCGGAGGGCGTTTGGGGGTGCGTTTTGTGCGTCAGTTTCTCCTGCGTATGGCCTCCCGGCGGATCGCCCGGGGGGTGACCCGCCAGGCGGCCCTGGCCGCGGCGGGGGCCGTGTTGGCTCGTCTGCGGCAATCGGCACAGCGGGTGCTGAGCTCCCTGGCGTCGGTCGTCAGTACCCGGGGCGCCCTCACCCCACTCCGGACGCGGGCGCAGGGGATGGTCACTCGCCTGGCCCAGGAAGGCCGCCGCATCGTGGTGAATCTCGGCGGCGAGGCGTCTCGCAACGATATCGATCGATGGGGGGAGTTGGCTCGCCATGCCATCAACGTCAATCCCTTGACCCCCGGTCGAAATCAGGCGGGAATTCCCAATCTGGTGCGGACCGAAGCGGAGAACATCGGAGCCTTGTTCTCCCGGGGGCAGGTGGACGAGATCATCAGCATGCGGCTGCCTCCCGACACCCTGGATTGGGGGCGGGTGATTCCCGGGGTGCACCGTGTGCTCCGTCCCGGAGGGCGCATCACGATCAATTTCCAGGGGGTCGCGGACGATGCCCAGGCGATTCTCGCTGCCATGGCCCGAACGCAACCCCCCTTCCGCAACATCGAGAACCTTCAGGGGGCGGTGATCACCGCGATCCGCTAGCCATGAACGAGGCACGACGACCGCTACCGTTGCAGTACCGTGGGGCCCGCCGGGACACCTTCGGAGGTATCGACGATGCGCAGCGGGGACTCGGTGAGAGAACGCGATGGGAGCGGGGTGTTTTGGGTCGTTCCCTGTTCCGGAACGCCTCCGTTCCCGAGGGGGAAGCCAAGGGTCGATCCAGGGACAAGCAGCAGGGGGGCGGTCCCTGCATTGCTGCCACGGCGCCGCCGCCGACATTGCCCCCGACCTGTCTGCCCCCCTTCAGCAACGCCGGACCCGCCGTCCACCCACCGCTACCCTCCACGCCTCCCACCGGATATTTTGGTCATCCGGCCAATGTCACCTCCACGTCGGGCTGCCAGCTGTCTCCGGCGGAGGTCGCCCTGCGACAGCGCTGGCTCGCCACGGCGTTGACGGCGGCCCAGGGGCAACGCCCGATCTCGGTACGGTTCCTGCGACACTATATCGGTGGGACCGGCAACATTTTGCCCATGCAGCCGAGTTCCTTCACGTTGCAGCCTTCCTCGCGTTTTGGCGAATTCCTCCTCAACACGGCTCGGCCCGCCTTCCGCCAAGGGGTGGAACGCCGTCTGCGCAACCCGCAGGACCCCCAGGGAACGCTGCGTACCGGACAGCCTCGCTTCTTGCAGTATCGAGACGGGATTCGTCCCCCCACTACCGGTGGGGTTCACGGGCCGCAGTCTATCGGTGCGGACATGGCCACCTCGTTGGGGGCGTACTACATCCACTCTGCTTTGTGGGCGCGGGCCCAACACAACTCCGGAACCCGCTGGACGGTGGACATCCTCGCCTGGTACGCCCAGGTCTACGATTGGTACAACTGGAACCATGGCCAGGATGCGAATATCGCCGTTCCCCATTCCACCACCATCCCGCGGCCACCGTGGCCCGAGGTGACCATCAGGAGCTATGGTGTGTTCCAGGTCATCACCATCCCGGACGACTGGTTCCGGGACCTGGAGGTCTCCGGGGGGGCCCGTTCCTACCTGGTCTACACCGTACCCTTCCAGGTCCCTGCGCAGTACCGGCAGCCCTTCTCGGTGAGCGTTCCCTGAGAATCGGCCCTCACAGCGGAATTTCGATCGAGGTGCGGACCTCCAGCTCTTCCGGGCTGTTGACCCGCTGCTGGTAGAAGCTCTCGATGATGTGGGGGACTTCCGGGTTGGTGGCGGCGATGTCGTTGAGGTTGCGGCGATCCAGCTCCAGCAATTCGCAGGTGGTGACGCAGGTGATGGTGGCGGTGCGGGGCTGGCCGGAGAGCAGCGAGATCTCGCCGAAGAACTCCCCCTGGTTGAGGGTGCGCACCTGTTCGCTGCGCCCCATGGGGTTCGTGACATAGACGCGCACCGTACCGCTGGCCAGAATGAACAGGCTGTCGCCGGGTTGGCCCTCGGTGACGATGATCTCGCCGGGCTCGAAGGTCACCAGGTGGAAGCCGCGGATCAGCGCCAGCAATTCGGCCTCGGAGAACTGGCCGAAGAGGGCGGAACGCCGGATCCCTTCCAGTTCGTCCTCCCCGTGGTGCTCCTCGTGCAGGCGTACGAGTTCCGGCTCCTCCGGGTCCGGGGGAGCGACGGGCACGGATGGCGCGGTAGCGGCGGCGGGGACCTCCTGGGTGCCCTCCGTGCGGCGGCGGACCAGGGCGGCCAGCCGCGACTCGACGACGTCGTGCCCCGGTTCGATGCGCTGGATCTTCTTGAGGACGGCGATCGCCTTGGCGACGAAGCCGGAATCGACGAATTCGTCGACAATGGGGTAGAGAATCTGGACCGCCTCGGCGGTCTCCCCATTGAGGGCCAGGGCATCCGCCAGACGCTGGCGGATACGGATGTTCTCGGGGTCTTCCGCGAGGTACTTACGCAGGCTTCGGATCGCCTTGTCGTACCGCTTACGGGCGATGAGCAGGTCCACATCGTGGTTGGTGAGACTCCATCCAAACATAACGTCCTCACTGATCGATCCATTGTTCGGTTGGCAGGAAGAGTACCACGGGCGATGGCGAGGGCTTCCGAGATATACTCCCTTGGGTGAAAAGCCTGAAAGTACCTTCCCTTCCCTCGACTCCTGAGAGAGTTCTCCCATGATCGGCGACGTTGTCTCTCACTACAAGATCCTTGGACGCCTCGGCAAAGGCGGCATGGGCGTGGTGTACAAGGCGGAGGATGTCCGTCTGGGGCGCACCGTGGCCCTGAAGTTTCTGCCCGAGGAGTTGATAGAGTCGCGCATCGCCCGGGAGCGCTTTCTGCGCGAGGCCCGGGCCGCTTCGGGGCTGGATCACGCCAACATCTGTACCATCTTCGAGGTCGATGAGCACGAGAGGCGACCGTTCATCGCCATGGCCTGCTACGACGGGGAGACCCTGGAACGGCGCATCGATCGCGGTCCCCTGTCGGTAGCCGAGGCGGTGGGGATCACCATCCAGATCGCCGCGGGTCTGGGCAAGGCCCACGAGCAGGGTATCGTGCACCGGGACGTCAAGCCCGCCAACATCATGATCACCCCGGAGGGGGATATCAAGGTGCTCGATTTCGGGGTGGCGCGGGCCATCGGCAGCTCCCGCCTGACCTCCGCCGGGACCGCCATCGGGACGGTGGCGTACATGTCCCCGGAGCAGGCCCGCAGCGCCGAGGTGGACCACCGCAGCGATATCTGGGCCCTGGGCGTGCTGCTCTACCAGATGGTCACCGGGGAGGTGCCCTTCACCGGCGAGCGAGATATCGCCATCATCCAGTCGATCTTGACGGCGGAAGTGCCGCCCATCGCCGGGGGGGATGATCGCGATGTGAGCCCGCTGAACCAGGTGTTGCAACGGGCCCTGGCCAAGGAAACCAAAGCGCGCTACAACAGCGTGCAGGATTTCATCGCCGACCTCGAGCCCCTGGCTGCGGGCGGGGAACCGACAACCCGACCGCTCTATCCAGTGCGCCTGCGGGCCCAGGTTTCCGTCGCGGTGCTGCCGTTCCAGGATCTCAGCCCGGAACAGGATCAGGAGTATTTCTGCTTCGGCATGGCGGAGGAATTGACCAACCTGCTGGCCCGGGTCCAGGGGCTGCAAGTGGCCTCCCGCACCTCGGCGTTTCAGTTCGCCGGGAAAGCGGAAGACGCCCGACGGATCGGCGAACAACTGGCGGTCGAACACATTCTTGAGGGGAGCGTGCGCAAGGCGGGGGAACGGGTCCGGGTCTCGGTCCAACTGGTGCAGACCTCCGATGGCTACCAGGTGTGGGCGGACCGCTACGATCGCCAGTTGCAGGATCTTTTCACCCTGCAAGACGAGATCGCCCACCGCATCGCCGAGGCGCTGGAGATCACCCTGATGGGGCAGACGTCCACCGGCGCGCTGACCGGGGAGCGCAACCCCCTTTTCCTCTCCCGCGCGATGGGCAATCTGGAGGCGTACAACCTGTACCTCAAGGGGCGCTACTACTGGAACAAGCGCACGCCGGAGGGGCTCACCCGCGGGGTGGACTTCTTCCAGCAGGTGATCGAGAAGGAGCCGGGGTACGCCCGCGCCTACGCCGGGTTGGCGGATTCCTACGCGCTGTTGGGCATCTACGGCATCGAGGCGCCCCGGCAGGTGATGCCGAAGGCGGAAGCGGCGGCCGCCAAGGCGATCTCCCTGGATCCCAATCTGGCGGCGGTATACACCTCCCGGGGGTGTGTGCGGGCGGCCTATGGATGGGATTTCCACGGCGCCGCGGCGGATTTTCAGAGCGCCATCCAACTGGATCCTCTGTATGCCACCACCTACCACTGGTACGCCATGTACACCCTGATCCCGTGGGGGCGCTTCGAGGACGCGGCGGTGCAATTGCATCGGGCTCTGGAACTGGATCCCCTCTCGCTGGCCATCAACGCCAGCGTCGGCCTGCATCGCTTTTTTGCCCGACGCTACGAGGAAGCCGTCGAGGAATACCGCAAGGCTTTGGAGATCGACCCGGCCTTCGCCATGGCCCACTTCTTCCTGGGGCAGGTCTACATCGAGATGGATCGTTGTCCCGAGGCCATCGGGGAGATGGAGAAGGCCATCGAACTGACCGGGGGCAGTCCCGAGATGATCGCCACCCTGGCTTGTGCCCACGCCCGGGCGGGGCGCCGGGAGGATGCCTTGAAGACCCTGGAGGGGCTGCAAGACCAAAGTCGCCAGCGCTACGTATCCCCGGTATTGGAAGCCCAGGTGCACGCCGCGTTGGGATCCCCCGAGGTGGCCCTGGATCGCCTGGACGAGGCCCTGGAGTCCCGGGCGGCGGATTTGCTCTGGGTCGGGGTCCGGCCGGTGTTCTCCCCCCTGCGATCCACCGCGCGCTTCCGGCGCCTGCTGGAACGCACGGGGCTGGATGCCGGGGATCCGCTGCAGGAGACGACGGAGATCGGTTGATGCAACATTCTTGGAAAGTGAGCACCCTGGTGCTCCTGCTGCTCATGGCCACGGGGTGTTTCCCCAAGGGCGAGGGGCCACGGCTCGACCATTTCAGCGAGCTGGCACCGGCGGTAGGGGAGCCCGCTCCGGATTTCGTGCTGCGGGATCTGGAAGGTCGGGAGGTTCCCCTGGCTTCCCTGTTGGGGGACCGGCCCATCGTCCTGCAACTGGGCAGCCACTCCTGTCCGGTCTACCGCTACCGTCGCCATTGGATGGATGGGGTGGTGGAGGACTTCCAGGACCGGGTGCACTTCGTGGTGGTCTACACCACCGAGGCCCATCCGGTGGGTTCCAGGAGCCCGTACGTCGATCGGGAATGGGACCCGATGATCAACAAGATCACCGGGGTGCGGGTCCGCGAGCCGCAGACCCAGGAGGAACGGGATGCCCTTGCCCGCTTCTCCCGCGACAAGCTGGAGCTGGAACAATTGATGGTCGTCGATTCCATGGCCAACGAGGTCTGGCAGAGCTACGGTGCCGCGTCTTCTCCGGCCTTCGTCATCGATCAGGACGGCATCGTGGTGCTGCGCCAGGTGTGGATCCACCCGCCGTCGATCCGGGCGTTTTTGCAGCAGCTGCTGGCGGAAGACTGACCCCCGACGGCGGCGGCGTCTGGGTTGGAGAGGGGCGTCGCAACAAATCCTTCCACGGTCTCGTAGGGGGTCGAAAAGGAGGATGCAATCATGTTCCAGACATTCCGCGCGGTGAAATTTCTCTTCGTTGGTCCGGCCATCCTGGCGCTGCTGGTGGTGATCGACTTCCTGACCTCACCGGGGGTCTGGTGGGTCCAGTGGGCGGCCCTGGGGATCGGCATCGCCTGGGTCGTGAGCCTCTTCCGGGTGCTGCGGGCGATCCTCATCGCCGGGGGCCTCGCCGCCTTCGTCAGCTACCTCGCCCGCCGCTAACGCCACCCCCCGGAATCCCCGCCGGGCCATGGCCGCCAACAGCCGTGGCAACACCGTCAGCACCACCGGCTCGCCGTCGGCGGTGCGGGCGGCGCCGTGGTCGTGGAGGAGGAGGATGTCCCCCGGGGCGAGGCGGTGGAGGAGCCGCCGCAACACCCGGCCAGTATTGCCGTCGGCGGTGTCGAAGCCCCGGCGGGTCCAGGCGGCGAGGTGCAGCCCCCGGCGGGCGAGGACCGGTTCCAGCCACGGCGAACGGATCCCCGCCGGGGCGCGGAAGTAAAGCGGAGTTCGCCCCGCCACGGCGGTGATGGCGGCCTGGGCGCGGTCGATCTCCCGTCCCAGGGGGCCGGGGGGAAAGAAGGAGAAGGTGTGGGGGTGGTGGTGGCTGTGGTTCTCCAGCCGGTGGCCCCGGCGCACGATCTCCCGGGCCACCTCCGGATAGCGTTCCACCCGGCTTCCCAGGACGAAGAAGGTGGCCCGGGCGCCAAACTCATCCAGCAGATCCAGGACCCGTGGGGTCACCTCCGGGTCCGGGCCATCGTCGAAGGTCAGCGCGACCTCGCCCCGGGTGCAGCGAGCGGGGGCAAGGCGCACCAGGTTGGGTCCCAGAGTCCGGCTCGTGGGCCACAGGGCCTGGGTGGCGATCAGGACATGGTTGGCCAGCAGCGCCGCCAAGGCCCAGGGCAGCAGGTGCAGGAACGGCAGGAAGAACGAGCCCACCACCAACCCCACCACCACCGCCCCGTGCCAGGCCAGGCAGAGGCGCAGCCAGGGGGTCCAATGGAAGGGGCGGGGTTCTCTGGAGGGGCCGGATGAGCCGGATGGGCCGGATGAGCCGGATGAGCCGGGTGAGCCGGATGAGCCGGATCGGGGCGATCGGGGGGATGGGGTCTGGTCGTTCATCGTTGCGGGGTCAGGGCTGCCAGGGCGGCGCGATCCACTTTACCCCGCGCATTGCGGGGCAGCCGAGGGACGAAGAGCACGCTACGGGGCACTTTATGCTCCGCCAGGTGCTGTCGACACCAGGCGACCACCCGTTCGTAGTGCAGGCCGTTGTCAGCGCTGGGCAGGGGGGCGACGACGGCCCGCACCAGGGGATTGCCGTTGCCGCCACAGACCCCCAATACCGCCGCCTCCTCCACTCCCGGTAACCGGTGGACCACCCGCTCCACCTCCCGGGGCTGCACCTTCTTCCCCTTGATGTTGATCACCGCGTCCGCCCGCCCCAGCAGTTCCAATTCGCCATCGCGAAAGCGTCCCAGGTCGCCGGTGCGGAAGAATCCCTCGGCCAGACGCGGCGGACCTTCCGCCGGGTCCTCGGCGGGAAGATACCCCGTCGCCACGGCGGGGGAGTGGACCACGACCATGTTCTGCTCCAACGCGATGCGCACGCCCTCCACGGGTTCCCCCAGGGTGCCCCGTTCGGCGGCGTCCCCCTGGCGGTCAAAGGTGATGCCGCCGCATTCGCTGGCGCCGTAAAAGATGTGCACCGGCTGCCCGAAGACCTCCCGAAAGCGGCGGGCGGTGGCGGCCCGCAAGGGGGCGCCGGCGGCGATCACCAGGCGCAGCTCCGCCGGGGCGGGGGGTGGCGAGGAGACCCGCAACAGGGCTTGCAGGTAGGCCGGGGCGGTGGGCAGGAAGGTGACGCCGCCGTCCCGGGCGGCGGTCATGGCGCCGAAGGGGCGGCTGGGGCTGTCCGGGGCTGGCACCACCAGGCGCATCCCCCGCACCACCGCGGGCAGCGCGATGCTGGACAGCCCGTAGGAATGGGAGAGGGGCACCGCGGCCAGGATGCGGTCATCGGGCCGCAGCCCCATGGTGGCCGTCAAGGCCGCCTCGTCGGCCAGCAAGGCCGCCACGGACGTGACGATCCCCCGGGGGGTGCCGGTGGACCCGGAGGTCAATTTGACCACCGCCACGGCCTCGTCCAGGGGGCTGGGGTGGGCGGCGGAATCCAACGGCGCCAGGGGTGCGAAGGTCAGATCCGTAGCCTGGCTGGGCCAGGGGGTGTGGGCGGCGAGGAGAGCCGCGGCTCCCAGGGATTGGGCGGCCCGCCGCTGTTCCACCACCGGCGTGCGGGAATCCAAGAGCAGCGCGGGCCAGCGGCGGTGGCGCAGGGCCAGCAGGCCCGCCAGGAACGCCGGGCCATTGGGCGCCGCCAGGGCCATCAAGGTGCCCGGAGGATGGCGCGGAGCCGCCGCCGCCACGGCCCGCGCCAGGGCGTCCACCTGCTCGACGGTGGCCTGCCCTTGGGGGCCGACAATGAGCCAATCTTGGCCCCGATGGCGCACTACGGAAGCAAAAGCTTCTAGAATCGGGTCGTGAGTCACAGTCATGGGTCCTTCGTAGCATAAACTATCGCAGACTCAGTACAGTCCAGGGGCTTTCCACCGGGACAGGCCCAGGAGGTTTTTTGCATGAATGGTGAGGAGAATACACGCCTGCGCCTCAAGCGGGTAATTATCGACAGCCTGAATCTCGAGGGGATGGAACCGGAGGATATCGCCGACGATGCCCCGCTCTTCGGGGATGAGGGGTTGGGGCTCGATTCCGTCGATGCCCTGGAGTTGATGGTGGCGCTGGAAAAAGAGTACGGCGTCAAGATCGAAGGCGGTGAGGTGGACCCGGAAGCTTTCGCTTCGGTGATCGCCATGGCGGCCTTCGTGGATCGACTGCAAGCCGGAGGGGAAGCCCCGGCGTGAATGTTTCGGCCGTGATCACCGGTCTGGGTTCGGTCTGTGCCTGGGGTTGGGGAGTGGAGGCGTTGTGGCGCGGTCTGGAAACCGGGGAGACCCGCATCGGTGAGGCCCGGCGTTTCAACGTCGAGGGGCAGCGGACCCGGGTGGTGGCGGAGGTGCCCAAGCCGCCCCGGGCGGTGGTGGATGCCCACTCTCGTCACCACCGGGAGTGGTGCCGTCTCTCCCGGGCCGACCGCTACGGGGTGGCGGCGGCGGTGGAGGCGTGGGGGGATTCCCCCTGGGGGGCCGGATTGGGCCTGCCGACGGCGGAGGAGGGTCCGGAGATCGGGGTGTTCTTTGGGGGCAGCACCGCAGGCATGGCGGAGGCGGAGCGCTTCTACGCCCGGGTCACGGGGCGCACGGCGGGGCCGCCCAAGTTGAATCTGCTGACCTCCTTCCAGCTCAACGGCCCCGGCGACGCCGTGGCCCGTCGCCTGGGGGCCATGGGACCGGTGGAGACCGTCTCGTCCGCCTGCGCCAGCGGGGGGCTGGCCATCGGCGCGGCGCTGGAGGCCCTGCGCCGGGGTGAGGTCTCGGTGGCGGTGGCCGGGGGCGCGGACTCTCTGACCCGGCTGACCTACTCCGGGTTCAACGCGTTGCGCGCCGTCGATGCGGCCCCCTGTCGCCCGTTTCGCGCGGATCGCGAAGGTCTGAGCCTCGGCGAAGGCGCCGGGGTGGTGGTGCTGGAAACCCCGGAACACGCCCGCCGCCGGGGTGCCCGGGTGCTGGCGGCGGTGGTGGGAACGGGAGCCAGCTGCGATGCCCACCACATGACCGCTCCCCACCCGGAAGGTCTCGGTGCCGCCGCCGCCATCCGGCGGGCGCTGGCGGATGCCGGGATCGCCCCGACGGCGGTGCGTTTCATCAACGCCCACGGCACCGGGACGCCGCTGAACGACGCCTCGGAAACGGCTGCTTTGGTGGCGGTTTTCGGGGACCGGGCCGGGGCCTTGCCGGTGACCAGCACCAAGGGTTCGGTGGGGCATCTGCTGGGTTCCTCCGGGGCGTTGGAGGCGGTGGCTACGGTGCTCTGCCTGCACCACGGCCAGGTGCACGCCACCCCCGGGGGCGGCACGGTGGACCCGGCCCTGCCGGTGGCGCCCGTGTTGGGGGCCGCGCTGCCCCTGGCGGCGTCGTCCGACCCGGGCGCGGCGAGAGGCTCGGAGAGCGGCTCGGAGCCCGGCTCGGAGACCGAATGGATCGCCCTCTCCACCAGTTTTGCCTTCGGTGGCTCCAACGCCGCGGTGGTCTTCCGGGGGCCGTCCCACCCGGCGGGGGAACGATGAGCGCCGGGTTCGCCAGCCTGGAGGGCGTCGCTATCACGGGTCTGGGTGTGGTCACCGCTGCCGGTTGTGGTCGCGACACCCTGGCGGCGGCGCTGGTGGCGGGGGTCCCCCTCGCGCGCCCGGTGGATCGCTCCGCCGGTTGGCATCGCCCAGGGGGCTCTCACTGCGCCGCCACGGTCGATCCCAAGAGCCTGCAACCGTGGCTCTCGCCCATGGCGGCGCGGCGCATGAGCCCCCCTTCCCGCTTCGCCGTGGTCGCCTTGCGCCGGGCGCTCGAGGATGCCGGGCTGGATGCGGCGACCCTGCGGGCGGGGCAGGCGGCGCGCCCCACGGCGGTTTTCGCCGCCACCGCCTGCGGCCCGTCGTCCTACACCGAGCGCATCCTGGAGCAGATCCAGGAGGAGGGACCGGAGGCTGTCTCCCCCTCCCTCTTCACGGAGTCCGTGGCCAACGCCCCGGCGGCGCAGATCGCCCTGGCCTGTGGCGCCCTGGGACCCAACGTGACGATCACCCAACGGGAGGTGGGGCCGTTGCTAGCCCTGCGCCGGGGAGCCCTGGAGATCGCCGAAGGCCGGGCGGAACAGGTGCTGGTGGCGGTGGTGGAGGAATTGACCCCCATGGAGCATTCGGTGTTCGACCGCTTCGGCTGTCTGGCGGACGCGCCGCGTCCCTTCGACCGCCACCGGCGGGGCTATCTGGCGGCGGAAGGAGCGGCGGTGCTGCTGCTGGAACGGGAAGACGTGGCCCGGGCGCGGGGCGCGTCCATCAAGGCGTGGGTGCGGGCCGCCCTGGCGGCCTTCGATCCCGCGGCGTCGCTGAGCGACTACAGCCGCGATCCCACGCCCCTCGCCGCCGCCCTCGCCCGGGGGCTGGAACGGGCGGGGGTGGAGGTCGCAACGGTGGACCGCATCGTCAGTGGGGCCTCCGGGATGCCCACCGGCGACCGGCTGGAAGGTCTGGTGCTGCGGCGGGTGTGGGGCAGCGCCACCCCGTCGGGTACGTTGCCGCCCATCCTGGCGCCCAAAGGGGTGGTGGGGGAGGGCGGGGGCGGCCATCTGGCGGCAGCCCTGCTGGCCGCCGAGGGCTATCCCTTCGGCCCCACGGCGGGCTTTGCCACCATGGATCCAGAATTGATGATCACCCCCCACGACGGTGGGTCTTTGCCTCCGGCCCGGCGGTTGTTGGTCTCCGCCCTGGCGGTGGGTGGGGCGGCGGCGTGGGTGGTGTTGGAAAAGGGGGAGGGATGACGCAGCACAAAGCAGCGACAATCGGAGCGGTGATTCCCGCCTACCAGGCCGCCCCCTGGGTGGGAGACGTGGTGCGTCGCACTCTGGCGGTCCACGGCGCTGTGCTGGTGGTGGATGACGGCTCCACCGACGGCACCGCCGAGGTGGCCCGGGAGGCGGGGGCGGAGGTGGTGAGCCATCCGGAAAACCGTGGCAAGGGCCGCGCCCTGGCCACCGCCTTCGACCTGCTCTTCGGTCGGGGCCACGAGGCGGTGATCACCCTGGATGCCGATGGCCAGCACTTGCCGGAGGAGATTCCGGCCTTGGTCTCCGCCTGGCGGGACCACGGCGCCGACCTGGTGCTGGGTAGCCGTCACCATCTCTTCGCCGACATGGCGGCGGTGCGCCGGGTGAGCAACACGCTTTCCACCCGAGGCATCGCCATCCTGGCGGGGGAGGCGCTGGACGACGTCCAGACTGGATTCCGCCTCTACACCCGCCGGTTGATCGAGGTCACCGGGTTTCCGGAAGCCCGTTTCGAGGCCGAGAGCGCCGTGGTGGTGCGGGCGGTGCGCCGGGGTTTTCGAGTGGTCACGGTACCCATCCGGCTGGCGGTGGTGGACGGTCGCCGCACCAGTCACTATCGTCCACTGGTGGATTCCGCCCGCATCGCCAACGCGGTGATCCGGGCACGCATGGAGGAGGGCTCGTGAAGGCAGATAGCAGCGCGGTCGGCGGCGAGGTCGCCCTGGTCACCGGCGGTAGCGGCGGCATCGGACGGGCGGTGGTGGAGCGGCTGGCCCTGGACCCGACAACCCCCTGGAAGGTGGCCTTCACCTACCGTTCCGGGGAGGCCACCGCCCGGGAAGTGGAGAGCGCCATCGGCGCGGCGGGGGGCATCGCCCAGGCCTTCCCCCTGGACCTGGCCGACCGCCAACGCCCCGGGATCCTGGTGGACGAGGTGGAAGCCGCCCTGGGACCCGTCGGCGCCCTGGTCAACAACGCCGGCATCCAGCAGAGCCGCCTCCTCGCCCTGACCTCCGACGCGGTCTGGGACGAGGTCCTGGACACCAACCTGGGGGGCGCCTTCCGCTGTTGCCGGGCGGTGGTCAAGGGGATGGTCTCCCGTCGCCGGGGCGCCATCGTCAACATCGCCTCCCTGAGCGCGCTGCGGGGGGTGGCGGGGCAGAGCGCCTACGGGGCTTCCAAGGCGGGGCTGCTGGCCCTCAGCCGCAGTCTCGCCCGGGAAGTGGGGGGGCGGGGGATCCGGGTCAATGCCGTGGTGCCGGGCTACGTGGAGACCGCCATGACCGAAGGGCTCCCGGCGCCGCTGGTGGAGCACCTGCGCTCCACCGAGTGTATGAAGAGCGGCACATCGGCGGATCAGGTGGCCTCGGTGGTGGCGTTTCTGCTCTCCGGCGGGGCCGCCGCCGTCACCGGCCAAGTTTTTCCTGTCGATGCGGGCGCCTCCGTCTGATACCGTTCCCCGCCTAGCATGCTGCAACGTTGTTGTTCCTGGATCGCCGACCACCCCTGGCGCACCCTCGCGGGGGTGTGCGCCCTGGCGCTGCTCGCCTTGCTGCCGGCGTCGCGCCTGCGGCTGACCACGGAACTGACGGCGCTGCTGCCGGAAGGCTCCCCCAATAGCGCGGGCTACGCCCTCTTCCTGGAGCACTTCGGGGGTGCCCAGGAGGCGTACGTGGTGCTCCGGGGGCCCGCTGACAAACCCGTGGCCACCCTGACCACGGCGGCTCAGGGGCTCCTGGAACGGCTGGCGGAGAGCCCCGAAGTGGCTGCGGTGCGCTCCGGCCCCGGGGGCGAGGAGATGCGTTTCTTCTTCCAGCGGGTGGCGCCCCGGGTTCCACTCCTCCTCCCGGAGACGGGGGAGGCGTGGCGGCAAACGATCGCCACCCACACCGGGCCGGAGGCGATCCGTCGGCGCGCCCGGGAGTTGCGGGGGCTGGGCGGGCCGATCCTTGTGGGAGAGGCGGAAGGGAGCCCCCTGGCCCTCCTGGTGGTGACCCCGGCACGGTCCGAGATCGACCCCGCCGGGGGCCGCGCCCTCCTCGCCGCCGTGGAGGCCGCCTGGGCGGCGGTGGGGGCGTCGGCGGCTCTCGACACCACCGGCATCGAACTCCTGGCCACCGGGGGGCCTCTCTACGCCGCCCATGACGAGACGTTGATGCGTCGCGACCTGCGGCGCACGATCACCGGTTCGTTCCTGCTCTGCGCGGTCCTCCTGCTGGCGGTCTTCGCGGTGCCCCGGATTCCGCTGGTGGTCTTCGCCGCGGTGCTGGTGGCGCTGGTGCTGACCGCCGGGGTGTTGGGTGGAGTGCTGGGTTCCTTGACCGCCGTCTCCCTGGGGTTCGCGGCGGTGCTCATCGGTTTGGGGATCGACTACGGCATCCACGGCGGTACCCGCTACGCGGAGGCCCGCCAGGAGGGGGAGACCCCCGCCGAGGCGCTGGCGACGGCGGTGCGCCGAGCCGGGCCGGGGATCGCCACCTCCGCCCTGACCACCGCCGCCGCCTTCGGGGTGCTGGCCTTGGCCCACCTGCGCCCGCTGCGGGAGGTGGGCCTGGCGGTGGCGGTGGGTATCGTGGCCATCTTCCTCGTCTCCGCCACCCTGGGGTCGGCCTTGTTGGTGCTGTGGGGGGGGCGGGGGGGCGCCGGTCCCCTGTGGC
>Ga0210063_1000141_pt1 | contig 24581 bp, 24 predicted proteins | sample Muzzi_PWA_D1_FD_185529 | JGI IMG/M metagenome (GOLD analysis project Ga0210063, IMG submission 185529) | Wetland microbial communities from San Francisco Bay, California, USA, that impact long-term carbon sequestration - Muzzi_PWA_D1 (SPAdes) | ecosystem: Environmental > Aquatic > Marine >... | reverse complement strand
CGGTTGCAGTTCTGTGGCGAGGTATGGGCGGCCGATCGGATGTACCCGTGCTGGTACCTTCCGCACGGGTTGCGGAAATTGCCGCCCAGCTGCAATTCACCTGCGTAATCGAATGTGCTGGCGCTGATTCCCATGCGATACTGTCGGGACTGAAGCAGATAGCGGTAAGCTGAGCGTGGCAGATCCCACCGACCCAGAATCTTCAGATACGGTTCCAGAAGCAGCGCTGTTCGAAGCCCGTTCAGATCAGCGTAATGATGCGCCTGAAGCCGAACCGGAACCCACCGGATCTTCGACGGTTCCGGCACGCAGAGGCGGTTGGCTGCTGGCGGGCCTGGCGCTGCTTTTCTCGCTTGGCGCGGTGGCGCTGTCCGGCTACCTCTACTATCTGCAGCAGGTCAATGATCCACTGGCGTCAGTTGATCCGCGCATTGCCAGCGTTGAAACGCAAGCCAGCGAGCTGTCGACGTCCATGGACGAGCTGCGCTCGGCGCAGAGCAGGGCACTGGAAGATTTCGCCCGTCAGCAACGTTCCGAGCTGGAAGCGGCGAAACAGTCATTGCTGGATTCGCTGCAGCAGATTGCCGGACAGGCACCGCCTTCGAGCCGGGAATGGAAAGTGGCGGAAGTGGCTTATCTGCTGCGCATCGCCAATCATCGGCTGCTGATGGAGCGGGACGTTAATGGAGCGCTGGAATTACTCCGCGCCGCCGACGTCATACTCGCAGAGCTCGATGATTTCAGTTTTTATCAGGTGCGTTCGAATCTGGTGGAAGAGATCCGCGCGCTTGAGGCTGTCGATAGCAATGATCTCACCGGTATTTATCTTGAGCTCGAAGCCATGAAGCGGGAGCTGTCGCGGCTGCCACTGAAGCTGCCTGAATATCTCGAGGTGCGCAGCCGCCAGACTACTGCGGATGCTCAGACAGCGCAGGGATTCTGGCCGACGCTGCGAACGGAGCTGGCGAGCAAGTTCCGTATCCGCAGCTTCAATGATGAAATCAAACCGCTGCTTTCGCCGCAGGAGGCGGTTTATCTGGAGCTGAATCTGCGGCTGATGCTGGAGCGTGCACAGCTCGCCGCATTGCGACGGGAACAGCTGGTGTTCTCCGACAGTCTGGAAACCGCCGCCGACTGGTTGACCGAGTACCTTGATGTCTCGGATACGCAGGTCCGCGGCGCGGTCGACGATCTGCGCGAGGTCGCGCAGATTCAGCTGGATGTGGATATGCCTGATATATCCGGTTCTCTGAGTGCGCTGCAGGCGCTGCGTTCCGAATCATGAAATCCGGGCTGCTGCTGTTGGGTGTTGCGCTGCTGCTGGGTGGCCTGGTGGGTACACTGATGGTCAGAGATCCGGGCTATGTGCTGATTTCCTACGCCGACACCGCAGTGGAAACCAGCCTCTGGTTTGCCGTTTTTGTGCTGCTTGCCGGTTACTGCCTCATTCGACTCATAAACTTTCTGTTTGTGAAGGTCACCGGTTCCGGCGGCCGGGTGGGAAACTGGTTGAGGGGACGGAAAGACCGCAGCGCACGTCAGCAGACGGCGCGAGGACTGCTGGCGATGGCGCAGGGAGAATGGGCGCAGGCGCAGAAACTTCTGACGAATTCGGCCGCGCAGGCCGATACGCCACTGGTCAACTACCTCAACGCCGCTCGTGCGGCCGCGCGGCTGGGAGATATAGCAGGGCGGGATCGACTGTTGCGCGAAGCCGGCGCGAGTGCGTCGGATTCAAAAATGGCCGTGGGTCTGACTCAGGCTGAGCTGCAGCAGTCTGCCGGGCAGTGGGAGGCTTGTCTTGCGACTCTGCTCCGACTGCGCGAGACGTCGCCGCGGAATCCGCTGGTGCTGCAGATGCTGTTGGACAGCTACCGGGAACTGGGTGACTGGCAGGCGGTTATCGAGCTGTTGCCGGACCTGCGTAAGCAGAAATTCTGTTCCGCTGAAAAAATCCACGAACTGCAGTGTGCTGCTTGGGCACACCGTTTTGACAACGCAACCCTGGCACCTGATCAGATCTGGACAGATGTTCCGAAAGAACTGAAGTCCGAAATCGCGGTGGTGCGCGCTTATTGTGCTGCTGAAATGGACAGAGGTGACAGTGCCCGCGCCGCCGATGCAGTGCGACACGCGCTCGAGCGGAGCTGGAGTTCCGAGCTGGTTCAGCTCTACGGCCGGCTGCAGGGTGAGCCGGCAAAGGAACAGCTCATCGTGGCAGAACGTTGGCTGAAGGATCGACCGGGTGATGCCGAACTGCTTCTTGCGCTGGGTCGGATAGCGATGCGTGCTGAGGAATTTCCGAAGGCCAGGGAATATCTGGAGACGAGCCTGCGTCTGGATCGGAACGCGGAAGTCTATGCGGAACTCGGTCGCCTGTGTTCTGCAATGGGAGACCTGGATCGTGGCAATGAATATCTGGTACAGGCGCTGCCATCGTTGCCGGATCTACCATTGCCACAGCGCGGTTAAGTGACAGCGTCTGCATCAGCTTAGAGGTGCGCAGGCTCAGTTTCGAGGCGCGTAGGCGTAAACGTCTGACTCCGTGTTGTCAGCTTTGATGCCTCCTGCAACCACCGCATCGCAGGCGGCGTAGACAAACGGCGGTCCGCCGCACAGCAGTATCCTGTCCGTCAGATGTTCCCCGGCATGTGCCTGCAGCCAGCGCATAGCGCGATTGTCCGCGGTACGTCTGGGATCGGCCAGGTACTCCACGGTGAGCCAGGGCTTACTCTGGGCGTGCAGCAAGGATTTGAAATAGAAGTCTTCGACGCGATCCGCGCAACACAGCAGGGTCACCTTGTTGCTCGCCTGCCTGAGGTGCAGATCGTCGATGATTGCGAGTGCCTGTGACACGCCGGTGCCTCCGGCGATCAGCAGCAGATTGCTGGTTGTCTCGGCGTTGACAAACACGTCACCACCGGGCCCTTTCAGTTGCAGCGACCTGCCGGCGTCAAGCAATTCGTCGACGAGTCGGGCGTCATGCGAACCTCGTGTCGACTGGTAGTGGAAGACCAGCTCCGGCAGTCGCAGCGGCGAGCTGGCGACGGATAGCGGAATTCCGGCCCCTGAGGGGTGGACGATTTCGAGGTACTGGCCGGCATGGAACTGCAGGGTATTTTCGCGCAGGCGCAGTCTGATCTGCTGCACCCTGGTGCCGGTAACGGACGTTATGTCCGCCTGATGATAGATCTAGCTTCTCTTCGTTGGTTTTTGTGTCTTTGAGTTTGTCAACCATGAACTCTATCGCGGCAATGTCATCCATGTCATGAAGCAGTTTTCGCAGAATCCACACACGCTGGAGCTCTTCCTCTCCGAGCAGCAATTCTTCCCGGCGCGTTGCCGATCGACGGATGTTGATCGCCGGATAAACGCGTTTCTCTGCGATTTTACGTTCCAGGTGTAATTCCTGGTTGCCGGTCCCTTTGAATTCCTCGTAGATGACTTCATCCATTTTCGAGCCGGTATCGACCAGCGCCGTGGCAATGATTGTCAGGCTGCCACCTTCTTCGATGTTTCTCGCTGCTCCGAAGAATCGTTTCGGACGCTCCAGTGCATGCGCATCGACACCACCGGTCAGGACTTTGCCGGATGAAGGCACGATGGTGTTGTAAGCTCGGGCCAGTCGGGTAATGGAGTCGAGCAGGATGACGACGTCTTTGCCATGTTCCACCAGCCGCTTGGCTTTTTCGATCACCATCTCGGCGACCTGAACGTGTCTTGAAGGCGGTTCATCAAAGGTACTGGCAACAACCTCTCCGGCCACCAGCCGCTGCATTTCGGTGACTTCCTCCGGCCGTTCATCGATCAGCAGTACGATCAGCACACATTCGGGATTGTTCGCGCTCAACGACTGCGCAATGTTCTGCAGCACCAGAGTCTTACCGGCTTTGGGTGGAGAAACTACCAGAGCGCGCTGACCTTTGCCGATTGGTGCGATGAGATCGATGATTCTCGCAGTGAGATCTTCGGTACTGCCGTTACCGCGTTCGAGCTGCATGCGCTGGGTTGGAAACAGCGGGGTCAGGTTTTCGAACAGCAGTTTGTGTTTTTTCGAATTTGGCTCGCTGAAGTTGATCTGGTCAACTTTCAGCATTGCAAAGTAGCGTTCACCGTCTTTAGGTGCGCGGATCTTACCGGCGATGCTGTCGCCGGTTCGCAGATTGAATCTTCTGATCTGACTCGGTGACACGTAGATGTCATCGGGCCCTGCCAGATACGAACTGTCGGCAGAACGCAGGAAGCCGAAGCCGTCCTGCAGAATCTCCAGCGTGCCTTCGCCGTAGATGTCTTCGCCGGCTTTAGCCTGTTTTCGCACGATTGCGGCGATCACTTCCTGTTTACGTGATCGCGCCTGGTTATCGAGTCCAAGTTCGCGGGCCATGTCAACGAGTTCGCTGACGGGTTTTGCTTTCAGATCTTTAAGGTTCATTGACATGATTGGATGAATATCCGGTAGTGGCGGTAATGGGTGGGATGTGTCCTGTGTAGCTTATATGCAACCTGCCGGCTCAAATGTTCCAGGCACAACGGCCCGGGGGTTTATTCGATTTGTTGGTGAGAGCGAGCCGGGAAGTAAGAATGCAACCAATTCAGATTGCAGGACTCATCTGTAGTGTAGTGTTTTCGGTCGTCGCGTCAAGACGTGAACTGGCACTGCCGTTCACAAAACGGGACCCGCTTATTCAGCTGGCGGGACCCGTTCGCACCATTTTCGGGCGGTAATGGGCGCCTGCAGTCCAGATCCCGTCAGATATTGCTGTCCAGGAAGGCTGCCAGCTGTGATTTCGACAGTGCGCCAACCTTGGTAGCTTCAACTTCACCGTCTTTGAACAGCATCAGTGTGGGAATGCCCCGGATTCCGTATTTAGGCGGTGTGTCCTGGTTTGCGTCGATATCGAGCTTGACGATTTTCAGCCGGTCAGCGTATTCGTCCGCTATTTCAGTGAGAATGGGGGCGATCATCTTGCAGGGACCGCACCACTCCGCCCAGTAGTCCACCAGCACGGGCTTGTCGGATTTCAGCACGTCTGCTTCCCACTCGGAATCAGATGTATGGACGATATTCTCGCTCATGAAAGCAGCCTCCAGTTCGTTAGACGGCGGAGTGTACCATGAGATTTCCGGGGAACTCATAGAGTGGTTTTTTCTTAGGTTATTTGTGAATTGATGCCGTTCGGTGGCGGATTTCCAGCCGCGGGACGACATACCGAGAGCATGCAGTCAGGCTGTACCTGAGCTGGAGTGACTAGTTTTTACGACGTGTTGAATAACCGTCAGCGCCAGGCGGGAGGCATTGATTTGCGCTTCTCGCGAAGCCGCTCCGCGGTACCCTCGGTTGCCACCATGCCCCCTGACAGGGTCATGGCAGCGCCCTCGGCGTCGCAACATGGCACAGCAACCTGATCCTGACCCCTGCAGCCGCAACAATGCATCTACCAGTAGTGCTTGTTTACTGATTCAGACCGAAAGCGCCTCAGCCACCCGCAATGCGAAGTAACTGAGAATGCCGTCAGCCCCGGCCCGCTTCATACACACGAGCGTTTCGAGAATGACGTCTTCCGACAGCCAGCCGTTATCGATCGCGGCCATGTGCATCGCGTACTCACCGCTGACCTGATAGGCAAAGGTCGGTACGCGGAACTCGTCTTTGACGCGGCGCACGACATCGAGATAAGGCATGCCCGGTTTGACCATGACCATGTCTGCGCCTTCTTCCAGATCCAGCGCTATCTCATGCAGCGCCTCGTCAGAGTTGGCCGGGTCCATCTGATAGGTTTTCTTGTTGCCTTTGCCCAGCGTGGCGGCGGCGCCGACGGCATCCCGGAACGGGCCGTAGTAGGCGGAGGCGTATTTCGCCGAGTAGGCCATGATCCTGGTGTTCAGATAATCGCCATCTTCGAGCGTCTGGCGGATGGCTGCGATGCGCCCGTCCATCATGTCGCTGGGGGCGATGACGTCTGCACCGGCGGCAGCACAGACAGCCGCCTGGCGACACAGCGCTTCGACGGTGATGTCGTTCAGCACGTAACCCTGCTCATCGATGATGCCGTCCTGGCCGTGACTGGTGTAGGGGTCCAGAGCTGCGTCTGTCATCACACCCAGCTCAGGCAGTTGGGTTTTCAGTGCGGCCACCGCCCGCGGAATCAGACCATCGGGATCCCACCCCGCCTCACCGCCGGGAGTGCGCAGAGCGAGGTCCAGATTCGGAAACAGCGCCAGCATTGGAATGCCGCAATCGCTGGCACGGCGAGCATCGAGCAACAGCTGATCGATGGACAGACGCTCAATGCCCGGCATCGACTGGACCGGAATGCGCTGCCCTTCACCTTCCACAATAAACACCGGGTAGATCAGATCATCGGTACTGAGCCGGTTTTCCCGGACCAGACGACGGGCGGATTCGCTTATACGGTTGCGGCGCATTCGGGTCGCCGGGAAACTGCGGGACATGGCAGTGGTCCTATCTTGCTATGCAGGCCATGTTAGCGGACTCTGCAGTGAACAACGACGGCACTCGGCCTGAAATGGAGAGAACATGAACAGGAAACTGCTGGCAATCGGCCTGCTGGTGCTCGGCGTCGCTGCCTTCGTGCTCACAGGCGCGGGTGACTACCTGACGCTGGCCTATCTGAAGTCGGCACACGCTGACGCGGTGGCATTTGCACAGGAAAATCCGGGGCTTTCCAGTATCGGCTTTTTCGCCATATATGTCCTGGTGACTGCTCTGTCACTGCCGGGTGCCGCAGTGATGACCGTGGCCGCCGGTGCAATCTTCGGGCTGCTGTGGGGGCTGGCGATGGTGTCTTTTGCGAGCACAATGGGTGCCTGCGCAGCCATGCTGATTTCCAGGACACTGTTGCAGGACTGGGTCCAGCGCAGGTTTGCAGCACCGCTGCGGGTGGTGAACTCCGGTTTTGAAGCGGACGGCGCCTTTTATCTGTTCAGTATCCGCATGGTACCGCTGTTCCCCTTCTTCATCGTCAATCTGGTCATGGGGCTCACCCGCATCTCCCTGTGGCAGTTCTACTGGGTCAGTCAGGTGGGCATGTTGGCGGGAACTTTTGTGTTTGTGTTTGCCGGTACGCAGCTGGCGACGATAGACCGGCTCGGAGACATTCTCAGTCCCGGTCTCATTGCCGCGCTTTCTCTGCTCGGGCTGTTTCCACTGCTGGCACGGAAGCTATTGAGCTGGATTCGTGCAGCCCGGGCGGATGGAGCAGCTTCATGAGTCGCTATGACAACAACCTGGTAGTACTTGGCGCTGGATCCGGAGGCCTGATTGCGGCACTGATTGCCGCCACGGTCAACGCCCGCGTCACGCTGATCGAGAAGGCTCAGATGGGTGGCGACTGCCTGAATACCGGGTGCGTGCCCAGCAAAACGCTGATCCGCTCTGCCAAGGTTGCGCATGAAATGCGCAGCGCCGACCGCTACGGGATCGCAGCCCGTGAACCCGAGGTCGACTTCGCCGCCGTGATGGAGCGGGTGCAGGCAGCAATCCGTGCGATAGAACCGAAAGATTCCATGGCTCGCTACAGCGAACTCGGCGTCACCTGTGTCGCAGGCCATGGCGCGCTCGAAGATGCCCACCATGTCCGCGTCGGCGATCGGCTGATCAGCACCCGCAGCATTGTCCTGGCGACCGGGGCCAGTCCGCTGCTGCCACCGATTCCGGGGCTTGAGCAGGCGGATCCGCTGACGTCGGACAACCTCTGGGCGCTGCGCGATCTGCCCTCGCAGCTGCTGGTCATGGGCGGTGGACCGATAGGCTGCGAGCTGGCGCAGAGTTTTCAACGCCTCGGTTCGCAGGTAACCCTGATCGACATGGAATCGCGGCTGCTGCCGCGTGAAGATGCAGAGGTGGGTGAATTCATGGCCGAGACCCTGAGTGCGGAAGGCGTCGATGTCCGGCTCGGTCACCAGGCGAAAGAAATTGCCGACGGTATGCTCCATGCCAGTACCGGATCGGGGGACGTTGCGATTGCCTTTGATCGGATTCTGGTTGCCGTCGGCCGGCGTCCTCACACCGAGGGGCTGGGGCTGGAAAAGCTCGGTATTGAAACGGCAGCCAACGGTACCATTGTCGTCGATGAATACCTGCGTACGGCCTGCCCGAATGTGTTTGCCTGCGGCGACGCCACAGGGCCATATCAGTTCACCCATATGGCGTCCCATCAGGCCTGGTATGCATCCGTCAACGCGATGTTCGGCCGGTTCAAAAAGTTCAAGGTCGACTATTCAGTAGTGCCCTGGTGTACCTTCACCGATCCGGAAGTGGCTCGTGTCGGCCTGTCGGAATCGGAGGCGGCTGCGCAGGGCATTGCTGTGGAGGTGATCCGCTACGGACTCGATGATCTCGATCGCAGTATTGCTGACGGCAGCACCCGTGGCTGGGTCAAGGTGCTGGTCAAACCGGGCAGCGACAGAATCCTTGGCGCCTGTATCGTTGGCAGCGCAGCCGGGGAGCTGATTGGTGAGTTCGTCAGCGCCATGACCCATGGCCTTGGCCTGAAGAAAATCATGGCCACGATTCACATTTACCCGACCCTGCTGGAGGCCAACAAGTTTGCCGCCAGCACCTGGCGTCGTGCGCACGCGCCTGAAAGGCTGCTGAAAGCCGTCGGTCTGCTGCAGCGACTGCTGCGCTGACTCAGGCCAGTGATTTCTTCAGACGTTTCATGCCGCTGGTGAAATGGGCCGGAGATTTCAGAATTCTGGCGGTGAGCAGATAGCCGTAAAGATCTGCCAGCAGCGCCTGCGCGGAACGTAGCGCCCGCTTCGGCTTCTGCCCGGTTTCCTCGAATACCGCCGCGAGTGTCTGTTCCCAGACCCGATACTGTTGTGCAATCTGTTCACCGTGCCGTTCGCCGATACTGCCCTGTGCCAGGATTGCCAGCAGGCACTGACGTTGGCCAGCCTGGGTGTACCGGACGAAGCCATCGACGAAGCGTACCAGCCGCTCGTCCGCCGGGCGGTTGTCGGTAAGACCCCTGAACGCCATGTGTTCCAGTCGCGCCACCGCATCACGCAGCAGCACCGCGACCATCTCCTCTTTACCGCCGGGAAAATGGTGATAGAGACTGGCTTTGCCTAGCCCGGACGCGCGTGCGAGGGCAGCAAGCGTCGCCCCTTCATAGCCACGGTTGACGAAGACGGACGTCAGCTCGGCCAGCAGTGCGTCGCGGGAGCGGATTTTGGTCACCATGGCCGCAGTTTATCAGTGTCTGCAATGTGCGCACTCGACGTATCGTGACTGCTGTGCGAAATTCCTGTCTACGAGAGATCTGAAAACTGGGGAACAGACATGAAATTTGGCATTTTTTATGAACATCAGCTGCCGCGCCCCTGGAGTGATGGCGCCGAGCAGAGGCTGTTCAACGAGGCTCTGGAACAGGTTGAACTTGCAGATCGCCTCGGCGTTGACTACGCCTGGGAAGTTGAGCATCACTTTCTTGAGGAGTATTCGCATTCTTCCGCGCCTGAGGTGTTTCTGGCGGCCTGCTCGCAGCGGACCAAAAACATCCGACTCGGTCACGGTATCCGGCAGGTGATTCCGCAGTACAACCATCCGGCCCGTACCGCGGAAGTCATTGCGACGCTGGATCTGGTATCGAACGGGCGGGTTGATTTCGGCACGGGCGAGTCTTCGGCGGAACTCGAACTCGGTGGATTTGGCATTCCGGTGGTAAAGAAGCGCAAGATCTTCATGGAAGCCACGGAGCAGATCTGCAACATGCTGGCAATGGATCCCTATCCGGGATTCAAGGGCCAGTATTTCGACATGCCCTGCCGCAACATCGTCCCGAAACCGGTGCAGACTCCGCATCCACCGGTCTGGGTAGCCTGTTCTCAACGCGAAACCATAAAAATGGCTGCGCGCATGGGAATCGGTGCGCTGACGTTCGCATTTGTCGATCCGCTTGAAGCAAAGTCCTGGGTGGACGAGTACTACAGCATCATTAAAAGCGAAGAGTGTGTGCCGATCGGCCATGCCATTAATCCGAACATCTGCATGGTGTCGTCATTTTCCTGCCACCATGATCGGGAAACCGCCGTCGAGCGTGGACTGGAAGGGTTCGAATTCTTCGGTTTCGCACTGGGCAGTCTGTACGGGTTTGGTGAACACAAACCGGGGCGTACCAATTTGTGGGACGAATTTCAGCGCACGCGGGCGCCGCAGTTGCGCGCAGAGGTCGGCGATGCTGGTCAGGCGCTGACTGCCGCGCGAGGCGGGATCGGTACGCCGGAAGATCTGCGGGCACATCTGCGCAAATTCGAATCCTGCGGTGTGGATCAGGTCACTTTTATCCAGCAGGCAGGGATGAACCGGCACAGCGACATCTGTGAATCGCTGGAGATTTTTGCCGCGGAAGTCATGCCGGAGTTCAAGGCCCGGGAGGCCGAGCGGGAGGCGGAAAAAATGCGGGAGCTTGCGCCTTATCTGGAAGCGGCCATGGAGCGGAAAATCAACATGGCAATGCCGGCAGATGCCGATATCCCAACCTTCCCGGCACTGGGCCGCAAAATCACAGAAGAGAGCAAAGACAGCCCGTCCATATACAACAGACCAGCCGCAGGCTGAGGTTATCTGTCTCAGGACCAGGTTCAGGCGCCCGACTGGTGGCGCCCGCACCCGCTAGGGATTTGCGGAATGTCAGCGTGGTCGCAGGAAGCGGGTAGAAAGTTCGTTTTTTTTATCTTTGGCTTGCGACCTTTTCCAGATCTGGAGCATCTATACAGGGTATGGCAAGTTTTTCGGACATCCAGCTGGATGCCGGCATTGCCCGCGGCTTGAAGCGGGGAGATGAAAAGGCGCAAACAGTGGCCTATCGGGTGCTTTCACCTGCGGTTATGGGTATGGCTGTGCGCATGCTGCAGGACCATGGTCTGGCGCAGGAAGTGGTGCAGGACACCTTCGTCGAACTGATTGAGCACGCCCACGCGCTGAAAGATCCGGCCGCTGTGATCGGCTGGGTGCGCAAGGTTGCGGTTAATCACTGTCTGATGCGGCTGCGGTCTCCCTGGCATCAGCGTCGGGCAAGCTCTGAGGAGAGTGGCGCAGAGGACATGGCCGATGTGCAGACAAATGCCGCCCGCGGTGACGATCTGTGGGATCTCGAGGCTGCGCTTGGCAGCCTGCCGGAGGCTACCCGCATGGTGCTGTGGCTGCATGACGTCGAGGGCTATACGCATCAGGAAATCGCGGCACTGGCGGGAAAGACTGTGAGCTACTCGAAATCACAGCTCGCCCGCGGTTACGAAAAGCTGTCTCAGAAATACCGTGAAGGCGACGAGATATCAGACCCGAAGCCGCAGGGAACAGCAAATTCAGGCGGTGGCAATGCCAGCCAGGTACTGCCACCCGTAGAAAAGCGAGTGATTGATAATGACACCGGACAAAATTTCAGACCTGTTAGCTCATCGTGACGGTGAACGTCTCGATCCTGCGCGGGCTCGGGAAATAGACGCGGATCCGGCAAGCAGATCCGAGCTGGCAGTACTGCGTCAACTCAAACATGAGCTGAACGAACTGCCCGCGATTGCGCCGCCGGCGCAGGCGTGGGCGAACATTCAGGCCCGGACGCAGTCGCGTCAAAGCCGGTTTGCGCGCATCGCCTCGAATTTTCCTCTTGCGACCGCGGCCACAGTCTGTCTTGCGACGATGATCGGCATCGTCATCTGGGATCCGGCCAATCTGCAGCGTGAGGCAGTCGATGTGCCGGCACAGGTAGCCGATCTCAGTGCGTCTGCTGCCGGTGACAGCAGCGCCCGTTTTGCTGCGCTGGTCAGCCGGTCGCAGCAGCTGGAATCTGCGCTGCTCTACCGCGATGGCGATGGCAATGCCTGGACGTCGGATCAGGAAGCTGCGCTGTTGTACCGGATCACTGATCTGGATGCTGAACTGATTGATGCCCGTGACAATGAGCTGATGTCACTGGAAGAGCGGGAAGCGCTCTGGCAGCAGCGGGTGGCGTTGCTGGAAGCGCTGGCACAGACCCGCCGGGCGCAGGCGCAGGCAGTGGTTTTTTAGGCTGCCGTCATGGCTGGCAGGAACGCAACGGAATTGAACATGAGAATGACACAGATGCTGCAGATAGGACCGGGCAGAACCGGGCAGGCAGATCCCGCAACTGCCGTGATCCGTTTCGGGATCAGGGCATCGGGATCCCTGCTGCTGCTGCTGGTGCTGCTGATGACCATGCTGCCGGGTTCGCTTGCGCAGGCTCAGTCGGAGTCGACGGCGGAGGATCAGGTTGAATTTGATCAGGCCCAGCTGGAAGCGCAGCTTGAATCCGCGCGCCAGGCGCTGGATGAGGCTGCGCGACAACTCGCTGAACTGAACATGAAAAAGTTCAAAGTGGAAACTGACGGGCCGAAAGCGGATCGGCCGATGCTGGGTGTGCTGATCGAGGAGTACAACTCCGGGGACGGCATCAAACTGGTCGGGGTAACGCCAAACGGCGGGGCCGCCCGGGCTGGTCTGAAAGCCGGTGACCGGCTGGTTGCGGTAAACGGTCATCGCTTGGACGAAGGTGACAACTCTCAGCGAGACCTGCATGAAGCCATGGCGTCGGTCGAGGCGGGCGATACCGTTACGGTCGAATACATGCGCGACGGCGGTCTGCTGGTGGCTGACCTGGAGACGAAAGCCCGCCGCGAATTTGCCGCTGAGATGATGGGCGACATTGATATAGACATCGATCTTTCTGAGCTGGAAAGCCTGAAGGAACTGCATAACCTGCAGGGGCTCGGCAAGATTGAAGCGCTGCAGGCGCTTGAAGGACTCGAGTCGCTGGAGGGCCTGGTGGATCTCAAGGAGTTACGCGGTCTGGTCAGTGTCAATGCCATCCATGGCCTGAAACTGGAGGACGTGGAAGGAGATCTGGCGGGTTATTTCGGCGTCGATGAGGGCGTTGTCGTGATGTCGGCACCGGACGACTCTGAGCTGAAAGCAGGAGACGTGTTGCTGTCGCTGAGTGGTGAAGAAGTGCAGTCTGCCTGGCAGGTGATCGCCGCACTGCAGTCCGCAGAGGCGCCGCTGGAGGTGGAAATACTGCGACAGAAGCAGCAACAGACTGTGCAGGTAGACGAAAACATCGCCATCGGCCCGGAAGTGATCCGCATCAGAAGTCATCATTCCAGCGCCGCGGAGGAGGCAGAAGAGCCCGCGCCATAGCGGCGGGGGCTGACAGTTTCAGACACTATCCCCTTGGGACGCGTCGTCAGGAAAGTTGAGTTTGTTCAAGCTCTTCGCACGTGGTTAACCAGTCCTGTTCGGCGTTGTCCCGTTTTTTCCGCAGCGCTCCCGCCTGTCTGATCAGCGCATCCAGTTCTTCCGGCGGCAGACTGCTGTAGACATCAGGATCTGCCAGCCGTGTTTCTACGGACTTGAGCTGTGAACCGAGCTGATCAATCCGGCGTTCCAGTTTACGGATTGTGTCGCGCAACGGTTTTTCCCGGGCGCGTTGTGCCGCAGCCGCCTGGCGCTGGTTTCTTCGACTACCGTTATCTGTGCTGTCTGCACGGGCCGGCTTTGGTGCGGGGTCAGATTGCGGGTGGGTGCCCGACTGCGCCAGATTCGTCGTTGCCCGGTTGTGGTCCTGTGCATAGTGCTCAAGACTCCCCTGCAGGCGATGCACCGTGTGATTTTCCACCAGCCAGAATTCGTCAACCGTACGTGACAGCAGACTTCTGTCGTGAGCGACAATCACCAGCGCGCCGGCAAATTCCTGCAACGCCAGCGCGAGCGCTTCGCGCATATCCAGGTCGAGATGGTTGGTGGGTTCGTCCAGCACCAGAATGGCAGGTTTTTCCGCCGCAATTCTGGCCAGCACCAGACGGGCTTTTTCTCCGCCCGAGAGGGTCACCACTGGGCGTTCGACCTTGTCCCGGGAAAATCCCCAGGTGCCGAGATAGTTGCGACACCATTGTTCGCGCTGATCAGGGTGGGCCAGCTGCAGACCGCTCAGCGCCGATTCCTGCGGGTGCAGATTTTCCAGCTGGTGCTGGGCGAAGTAGCCGATCCGGGAATGCTGACCGCGCACCAGTTCACCATCCAGCGGTTGCAGATCGCCAACCAGACACTTCAGCAGAGTTGATTTTCCGGCGCCGTTTTCACCCAGCACGCCTATTCTGGCACCGGGCAGCAGTGTGGCTTTGACGCCGGTAAGTACGCTCTTCCCATCGTAGCCGATACTCAGATCATTCAGACTGAGCAGCGGGTTGGAAATCCTTTCTGGATCGGGGAAGGCAAACTGATACGGCGAATCGGCGTGAATCGCGGCTACTGCCTCCATGCGTTCCAGCGCCTTGAGCCGGCTCTGCACCTGCTTGGCTTTGCTGGCTTTGGCGCGGAACCGGCTGACAAAGGCTTCGATGTGCTGGATCTCGCGCTGCTGTTTTTCGAAACTCGCCTGCTGGCGTGCCAGCGCATCTGCACGCTGAGTCTCAAACGCGCTGTAGTTGCCGCGATAGGTATGGGCACATCGGCCTTCCAGATGAATGATGTGGTCGACGACGTTGTCGAGAAAATCCCGGTCATGGGCAATCGTCAGCAGCGTGCTGTCTGACCGCTGCAGCCACTGCTCCAGCCACAGGGTCGCTTCGAGGTCGAGGTGGTTGGTGGGTTCATCCAGCAGCAGCAGATCAGCGGGCGACATCAGCGCCTGGGCAAGATTCAGACGAATCCGCCAGCCACCGGAAAAGTCTGCGTATGGGCGTTCGGTATCGGCGCTGGCGAAGCCGAGGCCATAGAGAATTTCGCCAGCGCGGGCCGTCGCTGCATAAGCGCCGAGATCGCTCAATTCTGCGTGCAGACTGGCGATGGCCATGTTGTCTCCGGCCTCTTCGGCTTTTTTCAGTGCTCTTTCGGCGCGACGCAGTTGGGTGTGACCGTCGATGACGTATTCGATGGCAGATCGATCACTGACAGCAGGGTCCTGCGCGAGGTGAGATATCCGCCACTCGCGCGGCAGGCTGACGTCGCCGCTGTCGCTGTGCAGTTTGCCCAGGATCAATGCGAACAGCGTCGACTTGCCGGCGCCGTTGCGGCCAACCAGCCCCACCTTCTGACCCGCGTGAACAGTCAGGTTCAGGTCTTCAAACAGCGGAATCTGCTGCCGCTCGAGATACAGCTGGGTGATCGTCAGCAAAACGTGAATCCGTGTTGGTTGGTCTGCAGCGCGCGGGGAAGCTGTGGCCGATAGTTAGCGGCCATCGATTCTCCGACGGCGGATAGTTTCAGCGGCGCAGGTTATGCGGACAGAGGTCGTTCGTCTACCGGTCTGGCTTCATCGCCGGCCGCTTTGGTGGCAGCGGCCGGTCGCATGCGCAGGTCGTGGACCGTGGTCGCGGAAGCTTTAGGTTGTGAGTCAATCCACTTGATCAGCCTGCGCCACTCAGGCGTTTCCCGGCGTGCGGCGCGGGAATCCAGCATGTCGACGACACCTTTACCCAGCTCCACTGCCTGGGTATAAACCGGGCTGTCGCGGAACGTTGCCACGGCGGGTACGTCAAGACAGCGCAGGAAATGTTCGAGCTTGGCATGTGTCTCTGTGTTCGGCTGCACCCGATTGGCGATCACACCGACGGGTCTTGGCGAGTTGCGGAAGGCGCGCTGGGTCAGCAGCGAAGTGATGAACTGACCGCCAGCCCGGATGTCGATTGCCGACGGCAGCATCGGTACCAGCACTACGTCAGCCTGTTTCAGCAGCGCCTCGAGGTCGCGGTCGCGGGCGTTGCTGTGGCCATCGACGATGATCCGATCAGCGCTGGCAGGCAGGCGATGCTGAAAGGTATGGGTCTGATACATGTGGGTGCGCTGATGCGCCGCCACCAGCTGCACAGGTGGCAGGGACTGGCCGCGCACTTCGCTCCAGTAGGTACTGGACGCCTGGGGGTCATTGTCCACAAGGGCAACCGAACGGCCCGCACTGGCATAAGCCACTGCGAGATTGGTGGCGATCGTCGTCTTGCCGCAACCACCCTTGCCGTTGATTACCAGAATACGGCGAGAATCTGCGTCTATCATGTCGCTTCCCGGCTCAATTCTGAAGCCGGCTGAGGCGGCAGGAAAAACTCCCTGCCCGCGCCATTCCGGCCGTGTAGAGCTCTGATTATTACGGAGCGGCTCAAGTTCCGCTCGCAAGCTGCGCCTTTGAAAATCCGTCAGCGGCTCGAAATCAGGGTAGCGAATGCGACCGCTGATCCTGGTCGCCAAAGGAAATGCAGCCTCCCTTTGTTATGCAGCAGACTATAGCCACCGAATCGTTGCAAAACCAGTGGAGATAATCTGTAGATGTGTTGTGAAACAATTAGTTACATGTCATTTCTACAGCAGATGCTGCAGTCAGGGGATAGCCTTTACGCCGCCGTGGATCCCTGCCGCAGATGCGGCGGTGAATCAACGGATGCCAGCCCGCCACTGCAGAACTGACAGAGCGGCGATAGCGATGAATCCCACCAGCGCCCAGCCGGGAATCGTCAGCCCGAGGAACTGCCAGGACACTGCTGCACAATCGCCGGTGCCCTGGGTCATCAGCGTGAGAACCTCACCGAGCGGGAAGTTTTCGAACAGATAGTCCATGCTCGGACCGCAGGCGGGTACCTGGTCTGCCGGCAGACTCTGCAGCCACAGCTGGCGGATTGAAAATCCGCCGCCGATGAAACTGGCCAGTATTGTCAGCAGCGGGTAGATGCCCCAGCGGGGATTGTGCAGCAATCCCAGCAGCGTCAGTGCCCCGGCAAAAAAGAACCAGATGCGCTGCATCAGGCACAGCGGACAGGGCGCCATATCGAAGGCGTGTTCCATGATCAGTGCGCCGCACAGCAGAGCGCCGCAAAGACCAATGATGAGTGTGGCGTAGGCTTCGGCTGAATCCCGGAAAACTGCCTTCATCGTACCTTGACCACTACTTTGCCGATTGCCTGTCGTTCGGAGAGACAGCGCATCGCTTCGGCATACTGTTGCAGCGGGAATTCGTTGCCCACGAGCGCCTGCACCTTGCCTTCGCGATAGTAGTCGAGCACAGCCTGAAGATTTGCGCTCGCCTCATCGGGGTGTCGTGCCGACCAGGCACCAAAAAAAACACCAACCAGCTGACAGCTCTTCAGCAGAATCAGATTGATCGGGACTTTCGGGATGTCCCCGGCCGCGAAACCGATCACCAGGATCCGGCCGTACCAGTTCACGCAGCGCATGCACTGGTCGAACAGGCTGCCGCCTACCGGGTCGTAAATGACATCCGCACCCTTGCCGTCTGTCAGCGCCTTGACCTTTTCCTTGAGTTCACCGTCACTGTAGTCGATCAATTCGTCAGCCCCCGCCGCTCTCGCGGCAGCCAGCTTCTCGGTGGTACTGGCCGCCGCGATGACCCGAGCCCCCATGGCTTTGCCGAGCTCCACCGCTGCCAGCCCGACACCACCGGCAGCGCCGAGTACCAGCAGTGTTTCACCGGGTTGCAGATCTGCGCGCTGTTTCAGCGCATAGTAAGAAGTGCCATAGGTGGTGCTGATGCCGGAAGCCTGGACATAGCTCATGCCTTCCGGGATTCGCAGCAGCGCGGATGCCTTGACGCAGATCTGTTCAGCAAAACCGCCGACGCCGATTCCGGCAAACACCCGGTCGCCGGGGTCAAATCCGTCTACGCCCTCGCCGAGCGCGGCAACCCGGCCGGCAATTTCACCGCCCGGCGAAAACGGAAACGGCGGCTGACTCTGATATTTACCGGCAATCATCAGCACATCGGGGAAATTCAACGCGCTGGCGTGCACATCCACAAGCACTTCGCCGCGACCGGGAGTCGGCGCGGCAACCTCTTCGAGCACCAGGCTCTCGGGTGGTCCAAAAGATTTACAGAGTACAGCTTTCATTTATCTCTCTTGTTTTGCTCATCGGGTCCTGCATTTCTCATGCTGATAACGCTTCCGGACGTCCGGAGCCATCAACAAAGCACCCGCTAGGGTACTGGCCGATCCTGCAACGTCAACTATCCTCATGAAGATAGCCCGCGGATCGACGATCTGAGGATTACGAACATTGTGCTTCAGCGCTGAGCCATAACGTGGCATGGGTAATCAGGTCCGGAAAGTATTCGTCGAAGTCCTGCTGCAGTGCGGGCAGCAGTGGCCGGACTTCAAGTTGCAGAGCCTCATCCAGTTCCTGTCTCTGTAGTCGGCGGGTGATGGATTTCATGCCTCGATAGGTGGTTTCCCAGTCGGTATACCTCGCCAGCAGATCGTGCTGCATCATCCATTGCAGAAATTCTACGCCGCGCGGCGACAGGTGCGCGGTACTGGCGGCAATGTGGCGGTAGGCCTGGCGGCTGAAGATATTCAGCGGCAGCGGGTGATACCGGTGCCATTGTTGTGCCAGCAGGTGGTCGGCGATCACGTCCACCAGCGCAGGCGCCAGTCGTCGCAGCGCTGGCGGAAAGCGATTGCAGCTGCGGCGGATGGCATCATTCTGATTGCTGTAAGCGTCAATCCGCCGGTGCAGACGGATGCCCTGACTGAGCGCCGCGGGCAGATGATCCGGCACGCTGCCTTTGACGAAGTCGCCGAGGAAACCACCGGCGATGAGCATCCGCACGGCGTTGGGGTCCGTCAGCTCCGCGGCGGCCTGTTCATTGATCAGGCAGTGCGCAAGAAAATTCACTGGAACGCCAGATAAGCCTGCAGGAATTCGTCGAACGGCAGAGTATCCAGGCTTTCTATCTCATGCTGACGCTCGAGGGATTCAGCGGCGATGCGCTGAAACTCTTCCAGTTCGCTCGGGCGCAGCGGGTGCTCGGCAAAATAGCCTTTGTGGGCAAGGGACTGGTTCATTGTGAACCGGAAAAACGGCATCTGCTGACTGCGCATCATACCCAGTACCCGAGCGGACGGTGTCAAGTCAGGATCTGCCACCTTGGTGACCTGTTCTTCCCAGGTGGTGCTGAACCGATTGCAGCCGTGGCATTCATCCAGCAACTCGGCCAGCGGTGCCATGCCGTCGAGGATTTCCCGCGCCCAGTCCGCCAGCTCAATCTGATCGTCGAGACGGTCGAGCAGCAGCCCGGGACGACGACCTTCTTCCACCACCCGCAGCTGATTGGCCTGCATCAGCTGCGACTCCTGTTCGCTGTCCTCCGGGCTCTTGTGTAGCAGACAGTAGAGCAGAAACATGTCGAGAAAGCGGATTTCCGGAGCGTCTATACCCAGCGGTAGAAACGGATTCAGGTCCATGCAGCGCACTTCAACGTACTCCACTCCGCGGCTGGTCAGCGCGGTCAATGGGCGTTCGCCGGAGCGGATGGGTCGTTTTGGCCTGATCGTGCCGTAGAACTCGTTTTCTATCTGCAGGATAGCTGTGTTCAGCTGGCGGTAACTGCCATCCACCTTGACCCCGATTTTCTCGTACGGCGGATAGGGCTGGGTCAGCGCCTGACGCATGGTGCCGGCGTATTCCTCGAGGCTGTTATAAGACACGTGCAGCTGACTCTGGGCATCGCTCTGATAGCCGAGCCGGCCCATTCGCAGCGATGTTGCATAAGGCAGATACAGGGAGCCCTCGTCAAACGGCTGCAGAGGGTGCGGCCGGTCTTTTACAAAGCTTTTGCAGATGGCCGGTGAGGCGCCGAACAGATACAGCAGCAGCCAGGAATAGCGTCGGAAGTTCCGGATCAGGCTGAAATAGGCGCGGGTCTGAAAGTCCTGACCGTCGCTGCCGTCGAGACTTGCCGCGTATTTGGTCCAGAAACTCTCAGGGACCGAAAAATTGTAGTGAATGCCGGAGATGGTCTGCATCAGCCGACCGTAGCGGTTGCCCAGACCCAGGCGGTATACCGTTTTGGCGGTAGCGATGTTAGAGCTGCCGTAACGGCCGACTGGAATATCCTGGTCCGCCCCCAGGATGCAGGGCATGCTCGATGTCCACAGCAGTTCGTCACCGAGATTGTGGTAGACAAAGCGATGCACGTCTTCCAGCTGTTCCAGGCAGCGCTCGGTGTCGTCGTGAACTTCGGTGATCAGTTCCAGCTGTGCTTCGCTGAAGTCCGTGGTGATCTGCGGGTGGGTCAGCGCCGATCCCAGCGCCGGCGGATGTGGCAGGCTGGACAGCAGACCTTCCGGATTCACCCGCAGGCTCTCTTTTTCAATACCCCGCCTGAGGGCCGTCAGCGGCGTCGTGTCACGCCGCAGGGCCGCCAGAATCTGGGGTGAGAGCTGCCCGGCTGAATCCGCCACATGCTGTCCTGGCTTGAAAACCGGGCTAGATTAGCTAGAAATCTGTGGTCGGACCAGCCGCGACGATTGCAGGATCAACATCGTACTTGCCGAAGTTCTCGATGAATTTGCTGATCAGGCTGCGCGCGGTGGCGTCATAAGCTGACTTGTCGCTCCAGGTGTCGCGGGGGTTGAGCAGCTTGGAATCGACACCGGGTACGGCTTTCGGCACCTCCAGATTAAAACTCGGCAGGGTTTCGGTGTCCGCGTCGTCCAGCGCCCCGGACTGAATGGCGGCAATGATCGCTCTGGTGGTCGGTATGCTGAATCGCTCACCCACACCGTAGCTGCCGCCGGTCCAGCCGGTGTTGACCAGGAATACCCGGGAGCCGAAGTCTTCGATGCGCTTGATCAGCAGATCGGCATAGACTCCGGCCGGACGTGGAAAGAACGGCGCCCCGAAACAGGTTGAGAAGGTGGTCTTGAACGCCTCGGTTGAGCCGATCTCGGTGGAACCAACCTGGGCGGTATAGCCGCTCAGGAAATGGTACGCCGCGGCTTCTTTCGACAGCACCGATACCGGTGGCAGTACACCGCTGACGTCAAGGGTCAGAAAAATCACGTGGCCGGGTTCGCCGCCGCGATTCTCTGGGACTTTGGCTTCGATATTGTCGCGTGGATAACAGGCCCGGGTGTTTTCGGTCAGAGAGGAGTCAGCATAGTCGGGTACCCGGGTTTCGGGATCTATGACCACGTTCTCAACGATCGCGCCAAACGAAATCGCGTCGAATATGACGGGTTCGTTTTTACGGGTGAGGTCAATACATTTGGCGTAACAGCCACCTTCAAAGTTGAAGACGGTGCCTTTGCCCCAGCCGTGTTCGTCGTCTCCGATCAGAAACCGGTCCGGATCAGCGGACAACGTGGTCTTGCCGGTTCCGGACAGTCCGAAAAACAGCGTCACATCGCCAGCTTCACCCATATTGGCTGAGCAGTGCATCGGTAAGACGTCTTTTTCCGGCAGCAGGAAATTCAGCACCGAAAACATGGATTTTTTCATTTCACCGGCGTACCGCATGCCGGCGATGAGAACCTTGCGCTGGGCGAAATTGATCATCACGGTGCCATCACTGTTGGTGCCGTCACGGTCCGGATCACAGGCGAATCCGGGTGCATTGATGACCTGCCAGGCTTCTTTGTTGTGCGGGTTGTAGTGCTCGGGAGTAATGAACAGGGCCTTACCAAACAGTGCATGCCAGGCGTATTCGGTGTTGACCTCAATCGGCAGGTAGTGCTCAGGGTCAGCGCCGACGTGCAGATGCGAAACGAAGGTTTCGCGATCTTCCATGTGCAGCTGAACGCGGTCCCACAGGGCATCGAATACGTCAGTACCGATCGGCTGGTTGACCTCTCCCCAGTCGATGCTTTCCGAGGTGGAAGGTTCGTCAACGATGAAGCGGTCTTTTGGTGAGCGACCGGTTCGAGCGCCTGTCTGGACGACGATGGCACCGTTGCTGGCGAATTGTCCTTCGCCGCGAAGCACAGCGAGCTCGGCCAGAAGAGGAGATGAAAGATCCACGTGCGTGATCTGCTTCGACGTAGTATCGATGTCGACGGCCATAATAATTATTAGTGTCTTCCCAAAACGCGATTATGCCAGACCCCGGCTGGAACACATAAGTCCTTTGTAAAGCCTTATTTGTGGGCCCTACAACCCGCGTCAATGTGGCCAGATGGGGGGTTCAGTGCAGCGTTGGAGTGCCGTGTCGGAGCAGTTGATGGATATCGACAGCGTCATAGTCGTAGCTCGCGCCGCAGATTTCGCAGGACACGTTGATCGAACCACGTTCGGCGAGCAACTCCAGAATCTCCTTCCGCGGCAGCGCCTGCAGAGTCATCGAGGAGCGTTCACGGGAGCAGGAGCAGTCGAACCGCAGAGGCTGCGGTGGATGCAGAGTAATGAGCTGATTGCGGAAGGTATCGGCCAGCAGATCTACCGGATTGGCGCTGGCAAGCTGGCCTGAATCGATGTTGCCCGCCTGCTGCTGTGCCAGGCGCCAGGCACGGTCATCCTGTGCCAGGCTGAGGTCGTTGGCGTCACCGGCGCTGGGCAGTCGCTGCAGCAGCAGGCCTGTGGCTACGCCGCCGGGCTGCTGCTCTGAGCGGGCGAAAAACAGACGTGTCTGCAGCTGTTCACTGTTGATGAAGTAGGTTTCCAGATTGCCGGCCAGGCTGTCGCTGCTTAGTTCAATCAGGCCCTGATAGGAAAACGGCGGATCTGCCGGATTCTGTGCCGCTCGGTTCAGCGTGATGGCCAGATGGCCGTTGCCCAGGAGCTCCCGTAGTCGCTCCGCCTGCGGTGGCGTTTGTTCTTCCGGCCAGCGGGCGATCGCCCTGAGGGCGTTCTGGGCACGACATTCTGCCAGCACCGTCGTCAAAGGACCGCTGCCGCGGAACTGCAGTGAAACCGAGCCGTCGAACTGAATGCTTTCAGAGACCATGGCGACAGCTGCGAGCATTTCTCCAAGCAGAACGGCAACCCGGTCCGGGTAGGTCCTGCGCCCGGCAAGTGCGCTCAGCACGCTGTCGAGTCGGACCCATTGTCCGCGGATGGGCGCGTTGGCAAAGCTGAATCGATGCAGCCGGTCAGTCAGGTCTGCTACTGGATCTGCTGTATCTGTGCTCATGTCATTCACTGCTGTTCGGTATTGCCCGGTCTTCTAAAGTGTTCTGTCTTCCGTTAAGCCGCTCAGTCTTCCCGTGAGTCGCTCAGGGCTGTTTTCAACTTCTTCAGCTCGCGGCGGTCGCGCTTTGATGGCCGATGCTCCGGCATCTTCAGTCCGGCACGTTCCATGCGCCGTCTGGCGGTTTCCGTTTCTCTGGCTTCGATGGACTCCAGGGTTTCCTGATACAGCTGACTCGCCGCTGCCGCATTGCCGCGCTGCTCGGATAGCCCGGTAACGATCACGGTTTCCGGCGACCAGCCACGCTGAATTGTCAGTCGTTCACCAATGCCGATCTCTTTGCTGACTTTCGGCTTGCTGGTGCGTGACCGACCGGGAGTACTGCCGGTCGAGCCCGGGTGCAGCTCTACCTTGCCGCCTTCAATGGCGGTTTTGGCGGCCGCCCGGGTCTTGAAAAACCGGGCTGCCCACAGCCAGCGATCCAGCCTCACGCGGTCAGTCATGGTCCAGCAGGTCTCTGAAATCATGCAGTGCCGGGTAATCGAGACACTCGCGCGGCGGTTTGCCGGAATCCGGCTGCACGATAGTGATCAGGTGCGCGATACCGAAACCCTCCGCTGCCTGGAGCACCTGATGATTGTCGTCAATCAGCAGCGTACGCTCCGGATCAAACGGGTGCTCGACAATAAGCTGCTGCCAGAAACTCTGTTCTTCTTTTGGTGAGCCGTAGTCATGGCACGAAATCGTTTCGTCGAGATGGCGCGTCAGGTCTGCGTGGGCATTCTTGATATGCAGGCTGTCGCGGTGGGCGTTGGTCACCAGCAGCGAACGCTTATCACCCGCTTTCAACCAGGCCAGGAATTCGAGTGCGGAGGGTCGGAAGGTAATCAGTTCTTTGAGTTCGTGATGCAGTTCCACGATGTCGAGACCCGTAAACTCCGCCCAGTAGTCCAGGCAGTAGAATTCCAGCCGGCCTTTTTTGTCATTCATATGGCTGAACAGGTGCGCCTGGGAGTGTGCCAGCGGCAGATCCTTGAGCCTGCTGTAGCGTTGTGGCAGCAGAGACGTCCAGAGCGTGTTGTCGAAACGCAGATCCAGCAGCGTGCCGTCCATATCCAGCAGAACAGTATCAATTGCATCCCAGCTGACCATGACAGTGTCCGCGCGACGAAAATGAAGTGAAGCCAGTATAATAACCCGTTTACCAGTTGCTCTCAGAGAGGGATCGTGGCGTTACCGGAAATAAAGACCGTAAGGACTATTGCGCGTTCCCGCTTCTTCCGCATCGAAGAGCTTGACCTGGAATTTTCCAACGGCGTCAAACGCACCTATGAAAGGCTGCCGGGCTCCGGGACGCCCGCGGTCATGGTGGCGGCGCTGAACGATGCAGGTGAGCTGCTGTTGATCCGCGAATACGCTGCCGGTTTTCATGAATTTCAGCTGACGCTGGTAAAAGGCGCCGCTGAACCCGGTGAATCGCTGGAGGAGGCGGCAAACCGGGAATTGAAAGAGGAAATCGGTTTCGGCGCGAAAAGCCTGACGTTCATCAAAAAACTCAATCTCGCGCCCGGGCACATGGGCTTTACGATCAATGTTTTTCTCGCCGAGGGACTGTATCCTGAAAAGTTGCCCGCCGACGAGCCGGAACCGCCCGAACTGGTAGCCTGGCCACTGGCACGGCTTGACGAACTG
>Ga0210063_1000139_pt1 | contig 24772 bp, 22 predicted proteins | sample Muzzi_PWA_D1_FD_185529 | JGI IMG/M metagenome (GOLD analysis project Ga0210063, IMG submission 185529) | Wetland microbial communities from San Francisco Bay, California, USA, that impact long-term carbon sequestration - Muzzi_PWA_D1 (SPAdes) | ecosystem: Environmental > Aquatic > Marine >... | reverse complement strand
GTTCCAGGCCCAGGCCCCACCGCAACCGCTCCCAGGTGTAGGGGCGGGGCCGGTCGATCTCCGCCCGTTCGAGCTTGCCGATCTGCACCGGGCTGATGCCGATGCACCGGGCCAGATCCGTCTGGGTCCAGTTTTGCCACTGGCGGACCAGGCGCAGCACTACGCCCAGGTCCGCCCCCTCAGTCAGGCCCCGCGTCACCGCCGGACCTCCCGGCGAGCGAAATCCCCCGCCACCGGCCAAGCCATCCGCGAACTTTGCGAGGCGCGAAGCCACCGGTGACGGGGAAAGTGTTCAGGGGGACAGCACGCGCGAGCTTCCAAGATGTCCGGCATTGAAAGGAGGCCAGGGATGCCCCCTCGCCTCACGCTGAGGGAGGGGGCTGTGTTTGCCTGTGACGCGCGTGGTCGACACTCAAGCACCAACGCTTCAGCGTCCCATGGGCTCTGAGTGTCAGGAGTGGATATAACGAGGCGCCGACAGAGGGTAGGAAGTTGGGAAAAACCCCTCCGCCGACGCCCCGGAGCGACCGATGAAAAAGACACCCCTCCCCGGGCGGAGGCAGGCCCGCCCGGGGAGGGGTGCGAGAAGTAGTGAGGACGAAACCTCACTGCCGTCTGATCGTTTCGCGGTGCAACGCGCCCTGGGCTGCCGTGGCCGGGCCGCCGGGCCGCTGCCATGGAGATTTCAAGGCTCACCGGGATGGCTCCCGATGAAAGTGGTGGAACGCCGCCGTCCTCCGTGCGGCTGAGGAGGAACCGACGCGACAGCGGCGTTCCACCGGGGTCGAAACAGGGCGCCGGTGGCGGCTCGAAAGGAGTGAAACACCGCCACCGGCGCCCTCCCAGCAACGGCACCCCCCGATTCGCCCGCCGCGCTGGAACTGTTTGATCTGAAAGGGGTAAAAAGAGGGCACGGGCGACCTGGGGAGGCCCGCCCGTGCCCTTTGTGAAGACCCGAGGGCGGGCCGTCTTGCAGGTTTGATCGGATGACTGGTGGGGAAAGGCATGCTCACGGTGAGACCTCTTCATCCGTCACCGCGTCGGGTTCTTCAGGGCTTTCCGCCCCTTGCCGGAATGCCTCCACCGACTTCAACCACAGATTGAATGCCCCCACCAACTGCCGTCGGGTGATCTCCGGCGCTGGCGCCGCCTTCGGCGCCGTGGGGTGGAAGCCGCGGGCATAGGCCAGATGTTCCGCCAGCGTTCCCAGGTTGGCATCCAGGGCGGCGAGGATCCTTTCAAGGGTGGCGACCGTCGGTTGGGTGTGGCCTCGCTCGTACATGCTGAGCATCGAACGGCTGATTCCCATGCGCGCCGCCGCCTCCCGTTGCAGCAGCTTCCGGGACTCGCGGATGGCGCGCAGGGCGGCGCCCACATCGCGCCGGATGTCGTCTTCTCTCATCACCAGCCTCGCGTTGCCGGGCGTTGTTGTGAAGACCCCGCAGGGGCGTCTTGCGGGCCTTTGGGAAAAAGCCCTCCCCGGGGTGTCAACGCCCAGGGAGGGGAAACAGGAAATTCCGTCGTCGAAACCCAGGGTGTGCGACTCAACTTCCCGTCCTCCGCATCTGTTCCGCGAGCATCAGCAGCGCCCCGCCCAGGTCGCGGGCCACCTCCGCCAGATCCCCCGGGTCTCGCCCCTGGAGGAGCAGGTGGAAGTCCTGCCAACTCGCCCCCACCGCTGCCAGGAAGAGCACCAACGTGTCGTAGGCAACCTCGCCATCCGCCAACTCCGCCTCCCGCACCGCTGCCACCGTCAAGCCGGTGGCCTGGGCGATGTCCAGCCGTTTCCGGCATTTCGCCTCCCGCAGGAGAAGCAGAGCCTCCCCGACAGACCGTTTTCGTACCGGTGTTTTCAACGCGCACCTGCTTTAGAGTTCACGATCACGTCAATAGGTCTCATGTAGCATCAAATCTTCGATGCCCTTGATTCTTCATGGGACCTTTCGCGTTGTCAAGTACCCGAGGGGAGAAATGTGAGGGTGAGAGCGGCACTGGGTAGATTTCCCCGCATTAGACTCGCTGTTCCGCGGACCCCTAGGAGGCACGGATCGAACCCGGTATAGAGTCAGGGTAGCGCTGAGGGACCGTTCCTAATGAGGCACTTTCAAGAATCATTCCCTGTTGCCGGATCCCCGTGCAACCAAATTCCGGTTACGGGTACTAACCTTCTGTCGCGGAATGGGCCGCGGGCTCCAATTCCGGTCCACCCACCCAGGGGCGACACCGACCCCGGAATGTCGGTAGACTAGACGCCATCAAAACTCCTGAGTTGAGTGATGGCGTGACTATCGGCGGAGAGAACCAACACCGGGCCGCGAAAGATCTGGCCTGGCAGCAAGCCACCCTGGAGGGGCTCTATGAGCGCCTCGCGGAGCGGGTGCTCCGGTTCTTTCTCCGGAAGGGTTGTACCCTGGAGGATGCCCGGGACCTCAAACAGGAGGTCTTTCTACAGGTCACCCGGGGGCTCGGCACCTTCCGGGGCAAGTCAGAGCTGGACACCTGGGTCTTCGGGATCGCCAAGAACGTCTGGTGCAACCGGGTCCGGACGGACACGCAGCGCAAGCGGCGGGCTGTGGTGGTGCCCTTCGAGGCGCCGCCCGCCAGCGATGCCCCGGCCCTGGACCCTGCCGACGCCAGGCCCTCGCCTCTGGAGGCCGCGGATCAGGCCCAGAGGCGTGCCCTCATACACCGGGAGCTGTTGAAAATGCCCAAAATGACACGGCAGTGCACGTTGCTCTATATGGATCAAGGCATGACCCCCACGGACATCTCCAAAGTGCTCCAGATCCCGGTGGGAACGGCGAAGAGCCACGTCTCGCGGGCGAAGAAGCAGCTGGAGGAGCTATTCTCGAACCCGCAAGATCCAAAGATTCCCCCGGAGGAATCCCCATGAGTGCGGACGAGAATACGATACGAGCCTTGATCGAGGACATTGCGGAGCAGGAGCGGGAGGGCGAGCGCGAGCACCCATCCACGGAAGAGCTGGTGGCCTACCAGGAGCGCACCCTACCCGAGGCGGGCGCTGACGCCATCCGGGAGCACCTCGCCCTCTGCCCCGCATGCGCCGCCCTGGCCCTCGACCTGGAAGACTTCCCCGACGAGGACGATGAACCCATGGCCGATGAACCACGGCTGACGGAGGCGGAGCACGCGGAAGACCTGGCGGAACTCCTCGCCGCCCTCCCCCAGGGCAAGGCCCCGGCCCCGGCCCCGGGACCCCGCTGGCTCCCCCTGGCGGCGGGGATCCTGATCGGTGTGCTGGGGGTGGGGTTGTGGCTGACGGGGGTGCCGGTGCCTTGGGCGGCGCCTGAACCGGCCCGGCTCACGGCGGTGATGGACCTCTACCCGCTAGAGATGGAGAACCGGGCTCCCGATATCGCCATCGTCCTGTACCGGGAGGACGCCGGGAAACCCCTCCTCCTCCAGTTGAACACCCTGGGGCTGGACAGCCGGGACCGCTTCCACCTGAGGATCTACAGTGGTGGCACCCTCGTGACAGAACTCCACCCCGTGCGCCTTCTCTCGGGGGGGCAGATCGTCCTGGAGGTGGACCCCGCCATCTTCTCTCAAGAAGATGTGCGCATGACCCTCCACAAGGTGGGCCAGCCCGCGGACGCCGAGCCCCTCGCCACCTACGAATTCCAGGTCCTGCAGCCGTGAAGCGAGGGGGCCTTCCCGCGCTCGCGCTGGCTGCCGTCCTCCTCTCCGCCTGTGCCCCACCGGCACCGGAGCCTCCGCCCCAGGATCTTCCGAAGCTGACCCTTGGAGAGTCCCTCGTCCTGACCTTGAGCCCGGAGCTTCCCCAGGAAGCGGTTCTGCACCTGGCCGAGGGGGAGGCCGCGCTGCTGGTGGTGGATCAGACCCACGTGGATGCGATGGTGGACATCTTCAGCCCACGGGGAAAGCTCGTTCTTCACTTCGACTCCCCGGCGGCCACCGAAGCCCCGGAGCGGGTCTGTCTCATCGCCGAAAGCGATGGCGCGTACCGGCTCCAGTTCCAGCCCTTCGTTGGAGAAGGGGAGATCTCCGTCCTCGTCGAGCGCCTTCGCCCCGCCACGGAGCAGGACCAGCGATGCGCCGCCGCGGGCCGCGCCCTGATGGACCAGGACTTTCCCGCTGCTGCCGAGGCGGCGGAGGCGGCGGGGGAGTGGGGGACGGCGGCGGTGGCCCTCAAGGAATGGGGTCTTGCCCTGGTGTCCGAGGGCCGAATCCCGGATGCGCAGGACACCTACCGGCGGGCTCTGCCGCTGGCGGAGCGGGGCGGCGTGCCGCGGCTGGAGGTGAGCCTGCTGAACCTCCTGGGGGAAGCGGCCACCACCCTGGGCGAGGGGGAGGAGGCGCGGGACCACCTTGGGGAGGCGCTGCACCGGGCCAGCCGTGCCGGGTACCTGGATGGGGAGGCCGTGACCCTCAACAACCTGGGGCGGGTGGCCGAAGCCCGGGAGCTGGCCCACCGCGCCATCGGCTTCTACCACCAGGCCCTCGGGCTCTGGCAGGGGGCGCACTCCCCCCGGGCCGCCATCGCCCTCACCAATCTGGGGAGCAGCCACCTGCTGCTGGAGCGTTACACGGAGGCCGAGGACTTCCTGCAAGAAGCGTTGAAGATCGCCCGGGAGCATGGCCTGGCCGAGGTGGAGGCAGGCGCCCTGGCCCAACTCGGCTGGAGTGCCTTCCGCCAGGGCCAGACGGTCGAGGCCATCGAACTGCTGGAGGAGGCGCTGGCCCTGCGGCGGCAGAGGGAGGACCGGCCCTCCCAGATGGGCATTCTGGATCGGCTGGGAACGGTGCTCTACCGGGCGGGCCGCTATGGGGAGGCGCAGAGCCGCTACGAGGCAGCCCTGGCGTTGCTGGAGGAGAGCGCCCCCAACCCCCGTTTTGAAGCCACCATCCTCATCAACCTGGGGTGCACCCTGGAACGGGCGGGCCGTCCGGACGGTGCCCACCAGGCCGAGGCGCTCTTCGAACGTGCTGACCGCCTGCTGGCCACCCATGCGAACCCCGGCTCCGCGGCCTACCGCCACTACTGCCAGGGGCGCATCGAGCGTGCCCGGGGGAACCTGTCCGCGGCGCGGGAGGCGGTGGAGGCGACCCTTGGCATTGTCGATGAGGTCCGCCGGGAAGCCCGCCGCGGGGGCACCCGCCACCGCGCCCTGGAGGTGTGGCAGGACTACGCGGAGCTGCACATCGCCGTCCTGGTGGACCTCCACCGCCAGACCGGGGACCGCGCCTTCCTCCACCGCGCCTTCGAGGCCGCCGACGAACGGCGGGTGCGCTCCTTCTACGAGACCTTGGTGGAGGAGGCCCTCTACCCCCGGCAAGGGATGGACTCCACCCTGTTAACCCGCTACGAGGCGATGCGCGCCCGCCTCCAGGAGGTGGCCGATGCCCTCCTCTCCGCTGAGCCGGAAGCGCGCCCCGCGCTGGAGCGGGAGTCCCGCCGCCTGCTCCTGGAGATGGCCGCCGTGGAGGACCGCGCCCGCGCTTCCCAGCCCCCCGGCTCCACCGTGGCCCGCCCGGAGCCGGTCCCTCTGGAGGTGGTGCAGGCCCTCCTGGCGCCGGGGGATGTCCTGCTGAGCTACTCCCTGGGGGCGGAGGTCAGCTTCCTCTTCGCCCTCACGCCGGACGCCCTCCACCTCTACGAGCTGCCCCCCCGTCCGGTGCTGGAGTCGCTCGCCCGCCAAGCCCATGGCCACCTGCGGCGCAGTGCCTTCGGGGAGGACTGGAAACACGCCCGGCGGGAGATGGCCGCCCTCCAACGGCACCTCCTCGCCCCGGCCCAATCCCTCCTTCTGCCCACGGAGGCCCCAGCCCCGGGCCGCCTCCTGGTGATCGCCGAGGGCGCCCTCCTCTACCTCCCCTTCAACGCTCTGCCCGGCCTGTCAAGGGAGCCCCTCCTGGAGTCCCTGGAGATCGTCCACCTCCCCTCCGCCGCCGTCTGGAAGGCGCTGGCGGATCGCACCGCGGCGCGCACCCCCGCGCCCTTCGAGCTGGCGGCGCTGGGGGATGCCGCCTTCGGCCCTGCCGACGACCGGGTGGACACCGGCGGCGCCGCCGTCCGCTCCACCCCCCCGGGCCGCCCCCTGAAGCGCCTCTTCCACAGCGGCCGGGAGGCCCGCGCCATCCTCGCCCTGGTCGCCCCCGGGGACCGCCTGGAGGCCCTGGGCTTCCACGCCACCCGCGACCTCCTCCTGGACCCTCGCCTCTCCCTCTACCGCCGCCTCCACATCGCCACCCACGCCGAGATCCGCGACGACATCCCCGAACTCTCCGAGGTGATCCTGAGCCAGGTCAACGCCCGGGGCGAGCCCATCCCGGGGAGGGTGCGCCTCCACGAGATCTACCCCCTCCACTTCCAGGCGGATCTCGTCGTCCTGAGCGCGTGCAGCACCGCCCTGGGCAAACCCCTCCGCGGCGACGGCATGTTGAGCTTCACCCGCGCCTTCTTGACCGCCGGCGCCGCCCGCGTCCTCGTCACCCTCTGGGACGTGGACGACCCAGCCACCGCCGACCTCATGATCCGCTTCTACGAAGCCCACCTGAACCGCGGCCTCCCCCCCGCCACCGCCCTCCGCGAAGCCCAGCGCTGGATCCGCCAGCAGCCCGGCTGGGAGGCGCCGTACTACTGGGCAGGGTTTGTGTTGCAGGGGGAGCCGTAGACCGCCCCTCACCCCCGCGGTCCCCCTCGCGTCCGATCGGGGAAGAGGGTCAAGGGAGAGGTCAAAAAGAGGTACAGGTCGGGGGGCAGGTCGGGAAAGCCCCTCGCCCTTTGGGAGAGGGGTTGGGGTGAGGGTTCGGGGGTCTTTTTCCGGTGACTGTACTTGGCCGGATGCACGGGCCTGCCCGCTCTTCCGTCGCAATTCCCTCAGTGGTCTTTCATCCTGTGACTCTGGTGGTGACTCCGGTCGCCGCCACCACTCCCGTCCGTCGTAATTCCCTCAGTGGTCTTTCATCCTGTGACTCAGCGTTCATCTTTTCATCGTCGATGGTCAGAAAGGTCGCAATTCCCTCAGTGGTCTTTCATCCTGTGACATTCAGGATGGTTTGCTGGCAAATTTCCCCACGCAGGTCGCAATTCCCTCAGTGGTCTTTCATCCTGTGACTCGATGCAGTTGCCCGGGGCGAGTATCCTCGCGGTAGAAAGTCGCAATTCCCTCAGTGGTCTTTCTTCCTGTGACTGTTTGCTATCTGCCGCCGCTATCCCCCACTTTTGCACAGAAGTCGCAATTCCCTCAGTGGTCTTTCATCCTGTGACCGACCTTTGCCAATGCGAATCTGGCTGTGGCCTAGAAAGGTCGCAATACCCTCAGTGGTCTTTCATCCTGTGACCGAACACCAGTCCGATTCCCGTGGAGATCTGTGAACCGAAGTCGCAATTCCCTCAGTGGTCTTTCACTCTGTGACCTTGCCCCTGTAACCCCGCCGTCTTGATTTGTGGGTTAAGTTGTCAAAGAACACATCACCCCGATGACCCCGAGAGAAGCCACCTGACAAGCGAAACGTGATTGATCATCGGCAACGACCTTCCAGCCGCGATCTACCCACCCTCACTCATCGTGAATACCACCCTCATCCTTCACTCTGGCGTGGCGGACATTCCCCGATGCACTCGTAAGCGTAGGGCCGCAGCCCAGGAAGAGCGGGCAGCCGGTTTCCTTTCGAAACTCTGCCAGCAGGCCCGGGAGCTTCTCCCGGTCGTAGTGGTCGCGAGCGAGGCCCACAACCACGGTCTCGCCGCCAGCCACCACAACCTCACCCTGGAAGCGCTCCGCGATGGCATCCGCCACTTCCTGGACGGCGGCGGAGAACCGCCGGGAGAAAATCCGCCAGGGCTGCCGGGTCTTCGGCGAACATCAGGCGTTCGGTGTGGTTCTTCACCTGGCCAACCTCGCCGAAGATGTAGTAGTTCCATTTCGATTCTGAAGTCATACCGTTCATCCTACGATGCGTCGGGGAGGTCTGCGAACGATGCCCATGCGATCACCGGCCCAACCGTAACGACGGGGAATAGGTTTCCTTCCCTGGGCCGCTGAAGTTGTACTCGTACAGTTGGATCTTTCGACGTCCGCGACAGAGGCGGCCCAGCGAAATGGCAAGGCCGTTGGGCGCCGACAGGAAGATGTGAAAGGTACAGGCCGAGTCATCGCCGGGATTCAGATCATGCATTGCGTTGCTGATCTGCTCCGCGAGCCGGAAAGCATGGTGACCGTTCTGGACGAAGAGTTGACTGGGGCCTCCCGGGGGCTGGAAGTGGACGATACGGCCAACACTCTTGAGGGTGGACTCCACGTACTGCTTCACGGCGGCGAGCGTGGGTCGGCTGGCACTGATGGCGAGGGCAATATCGGACCCGCCGTTCTTCAGCTCGATCGGTTTTGGGACCTTCCAGTCCTCTGCTGTTGGCTTCCACTTATCCGTGACACGCCAGATCTTCGTACCGTTCGCACCCCGCTGCTCGACGCCCACGGCGAGGCCAGACTTGGCTTCCAGCAGGTAGCCCATGGCGAAGGTCAACGAGGTGTGGGTGGCCAGGTAGAGATCCACCGCCCGCTCGCCAGCGGTGGCGCGGTGGATGAAATCCCTCAGGATTGGGTAGATCTTGTCTTGCCAGATGGCGGGGGCGGGGCAGGTCCCCTCGCGGAAGAAGGAGGTCAGCGACAGGAAGGCATCGCTCTTGTTCTCGGCCTCCAGGCCCCATCCGAGCCTGCTACGAATGCCGATCTGCGCCGGGCCTTCCGGTTCGGGCTCGGGTTTGGGGTTGAAGAGGGTGGCGTTGCGGGTGCGGCAGAAGAGCACGGGGGCCAGCCACTCCAGCGACGAGGGGGCGTGGTTCCAGAGGGCGAGGCGGCCCTCGGCGACGGCGTCGTCCACCTGACCGGTCTCCAGGAGGTGGCGATAGAAGGCGCGGCTGAAGCGCATCACGGTGTTGAACGATACGGAGTACTGCATGCCCACCACCGCGGGTATCCCCGCCTGCACCAGGGCCGTGGCGGCGCCGCGGAAGGGCTCGTGGTGGTTCTCATGCCGCAGGGCGCCGGTCCGGCAGGAGATCAACGTGACCAGGCGTAGTGAGGGGAACGCCGCAAGCTGCTCGCACATCTCCGTACCGAACACGAAGTCCCGGGCGCCCGTCTCGGGATCCTGAAAGTCCACCCCGCCCTGGCTGGAGCCGGTGGCGAAACCGCCGTGGCCCAGGTAGTGGAGGACATGGGTCTCCTTGTCGGCGAGCTTCTCCCGCAGAGCCTCCCAGGTGGGGGGATAGACGCACTCCACCTCGCAGCCCTCCTCATCGCGGAGCAACTTGAAGATCCGGTGTTCCGCATCCCGCACCTGCCCGGGGGGCGTTCCGAAGGATTCCGGCGCCACGATCAGCACCCGGATATTCCCTGGCACTCGCAGGGACCGAATCTCCTTGGACACGTCCAGGTAGCGGACGAAGGGTAGGAACGGCTCCAGCGTCAGGTGGCGCTTCTCGACCGGATCGAAGAGCGCCTCCCACGGCAGAGCCTCCGCGGCGGCCACGCACTTCGCCTCCGGCTCGAAAGAGAGGCGGATACGCAGGCGGCACCCCTTGCGCCGCTGGAGGTTCAGGCTTTCCCGGATGGTGAAGCCCGGCTGTTTCTCCTCGCTGCCTGGGAAGAGCGCGGTGAAGAGTTCACTTCCAAGTTCCCGCAGGTCCGGGATCTGGTTGACGGGCTTGTCGTACGGCACGCCATCCGTCTGCCAGGCATCGCGGATGACGTTGTGCTCCAGGTCTTTCAGGAGCTGGGTCAACCTCTCGGCGTAGGGGGTCACAAACGGGGCCGCGGAGCGGTCCACGGGGGAGAGTACGATCCGGGTCCACGGGGTCTCGCTGCTATCGGCGGAGACCTCGATCTCCAGATCGTAATCGTCACGCTGCGCAGGCATGGCGATCACTCCACCGGAACGGTGGCGCCGGAGGGTCCCTTGGGATCGGTGGGCGGGTTCCCGGTGCCGCTGCCGCCGGAATCCTGGGCCAGGTGCACCGCACCCCCGGAAGGCCCCTTGGGGTCCGTGGGGGGGCTGCCGGTGCCGCTGCCGCCGGAATCCTGGGCCAGGGGCACATCCACGGCGGAGGGTCCCTTGGGATCGGTGGGCGGGTTCCCGGTGCCGCTGCCGCCGGAGGACTGGGTCACGGTCTGGGTGGTGATCATGACGAGGGGCGTCATGCCCTCGGCCGCCTCCCCGGAGACCGCCGCGTCCACGCCCCCTGCCCTGGTGTCCCCCAGCAGCTGCAACCGCCCATCCCGACTCATGGCGATGGTGGTGGTGGTCGTCGTCGTTGTTGTCGTGGTGAGGGTCTGCGGTTTCCGGTCCGTCTTCTGCTCTGCCATATCCGCCTCCTTGCGTGTGCGTTGGTGGGCGCCCTCAAGGTTTGGGCACCCGGGTTCAAGGAGGTTGGTAACCGTTTGGCGGGGAGGGTTGCAGATCGTCCCGCAGAAACTCGGTCTTGGAGAAATCTACCGGGATCTGCAACCCATTTCCGAAAACCGTTACCAACCCTCCCAGACGCCAGGAACGCGAGCCAGTTGATGGCCCGCAGCGCCTGGAGATGGGAGGAACTGGATGCATGAACTCGACGACCTTCGCGCCAGGCTCATCACCGGCTTGAGCCGGGCCCTTCGCCAGAGTGCCGGGGGCCAGCTTGGGGAGGAGCCCGCCCGCAAGGGGGCGGCGATGGTGCTGGATGGATATGGCCTTCCTGAGGAGGTCGGGCAGATTTTTGGCGACCGCCCCGTGTGCTCGCTGCTCTGCTTCGATGCCGACGCCATCCAGGGGTGGGTCTTCGCCTCGGAGCGGATTCAGGTGGTGGGAGGGGCTTCCATGACCCTGGAACACCTGAACCGGGACGCCCGCGAGATCCTCGCCGAGATTCCGGAAGTCTGCGGCGAGATCTACTCCGCTGGCGGCGGCGGCATGTTCCTGGCGCAGGCGGTGGAAGACCCGAAGGCGCAGGCAGCGCTGGCGGAGAAGGCGCGGAGGGGGCTCGAAGAGAAGACGCCGGGAATGACTTTCGCCGTCTTCGCGCACCCTCTCAAGGCCAGCGACCTGGCCGCTTCGGAGGAGCCCCGGGAGATCCCGGCGAATCCGGATCTGGTCCCGGCCCTCCGCCGTTTCCACCTGGTGGATGGCGTCCGGGGTGCGCTGGTGCAGGCGCAGGTGCGGATGGCGGAGATCAAGAGTGCCCGCCCGCGGGTGTTCCCCACTCCCGTGCTCCGGCCGCCATCCGGGGGCATCGCGCCCCGCTGTGGTAGCTGTGGCCGCCGCCCACCGGGGAAGGTTGGCAGGGCGGATCTCCCTGAGAACTGGTGCTCCTGGTGCCAGGAGCGGCGGAAGTACTTCCGGAAACACCGGGAGGACTTCGAGATCGACGGCCGCCCGCTGACCTTCGCCGATCTCGCGGAATCGGTGGACCGGAAACGGCAATACCTCGCCTTCCTGGCCATCGACGGCAACGCCATGGGGAGCGTCGTCCGCTCCCTGGGCACCTTCCTGGAACTGGCGGCCTTCAGCGCCGCGACCACCCGCGTCTACGAGCAGGCGCGCACCGTTGCGGAGGACACGCTGGCGCGCTTCCTGGCAGAAGGGAAGGCACCGGAGTCGGCCCAGCTCTCCCTCCTCAGCGGCGGCGACGAGATCACCCTGGTGCTGCCAGCGGCGGCGGGGCCGCGGGTGGCGTGCGCTGTGTTGCGGGAGGTGGAGCGGGGGTTCTCGGAGGAGACGGCTCCGGAAGGTCTCTTGGGGCGTGCCCTGGCGCGGAATCCGGTTGCCCTGGGCCAGCTCCAGCAGGCGGGTGCTTCGGCGGGCCTTCTGCTCGCGGGGAGCACCTACCCGGTGCGCCTCATGCGCCACTACGCCAACGCTCTACAGAAGCAGGCCAAGACGATCTCCGCCACCGGCCCGCGCTCGGCCATCGCCTGGGCGCTGCTGACGGAGTCGTCTCCCCTCTCCGAGATGCTCGACCGGCCAGGGCTGCCGCTGGCGGCCTTCGAAGGGCACCTGGCCGAGGCGGAGGAGGCCGCGCGGAAGAAGGTTCCGCTCTCCGCTCTCCAGGCTGTGCTGGCGCAGGTGCGCCGGGAGGGCCGCACCCTGGAACCTCTGGACGAGGACGATCGGCCCCCGGTCCTGGCGCAGTTGGGCGCCAACTTCTTCCGCTACCAGCTGGCCCGGAATGGCCGCCTCCAGGAGTGGTGGGAGGCCATCGCCGGGGGTCTGCCCTCCGAGCCGGACACGGTCCATCACTGGTTTCGCGAGGGGCAGGGGCAGGAGCTGGACCGGCTTCTCGATCTGCTCTCCATCGATCCCCAGGAGACGGTTCAGGAGGTGGCCCCGTGAGCACCATCAAGCAGCTGGAAGTCATCGTCAAACCGCAGGATGCGGCCCTCGCCCTGGGGGGGCAGAGCCCGGCCCAATACGGCGGCCACAAAGGTACCGCCCGGGATACCGAGGGGCGGCCGGTGCTACCGGCCACGGCCCTCCGCGGTGCCCTGCGGCTGGAGCTGGAGCGGCTCCTGCGGGGTATGAACCCTCAAGGCACGGCCTGCAACTCCAACGACAAGGACGGGCGCCCCGACGCCGCGGCCCAGGAGGAGCCCTGCCCCTGCCCCGTCTGCCGCCTCTTCGGGGAGTCGGGTACCTTCACCGGCACCCTGCGGCTGGAGGATGCCCTCCTGGATCCCGAGGCGCCGGACAACGCCCTTGAGGCCGTCCTCCGTCCCCAGGTGGCGGTGGACCGCCGCACCCGCGCCGCGGCGGACCAGCACCTCCTGATGCTGGAGGCCACGCCGGTCTTCCCGGCGGCGGCGGCTCCAACCTTCCGCGCCCGGGGGTACCTGATCCCCCGGGGACCGGAGGATGACAAAGAAAAGCTGGAGGGAGATCTCCGCAACCTCCAGGCCGCCTGCCGCGCCCTGCGGGCCATCGGCAGCGGCAAGGCCCGCGGGTTGGGTTGGGTGGAGTGCTGTGTGGAGGAGGTGGCGACCCCCAAAACGCCGTCGGAGGCGACCCACCTGACCCCGGGTACGTTGGAAGTGACCTTCGAGGCCCTCGCGCCGCTGCACTTCGGCCAGGGTCCGCCGATGGGTTTCTTCCATCCCTCGCAGAATCACGCCGGAGGTTCGACGGTGCGCGGAGCGCTGGCCTTCGCCCTCATCGAGCGGCACCCGAAGGTCACCGAAAGCGATGGCTTCCAGGCGCTCTTCGGGCCGGAGAGTGCGACGACTTTCGGCTCTGCCCGCGGCGAGTACGACCAGCCTCTGCGGGTGCGCCGGAAGTGCCGCCCTGGGGAGCACGTCTTCGACGACCTGGTTCCGGAAGTGCTGCGGCGCCACGCCATCCAGCATGGCCTGGGTCTCGCCGTCCAGCCGGGGCGGGCCTGCCCCCACGAGGGCTGCGCGGCGGACAAGACCGTGCCCTGGTCCTACACCCGTGCGAAGCCGGGCTTCCTGCGCCGGGTCCGCAGCCGGGTGGCCCTGAACCGCCGCACCGCCACCGCCATGGACGCCAAGCTCTACTCCATGGAAGTGGTGGAGCCGCATCTCCAGTGGGGGCAGACGAAGACGCCCCTCTATCTGCGCGCGGAGATCCGCAAGGTTCCGGCGGAAGCGCTCCCCCTCCTCGCCTCCCTCCAAGGTCAGGAGATCTGGCTCGGGGGAAAGCGTTCCAAGGGGTTGGGGCGGTGCCGGGTGACCTGGAAAGCGGCGCCGCCAGAGCTACCCGAGGAGGCCCAGGCCCCGATCGAGGAGCTCGACCGCGCTCTCCGCGAAGGGTGGCGCGCCATCGCCAGCGTCGCGGAGGGGAATCTGAAGCCCCTGTTGGGGGAGGACGAATGGCCCCTGGCCCTGCTGCTGACAGAGCCGTGGGAGCCCGAGGGCGAAGGGGCGGAGGCGGCGCTCACGGCAGGACCGCTGGCACTGGATGGTTCGGAGAAGGTCGTTCCCGTTACCGCCTTCGTCGGCCTGGAGGAGCTGGGCCGCTTTGGCGCCGTCGAAGCCCGCCGGTACGAACCTCCCAAGGAATTGCTCTGCGGCGAGGAACCACCACGGCAGGTCGTCTCCCCCGGATCTCTCTATCTGTACAGGGTGAAGCGGGAAGTCCTGGCGGCGCAGCTGAAGGGATGGCTTGAACGGGGTGCTGAAGGGGCGGGACGAAACCGAGAGATGGGATGGGGGCGCTTCACGATCCACGGAATGAAAACCAGAGGGGATGGCGAATCATGAGCGAGGCAAAGGAACAACTGGACCCCAAGAAGGTGCTCGCCGAGCAGAAGGCGTGGCTGGTCCAGCGAGGCGATGCGATCGGCGAGCTGGCCCGGGAGAAGGGGGATTGGAAGAACCAGATCCAGGGGATGGCGGAAGCCGCCCGGCGGGAGACGGAGCCGCTGGTACTGCTGAACCTGCTGCGATACCAGGCTACCCGCAACAAGAACTGGAAGCAGGGCACCGACGTCTTCTCACCGCTGGAGGCGGACATGAAAGCCTGCATCGAGAAGGCCAACCAAGACCCAGAACTGGCGGTCCTCCTCATCCAGCATCTGCTGGCCTACACCTACCGCGCCTACACCTACCACTACGAGATGCACAAGGCGAAGAAGCCGGCGGGGAGGGAGGCGTCATGAGCACGGCCACGCAAGGGAGTCTCGATCACAGCGCCCTTCTCAATCGCTACCAGCTGCAAGCGACGCTGGTCACCACCACCGCCCTACACATCGGCAGCGGTGGCACCACCGACGTGCAGAGCGCCAGCGATATGCCCATCGCCCGGGACGGAGCGGGGCGTCCGTACGTGCCGGGTTCCTCCTTCCGGGGTTCCCTGCGCTCCGGCCTGGAGTCGCTCCTGCGGGGGATCTGGGGGGAGGGACACGAAACCCCGATCTGGGCTTGCGATCCCCTGCACAAGAAGGACAGCTGCTCCGCCCGGGTCGCCGAGAAGCGGAAAGAGCGGGGGCCTTTCAACGAGCGAGATGCGCACAAGCTGGCCACCGAGAAGATCTGCCACATCTGCAACCTCTTCGGGCATTCCTTCCTCGCCTCCCGGGTCTGGGTGGCCGACCTGAGGCTGGCGGAATCCAATCCGGAGATGGATAGCTACATTCGCGATGGCGTGGGCCTCGACAGAGACCTCCGTTCCGCCTCCCGAGGCATTCTGTACCAGTTCGAAGCCGTCCCGGCGGGCGCTCGCTTCGAGCTGAAGCTGGAGGCCGAGAACACGGACGAGGCGGAAGTGGGGCTCCTCCTTACCGGCCTCAGCCTCTTCGATACGGGCTTCCTGGCTCTCGGCGGCAAGCGCGCCCGCGGTCTGGGGCTGGCCCAGATCGATCCGGACTCGTTGGTGGTCACCCGCTGGAAGCCCGGTGACTTCTTCAAGCCCAAGCCGGAGGGGGAGGTTCTCTCCGATCTGGATCGCCTCCGGGAGGCCGCCGCCCATCGCTATGGAAAGGAGGGTCACTGATGTTTCGCAAGCTGTACAACCAGGCCGTACTCAAGGGGGAGCTGGTGCCGGATGGACCGGTGCTGGTGGTCCAGGGGGGCGTGATCCTCGACCCGGTGGCCGCGCAGCTGAGCTTCGTCCGCACGGAGCGGGATGGCGAGCCGACGGTGTATCTGCCCGGAAGCTCGTTGAAGGGGGTGCTGCGAGCCCACGGCGAGCGGCTCCTTCGCACCCTCGTCCACGACGAGGCGGCGGAGGATCCCTTCTTTTTCACGGCCCCCCAGCGCAGCAATGCGCGGGAGGAGCGCAAAGGCGGAGACACCGCCGCCGTCTACCACCGGTCGTGCGAGGCGGATCGCCTCTTCGGCTCCACCGAGATTGCGGGCCGCTTCCGGATCGGTGACGCCTACCCTCCCCGTCGCTCGGAGGACGCGGAGGGCTTCCGCAGCACGAATGCGACGGAGATCCGGTATGGCGTGGCCATCGATCGGGCGAAGCAATCCGCCCGGGACCGCGCCCTCTTCGACCAGGAGGTGGTGACCGGGGGGCGTTTCCCCTTCCAGGCCACCCTGGAGAATTTCGAGCTGTGGATGCTGGGTCTGATCCTCCACTGCTTCCGCGACCTGGACGATGGGTTGATCCAGGTGGGCCACGCCAAATCCCGCGGGCTGGGCACGATGCGGGTCGAGAACCCCCGGCTGGAGCTGCGGTGGTCTGGCGCCCGCCCGGATCGCCTCGAAGGGGCCGGTGCCCGGGAGCCCGACGCGGACACGCGCCAGCGCTACGGCCTCCACGAGGGCGATGCCGCCCCGCTACCCGCCGGGGCGCAACCCGTCCCGGGTTTGACCCCCGGCTACCGTTTCACCGGCTGGGACACCCTGGCGGCGGTGCTCGACGCCATCACGGCGGGGCCGTGGGAGGGCTTCCTGGCCGCGGCCCAATCCCGCCAGCGGGAGCAGCTCCATGGCGTATAAGAACCTGCAACGCCCCTTCCCGGGGAGGGAGCTCGCGCCCATCGTGCCCCACGACCGGTTCGCCCAGGACCGCTGGAGTGGTGTCTGGCATCTCCAGTGGTCCATCCCGGCGGAGCACCCCGTGGTGATCGGTTCCGGGGCCTACGAGCTGCACCAGCCCACATCCGCCGCCCAGGCGGCGGCGCCCCCCATGGGCCGCCGTCTCACCCCCCAGCAGGCGGCCCGTTTGCGGGCAGCGCCGACACCCCCCCAGGCGGCCCCGAAGATCGTCGCGGGGATGGTGCGCCGGGGGAGCGAGCGTGCCGTCGTGCTGCCAGGGAGTTCCCAGAAGGGCGCCGTGCGGCAGATCTACGAGCTGTTCACGCCGTCCTGCACCCTCGGATCCTCCGGCTGCAAGGTGAAGCCCAAGGAGGCCCACCCCAAGGTTTGCCCGGCGTGTTCCCTCTTCGGCACCCAGGGGCTGGGGGGACGCCTCAACTTCGGGGAAGCGAGTCCCGACGCGGACGTGCGGCCCCTCCTTAGGGGCGTTCCGGCGGGGTGGACGCCGCGCATCGATCGCCCCGGGACCCTGAAGGTCTACGACCTGGAAAAGTCCGTCGATCAGCAGGGCCTTCCCCGGGAAGAGAAGGAGAACACCTGGTGCGCCACGGGCACCTTCCATTCTCGCCTCCGGCTGATCAACGCCACGGAGGAGGAGCTGAGCCTGCTGATCCTCGCTCTGGGGATCCTCGCCCCCGATCCATCCCTCCGGTTGGGAGGGCGCAAATACCACGGTTTCGGGGCGGTCAAGGTCACGCTGGACAAGGTGATCCGGAGCTTTCCCAGCCGCCAGGTGGTGGAGGGTCTGGAGGTCGTCCAGTGGGCGTCCGAACGCCTCCAGCGGGCCCTCGAAGATTCCCAGCGAACCCTCGCCTGGAGCCGCCTGCACGAAATCTGGGGGCAAGGAGGGAAGAGCTGATGCCCGCTCTCAGTCACCAGATCCCCGCCCCGCGGAAAGCGCACCTGCTGGAGCAGGCGCAGCAGTACGCGGGCGAGCTCGCCGCCGCGGAGGTCGGCCGCAACGAATGGTTGCGGGTCCTCGACATCGTGGAGGCGCACCCCAAGCTCGAAGAGGCCCGCGATCTCGTCCAGCGCCTCCCGGGTTCCTGGGTTTCGAGCCGCAGCCGGAAGGGACCCAAGCAGTGGCAGCAGGTCGCCCGCACCTTCGACAGCGTCGTGCAGCACCGGCTTCCCGACGTGGAGCTGCGCTTCCTCCTCGGCTGGACCGCCCGCATTCTGCTGGTGAAGGAAAAAGAGCTGGCCGAGGCCAGGCGAAAGAAGCAGAAACAAGAGTTCGTAAGGGACCACGACTGACCCGTTGGGAGACACCATGAACATGCAGCACAACCGCTGGGGCTCGAACCTCGCCGCGCAGCAGGCGCGCTACTTGCTGGTGCACCTCCTCGGCTCCCCCCAGATGGTGGTGGTGCTCCTGGCGGTGGCGCTGCTGGTGTCCCTGGGGTGGTTCGCGGATAGTCTGTTTGCCCTCCTGGATGCCCTGCTCCAGGGGGCTATCCGCGGGGACCGGCCGCCCTCGCCGTGGGTCACTCTGTTCCTGGCGCTACCCTTCCTGGGGCTCGCCATCTGGCTGGTGCGGAAAGCCCACACGGCCCGCACCGACCTGGCGTTCCGCGTGACCGCCGAACCCAACCCGCCCTCCTGCAGCGGCCTCATCCTCTTCCTGAGCCCGCCTTTCAGCGACGAGGAGAGGCTTGCCAACCTGGCCATCGAGGGTGCCCTGGGCGACCCGGACACCCTGGCGCGGATCCGGGGGCCGTGGCGGATGCCGCTGGAGGCGCTGGCCTACCACCGGCGAACGCTCAAGGAGGTGGTGGTTGTCTACTCCGAGGAGAAGAACCAAGAGAAGAACGACTTCCTTGATCTGCTGCGTAAGCTCTGGCCCAAGCCCACGGCGCGCATCTGCACCCACTCCGACATCCTGGGGGACCACCAGGGGGGAGTGGACTTCTACAACCTGGAAGTCATGGTGGATGTGACCGACCGCCTCTTCGGCCACCTCCAGCGGGAGAGGCGCCTCAAGCCCCGGGACATCCTCATCGACATCACCGGCGGACCCAAGATCGCCAGTGCCGCCGGGGCCATGGTGGCGTTGGTGCAATGGCGGCGCTTCCAGTACGTGCTGGGAACGGACGGGACATACACCGTCACCGCCTTCGACCCCATCTATCAGACGAAGGAGGCGGAGAACCCGCCCCGTGAGGAGAAAGGCCACACCCATGACTGACCTCCAACTGCCCTGCGGCTCGCCCCTAGAACCCATCCCCGCGGAGCACCTGCGCATCGAGTTGGAATTCACCCGACGCACCCACCACCGGTGGCTACACGGTGGCGCGGTGCACGGCCTGTTGTGCGCCGCTCTGGATCACGACCTACCGCCGGGATTGGTGCCCTTCGCGCCGGAATCGGGGCGGGTGCGCTTCGAGGCGGGGGACGGCTATACGCTGGGCTTGACCCTTTTCGGGGAGTCCGCCCGGCAGGCGCCGCGGTTGCTCGCGGCGCTGGCTCGCCTCGGGGCGCGGGCGCGACGACCGGGGGCCGCGCTGGGGGGCAACTTCCGGCTGCGCACCGTGGAACGATTGGCGTTGCCGGACGCCACCACCCTGGCGGCGGAGGCCGCAAAGTTGGCCGCCGCAGACTCCATCCGATTGCGCCTTCTCTCGCCCTTGCGCCTTCTGCGACCGGAGGCGTTACAGGTCCCTGGCGCTACCTACCTGAACGAGGACTGCTTCCCCGCCGCCCACTTCCTGGAACGCCTGTGGCAACGGTGGCACCTGCTGGCCCACGGCGCGTATGCCTCGGCAGAGGCCCTACCCACCCCGCCGCCTGGGGTAGAGGCGCGGCCCCGGGGGCTGTGGTGGATGGATCTGCCCATCCCCGGTAGCGGCTCCAAACGCGCGGAGAGGCCGAGCGGCATGACGCTGGGCGGCGTTCTGGGGGAGGTGGAGTTCTCCAACGTTCCTCCGGAATGGTGCGCCCTCCTCGCCCTGGGCCGCCACCTCCATGCCGGTCGCAACACCCACTACGGTTTCGGGCGCTACGCCCTGCCCCAATTGGAAGACGGCGCGGCTATCGGCCCTGCGGAAAGCTACCTGGACCGTCTTGCCGCCCTTCCTGTCCTGCGGCGGGCACTCCGGCGGGCGGCGGGGGAGGGGGCCGACCTACCCGCCGCGCCGGAGGAACTCCTCCCCCCGTTGCGGGAGGCGCTCCTCTCCGGCAGTTACCGCCCCCAGGCAGCGGCTCGGTTGCGCGACCGGGTGGTGCAGGAAGCCTTCGTGGAAGTCTTCCGGGGCAGCGTAGATCGCCGTCTGGAGGAATGCGCCGCGGCCTACCGCCGCGGTCTGGCCCGCTTTGCCGGGGCCAAGGCGCTGACCGATGCCTTCGAGGCGGGTTTCGGCCATCTGGAGGTGGTCCCCGTGGAGGAACTCTTCCGCGACTTCCCCCGCGCTCGCCTTCTGGCAAAGTTCCGGGCGATGTACCCCCAGGAACCCGCGGTGGAACTCCTCCGCGCCTGGTTGGCGGCGCCGGAATCCCTCCAGGGTCAGGAGGTCCACCCCACCCACGGCCTGCCGGAAGGCACGCCCCTGGTGCCCTTGCTGTCGCGCCTGCTCTTGGAAGAAGCCCAACCCGCCCCCGGCGAGCGCCTGGTCCGCCTGGAGGATCAGGTGGCCCGGGTTCGGCGGTTCGAGGTCGAAGCTCCGGAGGCGCGGGCGCAGGTGGGGTGAGGGGTAAGGCTCTTTGACAACTGAATCCCAACCCACAGGCCGGGGCATCGACAGGCGCCATCTCTGGAAAGGCCAGTTTGGTTTGGGGCGCTGGATTTGATCGGTGTCCGGGCCTGGGTTGGTGCTGGAGTTGGTTGGGCGAATCTTCAAGCCCCTGCGCGGAAACAGGGGGCAGTGATCTTCCCTCGGCGAGAGGGGGGCTGAGGCAGTAAGGCTCCGGCAGTGTGGGGGACGATACCCCATGAAGACATGGGGCCGTAGAACGCGCCATGGTAGACTCCAGCGTTCAAGGAACGTCGATCAACCAAGGAGTTCCGGCATGAAGATCGCTATTGAACTCGCGGAATCACAAGCGGAGAAGTTGCGGGGCGAGGCGTCGCGCCTCGGGGTGCAACCAGATGAGCTTGCGACAGCTGCGGTGGTCGATCTCCTGAACCATCAGGCCACCGAGTTTGACGCGGCGGCCGAGTACGTCCTTTCGAAGAATCAAGAGCTGTACAAACGTCTGAGCTGATGCGATACCTCCGGCTCGGGGAGGTGATGAGGTTGCATCGCCTGACGATTGAGCAGGCAGGCGGCAGTCTCGGTGTGCGGGACCTGGGCGCGCTGGAATCGGCCCTGGCCCAGCCCCGGATGAGCTTCGGTGGGGAAGATCTCTATCCCACTCTGATCGAGAAGGCGGCGGCTCTCGGTTTTGCCCTCGTCAAGAATCATCCTTTCGTCGATGGCAACAAGAGAGCGGGTCATGCCGCCATGGAGACGTTCCTGGTTCTTAACGGCTACGAGATCGTGGCCGGAGTAGATGAACAAGAAGAGGTCATCCTTGCGCTGGCCGCGGGTACTCTGGATCGGGAGGCCTTCGTGGGCTGGCTGCGATCCATAGTCGTTCCCCGGGACGCTGGATTGCTCTGACCTGCCACCCTCCCAAGTCTCCAACAAGCAATGTCATAACTGATCACGCAGAGACCTCTTGGAAGGGGTTGGGGTGCGGGTACAGAAGTCGGTATTTGAATGCCAGGTGGAGGAAAAAGCCCTGGAATCCCTGGTGCAGCGGCTGGCAGGGGAGTTGGAGGTGCGAACGAATGGCGACATCCGGATTTACCCACGGTGTGAACGGTGTGCGGCGGGGTCGGTAGGTCTGGGAGAGTTGGAGGAGGGCCACGATGCAGTAGCACATGTACTATAATATCATAGTTTGGTCGGATTTTTGACTTTTCCGGGGATGAGGTTTACGGAAAGTCAAAATAATGAAAAATTCAACCTAAACCATTGAAAATAGGTCGGTTACAGGTTTCGATGCGGAAATTCATCCCCGGAAAACTGGTAAAGACAATGGAATCAGAGGGTTACAGTATGTTTCGAGCGATCAAAATTCGGGCCGGGGCGGGTCGAGAGGGCCATTTTACCGTCATCCCCGGAAAAGGTCTTGCAGCGTACTGGAAACAAAGGGGTTGCGGAGGCAGGGTCACAGGATGAAAGACCACTGAGGGAATTGCGACGCATGACCGTGATTAGCCTCGTTGCAGTAGTTGACCTGTCACAGGATGAAAGACCACTGAGGGAATTGCGACTCTCCCGCTTGGTCGGTGTTGGACACCGACCCCATGACACGTCACAGGATGAAAGACCACTGAGGGAATTGCGACTGATGTAGGTGTCGACGCCTTCGGTAGAGAGGCCACAAGGTCACAGGATGAAAGACCACTGAGGGAATTGCGACTCATCATCCAAGGTGACTTGAGTTGGATAGTTCGATGGTCACAGGATGAAAGACCACTGAGGGAATTGCGACTTCTGTTTGACTGACAGATTGTGATCCGCCTGTCTTAGTCACAGGATGAAAGACCACTGAGGGAATTGCGACGCGATGGTGACCCAGAAGACGTTGTTGAGCGGCCACACGGTCACAGGATGAAAGACCACTGAGGGAATTGCGACTAGCACGCCACGTTCAGATCGCTGCACGCAACAAAAAAAGTCACAGGATGAAAGACCACTGAGGGAATTGCGACATAATTGCCGCTGGTGGTGCCGCTGGGGACCGCATTGTCACAGGATGAAAGACCACTGAGGGAATTGCGACTTCTGATAGACATCGCGGTGCGATCTGAAGATCGCCTCCGGTCACAGGATGAAAGACCACTGATGGAATTGCGACCAGATTGGCCCCGTCCTGAGAGTTCTTTTCATTGATAGTCACAGGATGAAAGACCACTGAGGGAATTGCGACTTCTGCGACCACGCCTGCAAGGTAGTTGGGACCTTGGGGTGTCACAGGATGAAAGACCACTGAGGGAATTGCGACACAGTTGTTGTAGCAGGTGGTGATGTCAGGGACGTTGGTCACAGGATGAAAGACCACTGAGGGAATTGCGACTTCTAGCACAACCAACACAAAGCAGCCGCAAACGGCAGTCGTCACAGGATGAAAGACCACTGAGGGAATTGCGACTTCTGTAGAGTAGATGATTCTTAAGCAAAACTATACAGGTCACAGGATGAAAGACCACTGAGGGAATTGCGACTTGCGTCGTAGAAGACGAGAATATCACCCCCCTTATGTCACAGGATGAAAGACCACTGAGGGAATTGCGACCTTAAGCTGAGTGAGCATCTCCGAAGGCTCCGAGGGAGCTGGTCACAGGATGAAAGACCACTGAGGGAATTGCGACTGGAGATGGAGTATCACTACAGTAGCACTCGAGTTTGTGTCACAGGATGAAAGACCACTGAGGGAATTGCGACTTTCTTGTGCTTCAGGTGGCAAGGAGCAAAAGCGTTTACGTCACAGAATGAAAGACCACTGAGGGAATTGCGACTTTCTTGAAACAAATCCGCCGTGAAAGTAAATCCTTGTCACAGGATGAAAGACCACTGAGGGAATTGCGACTTTCTTCAAGATCAACCTGCGCAGGTTGCACCTCCAGCGGTCACAGGATGAAAGACCACTGAGGGAATTGCGCCCTGGAGGACCTGGGGCTCAACCTGAAGGAGGAAAAGACCGGTATCCGTTCCCTGGACCAGGGCTTCACCTACCTGGGCTACCTCTTCTGCCGTTCGATGGCTTTGGAGACGGATCGGGAGAGTGCTCGGGAAGAACGGGAGGCCACCCTGGAAGTTCTCCCCCTGGAAGAGCGGATCCCCGCTGCCTCCTGGTTGAGCGCGATCTCGCTCCACAACCTGCGACAGCTGGAGCGGGAATCGCAGGGTGTGGGGAACAAGGCGAAAAGAGTCAAGATCGTGCCCCTGGCGGACCCCTTCGCCCGTCGCCAGACTCGCATCCCCCTCTACCTGGTGAGCCACGAATCCTCCATCCGCCTGGACGGCCAGGCGCTGGTGTTGGAAGGGAAGAATGGCGCCCAGCGGGATTTCCTCATCCAGAGCTTGAGCCACCTGGTCTTCCTGGGCAGGAACCGCGCCACCGTCCCGGCGCTGCTGAAGCTGGCCCGGGAGGGGGTGCCGAGCTATTTCTGTAGCTGGATGGGGGAGTTGCAAGCCACTTTCGCCGAGCCCGCCCCCCGCTGGCAGCTGTGGCAGCAGCAGGCCCGGGCCACGGACGATCCGGAGCTGCGCGTAGCCTTTGCCCGGGAGGTGGTGGCGGCGAAGATCCACAACGCCACCCGGCTGGTGGTGCGTTTCGACCTGGGGGACGCGGACGATCTATCGGATACCCTCGCCGCGCTGGAAGAATCGGTCTGGAACAAGCGGGGGCCGGAGGGGATCCTGGGGTTGGAGGGGCAATCGGCACGGCTCTACTTCGCCGCCCTGGCCCGGTCCCTCGCCGCCCTGCCGGAAAAAGGTTGGGGTTTCGCGGGGCGCAACAAGCACCCGCCCCGGGATCCGGTGAACAGTCTGCTCTCTTTCGGCTACCACCTGTTGGGGTACCACACGGCCACGGCGTTGACGGAGGCGGGTTTGAATCCCCACCTGGGGCTGTTCCACGAGCCGACATATCGTTTTCCGGCACTGGCGGCGGATCTTCAGGAAGAGTTTCGCCACCTGGTGGATGCTTTCGTGTGGGGGCTAATCCATCGCCGGTGGGTGAAACCGAAAGATTTTCAACAGGCGCCGGGTAACGCGGTCTATCTGAAGGCGGTGGCGCGCCGGAAGTTTGTGGAATGGTTTGAGGAACGCATCTTGACGCAGCTGACGCCCCCTGGGGCCACGGCGCCGGTAACGTATCGCGAACTGATCGCGCAACAGGCGTTACAGATTCGCGAGCTGGTGCAGGGTCGGATGCCGAAGTATCAACCGTTGCGAATCGAGTCGTAGGGCCGGGAGCATGGATGCGCTACGTGATCAGTTATGACATCTCCGATGATGGGATCCGCAAGCGGATATCGGACCTCTTGGAAGGGGTTGGGGTGCGGGTACAGAAGTCGGTATTTGAATGCCAGGTGGAGGAAAAAGCCCTGGAATCCCTGGTGCAACGGCTGGCGGGAGAGTTGGAGGTGCGAACGAATGGCGACATCCGGATTTACCCACGGTGTGAACGGTGTGCGGCGGGGTCGGTAGGTCTGGGAGAGTTGGAGGAGGGCCACGATGCAGTAGCACATGTACTATAATATC
>Ga0210063_1000138_pt1 | contig 24773 bp, 18 predicted proteins | sample Muzzi_PWA_D1_FD_185529 | JGI IMG/M metagenome (GOLD analysis project Ga0210063, IMG submission 185529) | Wetland microbial communities from San Francisco Bay, California, USA, that impact long-term carbon sequestration - Muzzi_PWA_D1 (SPAdes) | ecosystem: Environmental > Aquatic > Marine >... | reverse complement strand
ACCACCGGGCAGCCGATACCCGGGCAATCGGCGCAGTTGTCGGTCTGGAAGCCGCAGTCCTGGATCACCAGCTTCGCCCCCGGGGCGATGCCGTCGCCGGGATCGTGGGTCAGTGGGTTGGCGAAGTTGTCCCCCGCCACCGTTCCCGCCACATGGCTGCCGTGGTCCTGGGTGTCCCACTCGTTGCTGCCAATGCCGCCGGAACACTCGTTGGACCACAGGAAGTCCACCGCGATGACCTTGCGCTGGGCGAGGTTCACCACCGTGCCGCCGTTGCAGGCATTGATGGGCGGCAGGCCGTTGACGGTGTCCCGGAAGTAGCACATATCGGCATCGATGCCGGTATCCAGCACGCCGACGATCTGCCCTTCGCCGTAGATTCCCTGATCGAAGATCGGCGTCGCCTGGCCGCCGCTGGTGCCGGACTGGCTGACCCAGATGGTGGTGTCGTTGAGCAGCACCCGCCGCGCCTCGGTGTCGATCCAGAAGACCTCCGGGATCTGGGCCAGGGCGTTGCGCTGGGCGGCGATCTCCGCCGGGCTCGCCAGCAGGCGGATCCGCGACCACCGCTCACCTTGCCGCTGGCCGACGATGTTCAGCCCCAACGCCTCGACGCGCCGGGCCACCTGCTCCAGGTTCGCATCTGGGAAAATCTGCACCATGACAATGCGCTCGGTTGCCGTCCCCGCCAGGGTGAGCATCTCCGGGGAGAGCTTGTAGGCGGGCTGGTAGGCGCCGCTCCAGAGCACTCCGGGCACCCGGCCCGCAGTCATCAGCCGAGCCGCCTTCTGGGCGGGTTTCAATTTCACCAGGAAGGCGTCGTGGGGCAGGTAGGTGTAGATCCGCTCCACCTCCCCTTCGAGCGCCGCGTAGTCCGCCGCGCTCACCGGTCCATCGAACTTCACCAGCGTGTAGCGTTCCGCTTGCGGGTGTGTCGCGGAGCGCAAGGTCAGTTCCACCGGCAGAGCTTTCGCGGGGGCCAGGACATCGATCGGGCCGGAGCGCAGGGAAAGGGTGCGGGAACGTTCCACCCCCTCCTGCGCCCAACTCACGGATGCCATCCCCAGGGAGAGCACCAGGATTCCCAGCGCCACTCGGGGGGCGCGGGAGCCGTAGGTCATTTGCTTCATTGGTTTACCTCTTTCAGAATGGAAATTCATGTTCCGGGCGCACCGCGCCCGAGAAATGTTGCGTGGACATGAAGTAGGAACGCCGCAAAGGCGAAAAAAAATGGATTGAGAAAGCGCGAGGAGTATAGGGGGCGGATCGGGGGATGTCCAGGGCGGTGAGACGGAGGGGATGTCCAGGGCGACCGGGAGCCACCCCGGTCGCCCTTCTCTACCGGTCGCCGCCTACGGCGAGAAGCCGGTCCGGTCCTGAAGACCGTCCAGCAGATCCGTCCCCGGAGGGATGGGATCCAGCAGGTAGGTGTTGGTCTGGTTGGTGCTCACCTGACGGATCTCCACCTGCACCCGCGACGGGGTGAAGCGCACCAGGGTCGGCCACAGGAAGCCGTTGGGCCGTGGCCCGAGGATGCGAATGAAGAGTTCCGAACGCCCCGGAATCTGTCCGCTGACGCAAACGGTATCTTCCAGACAGGTATCTTCTCGTGCGCCGTCGATGGTGCTACCGACCTCGCCGATCGTCACCCGGAAGCGGAAGTCGGGGTAGTTGGGGTCGGAGAAGAACCCATCCGAGGGCGGCGGCGGTGGTGGGGGCGGGTTGCCCGAGCATTGCAGGCGCAGGGTGAAAGGCCCCGTCTCCAGGGGGAAGAAGGAGGTCGCCGCGATGGTCCATTCGGGGGAGGTCTGGTCCAGGGTGTAGACGATGCGGGAATTGGTGCCGGAGCCACCATCGTCATCCGTCGCCACAGTCTCGGGGGTCGGGTCCAGCAGCAGCAAGAAGGTGTCGAAGGCGTTGGACGACATGTTGATCGTCACCGTCTGCCCCGACTGCCCCGAAAAGACGTAAAAGCCGACGTAGGTGCCGTCATCCAGCTGACAATCGTTGACGGTGAGGTTGGTGTTGAGAGTCTGCCCGCACTGCATGAAGTGGAGGGCGCAATCATGGTCCTTGAGGATCGGCAGCGCATCGAGAATCTGTTGGCTGCGCGCGTCACTTTTCTGCACGGCCTCCAGGGCGGCCCCGATGTCCTGGGCCGCTACCGGAGTAGTGGCTACCAAAGAAACGAACAGGATCAAAGTGCAAACAAGGCGGAATCGAGTCATAAGAACCTCCCGCTCCGGTCAGCCCGGTCGGCCCGAGACCGCCAAAGCTTGTGTTGAGTTATTACTGAGTCTATCGCATTGCGCCCACATCGACGGCATCGATGCAGGGCGGGAGGCGGTGGGTTTTGGGGCAATCTGGCGGCGACTCCGCCGTTCTACACGGCAAGATGGTGAAACCGTCGCCATTTTGCACATTGCGTCAGAGCGGCAAGATACGTGCACGCGATGACCGTGAATCCACCACCACCAGCCCACCGGCTTCTAGAACTTCAGCATGCTGACGGAGCGCGTTGGTCACTAAAGTGCCGACCTTGGAAGGTAGAACGTCTTCCGTTCGCACCTGGAAGACACTGGGGCCAGAGGCGTGAGTCAGGGCCAGCAGCCGGGAGAAGTCGAGGTCATGACTCAGGACGACGTAACCCCTGTCCCGCGCCCAGGCAAGGAGGAGAGTATCGGGGGCTCCGGGGTCTCCGACCGCCGACCAGTGCAGGCTCTCGAATCCCTGCCCCGCCAAGAAAGCGACCCAACTTGGCGGCAGGTTCATGTCGATCAGCAGCTTCACACGCCGCCGACCGCCACTTCTCTTTCTTCCACCCTCCAGGTCGCGTACGTCAGGGCAGCCCGGATATCCTCCGCTTCCAGATAGGGGTACGCGGTCAGGATTTCCTCTTCAGAATGCCCCGCTGCCAGCAAGCCTAGAACGGTGCCGACCGTGACTCGCAGACCCCGAATGCAAGGCTTGCCGCCCATAACATCGGGATCGAGGGTGATACGGCGGACATCATGCATGGGCAATCTCCTGGAAATGACCCCACAAGTCTAGCACTCCTCTTGCGCCGATCCCGATCTGGGAGATCCCCCTACATCGGCTCCAACGTCACCGGCAGATCCGGGTTCAGGCGCTGGCTGCCGGGCAGGGTCGTGCCGGTGGCGCGGTAGGTGCGGTCGAGGCCGGAACTCCACAGGGCGAGGCCCAGGAGGAAGGCGGCGAGGAGGTAGGGGGCGAAGCGCAGGGGGCGGCGCAGGCGGTCGGGTAGGAGCTTGCCGAGCAGCTGGCCCAGGCGGACGAGGGCCAGGGCGGCGAGGGGGGCGGTGAAGGGGAAGAGGAGGAGCCCCAGCCGGGCGTAGCCGAAGAAGAGGGCGGTGGTGACCAGGGAGGCGAAGGTCAGCAGCAACACGATGCCCAACCAGCGGCGGCGGGCCGCGCCGCCGAGGAGGGCGAGGAGGACACCGGCGAGGGTGAGCGGCCCCAGGACCCACGGCACGGGGCTCGTGCGGGGCACGAAGGCGTCCACCGGTCGGCGTTCCCCGGTGAGCCCCGCGGGCCAGTTCCATCCGGTCCAGCCGTACTTCCAGGCCTCGGCGAAGAGGATCCATTTTTTCCCGACCAGGGACTGGAAATCCCCAGGATTCTCCTGGATCCACCGCCAGGCCATGCGGTCACCGTGGAGCAGGAATTCCAGGTGCTGGCGGTTGGTGAGGTCCAGTTGACCGCTCTGGGTCTGGGAACTCATCCAATCGCGGGAAAAGGATCCGTCCGCCTTCGGGTTGTTGGCCAGGGCCAGATTCAGCGGGCCGTAGAGGGTGGTGGGCACGAAGGTGGGCAGGGGCTCCGCCAGTCTTGGGCCGAGGCGCGCGTTGGTGGCCGCCAGGCTCTCGGCGTTGCGCAGCGTCCAGGGGGTCAGCGTGAGGACAAAGCCCAGGAGGACCAGGGCCCACGGTAGCAGTCCCCGCCGATCCGCCTCTCCCGTGCGGACCCTCAGCAACCAGCCGACGAGCCCCACCAACCCCAGCAGTCCTCCCACCAGGATCGCCTCCGCCCGGGTCAGGGCGCAGAGACCCAGCAGGATCCCGAGACCCGTGGCGGCGACCAGCATCCTCCAGCCCTGGGTCGGCGCGGCGCCGGGAGGGCGTAGGGGATGCGGTAGCCCCCGGCTCCACAGCAGGAGGGCGCCGGTCAGCAGGGTGAAGTAAAGCCCTTCGCTCACCGTGGCGATGGCGAGAACGGAGAGGCCGAAGTGGTAGAGGCAGAGCGCTGCGGCCAGCAGGGCGACGCCGTGACCCAGGTAGGGGCGCACCAGCAGGTAGAGGAAGCCCAGCCCCAGGCTGGCCACCAGGGCGAGGAGGATTTTCACCACCAGGTGGGGGACCGCCGCCGAAGCATCCCCGGCCCCGACCAGCTGGTGGAGCCCGGCCAGGAAGTAGGGGAAGCCCGGGGGATGGAAGGGCAAGCCCGCGTCGTACGGCTGACCCGCCAGGATCGCCCGGGCGTGGAGGAAGAAGGTTTCCGCGTCCCCCTGGTAGAAGACCGTGAAGGGCCAGTCTCGATCTTTGTTGGAAAAGAGGAAGGCGACCCGGTGCGCCCAGGCCAGCAACACCACCGCGGCGGCCCACACCCACTCCCCGCGACGGCTTTCCGCGCGGGGCTCCAGGGCGGTGGCGGTGGCTCGGGGGTCGACCTTGGGGCGGGGCTTGCCTCGCCGCCGCTTTGTGGTCACGAATCGCCCTTCGTGGCTTCGGTGGCGGGGAGCATCCCCTGCTCCACGGCCTCGCCGATCATCCGTTCGACCATCCGCCACAGGCGCTCGGAACCGTCCCGCACCGGCGCCATGCGCTCCAGTACCTGATCCCGCGTCACCCCGTGGCGGCGCCAGGAGCCGCCGCCGCTGTGGTAGTTGTGGAGCAGCGGCATGATGCGGTCGATGGCGTGGGCGAAGCGGGCTTCCGAGGTCTCCCGGGCCTCGAACTCGTCCCAGCGCTGGCGCAGGCGGTGGCGCTGGTCCTCCGGCAACAGGCCGAAGAGCCGCGTCGCCGCCCGTTGTTCCCGCTCCGCCTGCCCCACCACGGCGGCATCGTCATAGCAGAAGGTATCCCCGGCATCGATCTCCACGATGTCGTGGACCAGCACCAGCTCCATCACCCGCGTCACGTCCACCGGCGCCTCCGCATGCTCGCTGAGGATGGTGGCCATCACGGCCAGGTGCCAGCTGTGCTCGGCGGAGTTCTCGTGGCGCTCCTCATGGAGAATGCGGGTCTGGCGCAAGACGGTCTTGAGCTTGTCGATCTCCAGGATGAACTGGATCTGCTGTTCGAGGCGTTGTTGACTCATGGATTCCCCCAGGTCGGCGATTATAGCGACTACCCTCCCGTGAGAATTCGTCACAACCTTGACATTCGAGCCGTAGTGGTCCAAGATTTTGATGACCCAAAAAATCTGGGTCCAATAATTCTGCACCAAGAGGCATCCGCCATGAAGAGATTTTCCGTCCTGTGTTCGGTCGTTCTATGCGTCCTCCTCGCCCCCCTGGGGGCGGTGGTGGAGGCGCATATCGTGCCGCCGGAAACGTTGCATCCGGTGGCGGAGAGTTCCCGCCGAGCGGATTTCCTGCTGGCCTTGAACCCCGTGCCGTGGCGCATGGTGGAACAGGACATGGAGGTTCTCGCCGTGGGCCTCGATCCGGTCGCCCCCCAGGAAGCCGCCGTGTTTCGCCGCGAGGTGGCGGCGGTGCTCGCGCCCTTGGTGGCACTGGAAGCGGCGGGGGATTTGCCGGAGCCCGCGGCCCGCAAGGCGGCGGCCCGGGAGATTCAGGCTCTCGCCACCCACGCCGTGGGCCGGGTGTTGACGGGGCACATGCACGCCGCCCGGGAGGCGTTGGGCCAGGACCATGGCACCGCCCGGCGCCATCTGGAGACGGCGCGGGCGGTCTGGGCGGCCTTCGCGCCACGGGTGGAGGCCACGGATCCGCCGGCCTACCGTCACTTTGGGGAATGCTGGCTGGAATTGACCAGCGCCCTGGGCAACCCGGGGATTCTGGGCGTGGGGGTCCTGGCGCCGGATGTGGAGACCTTCCACCGCGAGGCGGCGGAGGTGATCGAGTACATCGAGACCCACTTCGGCGGCCAGGCGGTGGGACAGGTGGCCTCGACGGGCTATGTGCCGACACCGCTCCACAGCAGCCTTCCCCCGGCCCCTGGGCGATCCGGGAAGGTGCGATTGCCCCCCGGCAGCGACACCAACAAGCAGCTGCCTCGACCCCGGCAGATCCTGAACATGGCGGAGCGTGGGGTGGATGAGAACGATACGCCCCTCATCGCCCTGGGGGATATGGCCTTCGATAGCCCCCTGGTGTTCGGCGAACCGGCGCGCTCCCTGGCCATCAGCTGCAACACCTGCCACAACAAGGGGGTGACCAACCCACGGTTCTTCATCCCGGGGCTGTCGTCGAAACCGGGCACGGTGGATGTCTCCAACGCCTTTTTCGCCCCCCACGCCAACAACGGTCACTTCGACCCCCTGGACATCCCCGACCTGCGGGGGTTGCGCTTCACTGCCCCCTACGGTCGCAACGGTCGCTTCGAGTCGCTGCGGGAGTTCACCCGCAACGTCATCGTCAACGAGTTCAACGGTCCCGAGCCGGACCCCTTGCTCCTGGATGGCCTGGTGGCCTACATGGTGGAGTTCGACTTTCTGCCCAACCCGGCGCTCCATCCGGACGGCACCTTGACGGCGACGGCGTCGGAGGCCGCCCGGCGGGGCGAGGCCCTCTTCCAGCGCCCCTTTGAAGCCATGGGTGGTCGGGCGTGCGCCACCTGCCATGTCCCCTCGGACAACTTCCTGGACCGCAAGCGCCACGACATCGGTTCCGTCCACGGCACCGGGGAAGCCTCCCGGGATCGAGTGCTGGACACTCCGACCTTGCTGGGCATCACCCACACCCCGCCGTACTTCCACGATGGTTCCCTGGACACATTGGAAGAAGTGGTGCGGTGGTTCGATCGACGCTACACCCTGGAGTTGACCGCGGCGGAGGTCGCCGACCTCACCGCCTACCTGGAGACCGTCGGCGATGGCGTCGAAGCCTACGAGGACACCCTCTACACTCTGGAGGCGGAGTTGGAGGAGTTCTCCTTCTTCCTCGCCACCTACGACACCCTCAAGGCCCGCGGCAAGATGGAATTGGTGGGTATCACGTTGGGAACCGTGGCTCAGGAGCTCCGCTTCCACAAATGGGACCTCCAGGACTTCACCCACATGCCCACCCTGGACCGCATGGTGGCGTTGCTGGAAGAGGCCCGGGCGGCCCACGAGGAGGGCGATGTGGAAGCGCTGGAAGCCCGGCTGGCGGAATATCGGCGGGTGTATGGGGAGAATGTGGGGGTGCTGCGATGAGCGCTGACCGGAAGAGGCCCTCACCCCAACCCCTCTTGCCTCCTGGGGAAAGACGGGAAAGGAGCAAGACCAGGGCGGCCACAGGGGGCCGCCCTGCTGAGGGGGTGAGGGGGTCCGCAGCCCTCCTCCTCCTCGTTCTTCTCAGCCTCCTGTTCAGCCTCCCCGCCCAGGCCGCGGACCCCCTGCGCATCGTCTTCATCGCCTACGAAAACCCCGATCAGCTGGTGGAGGATGTTCGGCCCGTGGTGGCGTATCTGGAGAAGGCGCTGGACCGCCCCGTCAAGCACTTCGTGGCCACGGACTACGCCGCCGTCGTGGAGGCCATCAAAGGGGGGACGGCGGATATCGGCTTCATGGGGCCGCTGCAATACATCCTGGCCCACCGCCAGGCGGGAGCGGTGCCGATTCTGGGGGAGGTCTACAGCGGCTCGCCGGTCTACCAGGCGCGCATCTTCGTGCGCAAAGACAGCGGGATCCGGACCCTTGAGGATCTGAAGGGCAAGACCATCGCCTTCACCGATCCCATCTCCTCCTCCGGCTACCTCTACCCCCTGGACATCTTCCACGGCGCCGGATTGATCGCCGCGGGCCAGACGCCGGATACCTTCTTCCGCCGCCTCTACTTCGCGGGCGGCGACGAGCAGGCGCTGCGGGCGGTGCTCAACCGCTTCGTCGATGCCGCCGGGATCGGCCAGTACTCCTTCAACCTGCTGCGCGGGGAGGAGCGGGATCAGGTGGTCTCCATCGCCGAGTCCCGGGACATACCCTCCCATTGCGTGGTGGTCCGCGCGGCGCTCGATGGGGCGGTGGTGGCGCGGTTGAAAGCGGCGCTCCTGGCCCTCAACGATCCCCAGGGGTCGAACCACGGCCTGCTGCGCTATTTGTACAATGTCGATGGCTACGTCGAAGTGAACCACGCAACCTATGCCGGGGTGGAGACACTGGCCAAAGAACACGGTTTTTTGCGATGAACCCGCAACCCGTCATCCATCTGGACGGCATTCACGTCCTCCATGGCCAGGCTTGTGCCCTGGACGTGGAGGAGATGCGCATCGACGGTGGCGAGCGGGTCTTCGTCCTGGGCCACAGTGGTTCGGGCAAAACGACCTTGTCGCGGCTGATCAAGGGACGACAGAAGCCCTCCACAGGCACCGTGCGCGTGTTGGGGCACGACCCCGCGGATCCCGATCGGCGCACCCGCCGGACGATCCAGCGCCGCATCGCCATGATCGACCAGGAGTTCTTCCTGGTGCCCCGCCTGGCGGTGGTGGATAACGTCCTCACGGGTGCCCTGGGTCGGGTCGCTCCCTGGCGTTCCCTCAGCGGCTGGTATCCCCGGGACGAGTGGGCCAAGGCGGAGGCGATCCTCGAAGAGGTGGACCTCGCCGGGCTGGGCCATCGCCGGGTGGAGACCCTGAGCGGCGGCCAACGGCAACGGGCCGCCATCGCCCGGGCGCTGATGCAGGAAGCGGACGTGATCCTGGCGGACGAGCCCACCTCCAGCCTCGATCCGGAACTGGCCGAAGATGTCCTGCAATTGTTGGTGGATTGTGCCGCCCGCCGGGGTGTCACCCTGCTGGTCAACCTGCACCAGCCGTGGCTGGCGCGGCGTTTCGCCAGTCGCTTCGTGGGGTTGGTGAACGGTAAGGTAGCCTACGATGGTCCGCCGGCGGGCTTCACCGCCGAGACCGCCGAGCTGGTGTATCGGGGTAAGAAAACCCGCAAGACAGGAGAACGCGATGGATCTACGCCAGCGCTGGAAGGCCAGGCTTCTCATACAGATTTGCGGCTGGTCGGCCCTTAGCGCTCTGATCTTCTGGGCGTGGCGCTGGTCGGAAGCGGATCTGGGCGTCCTGGCGGCGTCCGGCCCCCGCTTCGCCGAATTCTTCAGTCGCCTGGTGCCTCCGGACTGGAGCGTCACGACGCTGGTCTTCCGCTCCACGGTGGAGACCCTGATGATCGCCCTGGCGGGCACCGCCCTGGCGGTGGTGCTGGCGCTGCCGTTGGGCTTTCTGGCCGCCTCCAACCTCACCCCCACCTGGGTGCACCAGCCCATCAAGTGGCTGTTGGGGTTGATCCGGTCCATCCCGCTGATCGTGGTGGCCATCCTCTTCGTGGTGGCGGTGGGCCTGGGCCCCTTCCCCGGCGCCCTGGCCATCGCCTTCCATTCGGTGGGCATGCTGGGCAAGTTCTACGCCGAGGAGTTCGAGACCGCCGAACCCGGCATCCTCAACGCCGTCCGCGGCACCGGCGCCAACTGGGCCCAGACCCTGCGCTGGGGCCTGATCCCTCAGACCGTGCCCCAGGTGGTGGCCTTCACGGTCTTTCGCCTGGAGATGAACTTCCGCGACGCCGCCGTCCTCGGTCTGGTAGGCGCCGGGGGCATCGGGTACTACATCCAGCTCTACGTCCGGGGCTTCCAATACGAAAAGGTCGCCGTCCTGCTGGTGGTGATCATCGCGGTGGTGACGCTGCTGGACCAGTTCACGTTCTGGGTGCGGCGCTGGGTGCGGTAGCGAAAGTTGGGTGTATTCCGACAAATGTGGGTGAGAAGATAACTTCCGCTGGTTTTTGGCAGCCCGTCGTTGTTGAAAATTGTTCAGTTGTGTATGCCAACTACCGCTATTGACGCATTGACATAACATTGTGTACTCTAGCCGCATAGTAGGCATTTCGACGCAAATCTTCGCTTGGGGGGGCACACATGTTTAAGGCATTGTCTGGAACTCTTTTGGTTACCGCGTCCTTGGTCTTCTTGGCAACCTCCGCCGCAGATGCGGCGGAGCCGACAACGTACACGGGCCAGGTCGCCGTGCGGTCTACGACCTACGGCCTGGTGATCGCCGTCGAGGAAGCGGATGGAGCCAGCCGCAATTTTTTCTTCCGTTCCAATGTACCTATGGAGTCGCTGGCCCACCATGAGGCCCGCGGTCTCCTGGTGGCCTCGACGCATGAACTGCGCCTGGTCCTGCCCTCGGCGCAGCTCGCCCTGCGGCTGACACTGCCGGAGGCGGTGGGAACCGAGAGTCCCACTTTGGAAGCACGCTCGATTCTCGGCGCGAATACCACGGTGCGCTACGCCATGGAGTCCCACGGGATTGATCGGGAGGTGGCGGTGACGGAAGGTTTCGAAATCCGCACCTACGCACCGGCGATGGAGGGCTTGAGCCACGATCAACTGTTGACCGGTTCCGAGGTGGAATTCCGCGCAACCCTCGAAGCCCTACAAGGTCCGGAGCAGCTTCGGATTGGCGATCTGGACGCGGTTCTGCAAGACAGCACCAACAACCCGGGTGGCGGTGGTTGCACCTCCAGCACCAGTTCCACTTGCAGCATTGATTGCCAGGGCGGTTCCGGTTGCTCCATCACCTGCACCAACGGGCGTTGCGGTTCGTGCACCTGCAATTTGGACGTGCCCACCTGCACCTGTAGCTAGTTTCGGCGTACGCCGCGAAATTCTACGATTCCGGTCACCGCTGTGGCGGCCACAGCGGACTACCCCTGCCGACAACGCCTTGTAGGGGCAGGCCCCTGCGCCTGCCCTCTTCGCGCCCCCCACCCTCGCCCCCGGCCCTGACAGCCTGTGGCAAAACTCGAGCCGCGCTGCGAGCGGGCCTTCTCCGCCGGCTCTGCGTTGGAAAATCTCGCAAGATCTCGGATATTCCTGCGATTTTCCGCCTTGATCCGGCGAAGAATTCCTCGCTCTCGCCGGCGGCTGACTTTCACCACAGGCTGCTGAGGCGCCCAGCCGGGTAGTGTAGTGCCCGTGCCCAGCCCCCCTTACGCAAGGGACTGACTATAATTCCCCCATCCGTATCAGCTTTTTTCTGAGCCATCCGCGAAGCCTTCTGCGCTCCCTGTCAAAAGAAAGGACATGCCGTGGCGACCACCGAGACAACTCTCGCTCGTCCAGTGGACCTCGAGATCCGTATCACCACCCCCTGGGGCCAGGGGGGTGGCCCGATGAATTTCGTGCTCAATTCCCCTTCCGGGGCAGTGGGTTTCTCCCAGAAAGCCATCCCCGGTCGGCAGATTCGCGCCCCGGAGGAATACCAGCAGAAGCTCTTTCGGCAGTTGGAGGCCCTGCACACGCGGCGCGATCTCGGGGGCAACAACCTGCCCGGGGCCGAACTGGCGCGGGAACTGGTCGCCATTGGCCATGACCTGTACCAGGAACTCTTCCCCCGGGAGATGCGCCAGATCTACCGGGAGGTTCGGGACAAGGTAGAAACCCTGGTCATCATCTCCGACGAGCCCTGGATCCCGTGGGAGATCCTGCGGCCCTCGGAGTTCGACGACGACGACTTCTTTTGCATGCGCTTCCAGATGGGGCGCTGGCTGGCCGGGGAGACGGCGTTGGCCCCGGGAAAGCGGATCCGGCGTCTGCTGGGGCTGCACGGCGAGAAGGCCGCCGACTTCGACAAGCCGGGCTCGGAGATCGGCCTGTTGCGGCAATTCTTCCACGACATCCCGGGGCTCGAGTGCACCTTTCCTCCTTCGACGAACCCGGAAAGGGTCGTCAACTTCCTGGAACAGGACGCCCTGGACCTGCTCCATTTCGCGGGCCATGGAGGGCACGACCCCAAGAATCCCAGAGATGCCGGGATCTTACTGGGGGAGCAGGAGTTTCGGGTCCGTCACCTGTCCCCCCAGGCGGAGCGAAGATTGCGGGAACAACGCCCCATGGTCTTCTTCAACGCCTGTCATGTAGGCCGAGTGGGTCGGTCGTTGACCCGCCTGGACGGCTGGGCAGCCCGCTGGGTGCAGCGTTGTGGGTGCAGTGCCTTCCTCGCCCCCTTGTGGTCGGTGCCCGGTCCCGCGGCGTTGCGCTTCTCCCAGGCGTTCTACCATCACCTGGCGGCAGGAAGCACGCTGGGGGAAGCGGTCCTCTTCGCTCGCCACACGTTGCGCAAGGAGATGCCCGACACCACGGCCTGGCTCGCCTACAGCTTCTATGGCCACCCCAACGCGCGCATTCTGTTCGGTGACCACCGACAGACCGGCGTCGCCCCGGCCCCGCCCACGGAATGGAAGACTCTCCCGGAACTTCCGCCCATCGGGAGGACACCGGAGAGACCGCCAATCCTGTCTCCCCGGCAACGATCCCACGCGTTGATCGTCTTGGGGATTCTGGCGGTGGCGATCCTCCTTGCCCTCCTCTACTTCAACGGCGGGTCCGGATCCCCGGAATCCCCCGGGCTCGACGGTGGGGAAACCGTCCCTCCAGCCGGAAAGTCTTCGGAAACCCGGGATGAGGTCCAGGCGAGGACTCCACCTCCTCCCGATTCGATTAAAGAACCAATCGAAAAAGTTCCGAAAGCGAGCATCCCGCTCCAGGCGCTGGTCCATGGGAAAGTGGGCATCCTCGCCCTGGATAGCCGCACGAAGCAGCCTGTGCCGCAGGTTGCCCAGGCCATTGAGGCGGTGCTCCGGGAGGGTCCCGGGAACCTGAACCCTGTGGTGCCCTGGACGGATGATGTGTCCGATACAGAACTCCAGCGGCTGGCCACCGGTGACCTTTCATTTTTGCCGAAAGAAGGTGGTACTCCTTGGGGAGCGGAGTATCTCCTGGCCGCCCTCGTGACACAAAAAGATTTGCCAGATTCCAGTCCTCACCTGGTCAGTGTCAATTTGACCCTCGGTTCTCGGCTGATTACCACCAAGACCGGAACCCTCCAAGCCAGTAGCACTAGCAGTCAGACGGGGCGCGGAGCCTCCATGGAAGTAGCGTTGAAGCAGGCAGCCGAGCGCTGCCTCGGTGAGATACTAGAGAGTTTAGAAAAAGGAGTTTAACTCGATGATTAGAAGAAAAATGTTTTTAGTTCTCGGGCTGGTATTGACAATATTTTCTTTGGTCGCCTGCGGGCCTCGAAAAGTGGTCTCATCTGCTGCCTCTTTGGACTTTCTTACGCCGAAGCAGGAGCCCGGATCTGAATTGGTGAAGATACCTGTCGTGGTGTCGCCGGCGGCTGGCCTTCCACTGCCCAAGAACAGAACGGTCGTAATAACAGATATCTCGGGGGAATGCTCCAAGGAAGTCAAGGATGCGCTCATACGAAGATTGGTCGATAATCCGAACTATAATGTAGTTACCAGGGACCATCTGGACCAAATCATGGTGGAAACAGAGAATAGTTGGTCAGGAGCATTCAATAGCGAAACGGCAACTCAGTTGGGTGACCTTTTTGCCGCGTCCCTCTATGTAGTGGGCCGGGTGGTAAGTTGTGGGGAATCAACTTTTAAGTCGGCTGACGGAAAAGAAAGCATCCAGAGTCAGGTGGTGGCAGTGCTTCAGATACTAGACCTGAAGACCGGAAAAATTTTGGCATCTAGCTCAACTCAAGGCAACTATATCCCCAGTGAGACCCCATTGCTTGTGCCCGCCGCAGCTGGGTTTGAGGTCCCTGGAGCGAAGGCGGTCAAGGCAGCCCTCAGTAAGAAGGATAAGAAGGATAAGAAGGATAAGAGAAATCAAGGCCGAGAAGATCAACGAGAGGATCCGGATCCGAAGGACGATGAAGGCAACGATAAGACAGCCAAATCCATGAAGAATACTGAGGATCGTGCTCGGCTGAATATCCCGGTGGAAAAGGCGGCGGAAGATTTGGCTAATGGTTTCGCTGATAAGTTTTTTTCGCGCCCCACCTGGGAAGATGTAGAGATGTGGCATAATGACAACTGGGGCTACAGTCATGCGATTCGCTATGTCAAGTTGGGTCACTGCGGCAGCGCGGCGGCGAAATTGAAAGAGGTTGGAGGCCAGCTCCCCGTCATGACTGATGCGGCGATTGCCGAGTATCTTCATAATTATGGAGTCGCCCTGCTTTGTGATAATCAACCAGAACTTGCGATGCGGAAATTTCGTTCTGCCTACCGCATCACATATCATGAGGCAACACTTAGAATGCTGGGGCTAGCAGGCAGGATCATAGAGTGGTCGCTGAAGGTGGAAGTGGACGAGCAACCTGAGATCGACCTGCTTCTTGGGCGAGATCCCGGCACACTGCTGCGTTGATCTGACCAGAAATCTGGCACGTTCCTCTTCCAAGGGAAGACCGGGATTGAGGGGGTGAGGGCTCACCGCCGCAACCCCGGGTTCACACCCGGGGCTACCCAATGGCACCCTAAAGGGTGCCCGAAGGCATCGGGCGGTGCGCCTGGTGTAGGGGCGGCCCCCTGTGGCCGCCCTGCCTTCTTCCGACCGGGAAACTCAAATCCATAGGTGGGGCTCCCTGCAAGGGTGGCCTCCTTTCCTTTTCAAGCCCCCCCTCTACCTCTGGGAGAGAAGCTTGGGTCCAAATCGTCCATGGGAGAGCGATGGCATCGATTCGGATTGAATCGCCTCCCCGCGCCCCCCGTCACCAGATGTACTGATCCGCCACCGACCGCTTGTCGTGCCCGGCGAGCAGGTGGACCACGCGGATCTTCTTGAGGGTCATGGGGGAGAGCGCCGCCAGGGGGATGTGCAGCAGGCGTTTGCCCTGCAGGGCGGCGTAGTCTTTCATGCGCCCGGCGGGGGGATCCTTGGCCACGTGGACGACGATCTTCTGCTGGCTGTAGTCGATCGCCGCCAGGATCAAGACCTCGGCTTTTTCCTGGGCAAAACGGTAGTCGCGATCTTCCCAGACGTTGTAGAGGCGGCCCGGCGGATAGGTCATCAGAAAGCCGCCATAGGTGGCGCGGGTGATGCCCGGGCCGACGACCTGCTCGTAAGGGTTGGTGGCGTAGAAGGCCATGTCGGATTCTTGCTCGTGTTCGCCGTGCCAGGTCATGGCGTAGGGGAAGGCACGGTCTTCGAGGTCGCGGTCGAAGATGACCACCACCGATCCCGCCTCCCCCGGCGCCCGCCCCAACTCCTGGACGTAGATCTTCCCCTCGTGGAGGTTGCGCAGGGTTTCCCGCACATCGATGCCGTCCAGCAGGCTGGCGGAGAAGGGCTCGGTGCGCTGGTTTTCCGCCGACAGGATGGAGATGGCCTTCTTCTGGAGGAACCGGGAGTAATCCTCGATCACCAGGTCCTCCTTGGGGAAGGAGCAGATGCCCGCTGAATCGAACCCTTCAAGCCACGATTCCGGGTCGTCCGTCTGCGGCCGTTGCTTCATGGGCAAGCGCACGGGGCGCTGCTTGACCCGGAAGAAGCGACGGCGAAAGCGCACCTTGCGGGTGCCCAGGTCCAGGTGCTCGCCGTCCAGACGGACGGTGGGGATCTCGGCGCCCTCTTCCTGCCAGGGATAGGCGCGGGCGGCATCGAAGATCTCCCAGGCGAAGTTGTCGTCCGCTACCCCCCGCGCCGCCACCACCCACTCGTAGAGCCCGGGCACCAGCAGGCCCTCGGTGCGAGCGAAGCGGTGGGCGAAGTCGAAGAAGCAGCGCCGTTGCCAGTTGGCCAGGCGCTCCTGAGTCTGCTCGCCGTAGGATTCGGCGGCGATCCGCCACACCACCGCCCCCAGGGCGCGGCGCTCCACGGCCCGCCCGCCGGGGAACAACGGGGCCGCCGCATGGTGCGCGGCGTAGCTGGGGATGGCCCGGCGGCGGCGCGCCACGGCGTCGTCCTTTTCGCCGGTGATCAGGCGCAAGCCGTGGCGGATCAGGGAGACTCGGCGGGAGACGGTCTCTTCGAGAGGCGGCGGCTCCGGCACTTCGCCACCGCGCAACTGCTCGTGCACCGCGTGGGCCAGCGGGGGATCCGTGAGCAGGCCGGTAAAACTGTCCGGGTGCAGGTGGCGCAACTCCACGTGACTGCGGTGGGCGCGGGTCAGGGGGCGGGCGGCGGGGCGTTGGACCAGATCCCGCAACCGCTCGACGTGGGCGGCGCCCACCAGGGCCAGCAGGTCGCCCTCGACACCCTGCTCATCCAACTGTGCCCTGGCCTGCTGGAGGAAGTACGCCATCCCCGCTTCCCGCAGGTGGTCGGCATCGCTGACCGGGCGTTCGGCGCCCGCCTCGACGAGGATCTCCAGATACTCTTCCGGTCCCAGATTCCACAGCGCGTAGGGGTCCGGCACCGGGTCCCGGTGCTGGTCGGTGTAGCGCACATCCGGGTCGATCAGAAAGCGGGGGCGATCCCGTTCGGTGGCCCAGCGCAACCCTTCCACCAGGGGATCGCCGGGAGTGACGACCCAGATCAGGGCGTCTTCCTGGGGCTCCTCGCTCAGCACCACGGAAACCCGCGGCAAGCGCCGCACGCCCTCCTCGACGGCTTTGTGGAGGGTCATGGGCAATTCCACCGCCACCGCCACCGGATTCACCGCCTCCAGCACCGCCCTCGTCACCGCCGCCAGATCCACCCGTTCGTGGATCGTGGGCAGGATGCGAATCCCCGGGGCTGCTGCGGGGGCCAGACGGTCGGGGTCGAGGGGGCGATGGGGCGGGGTGGTGGTCACGGGGGCGATCCTACCTTTTTTGCCGCTTCGGCAGGGGTGCGGGAAGGGCCGTTGGGCGCCATTGCGGGCCCGCGGGCCCCACCGGGTATCTCCCGGGTCGGCCACAAAGGGCGAAGGATTTCTCTGCTCCGCTCCACTCCTGAGGATAGCGGGCGCGGTGATGGATTTCGATATTTGGAAAGGGAGGTCTCGTGGGGGAAGAACTGACGAAAGTTTCGTTGTTGGATCCGGCCTTGGAAGGCGTGCGCTCGACCCTGCGCGGCGGCGGTCGGCTGGATCATCGGCAGGCCGTGGCCTGCCTGGAGACGGAAGATCTGTACGGTCTGGCGGCGCTGGCCCACACCGTCAAACGAGCGCGCTACGGCGACCGGGTGACCTACGTCCTCAATCGCCAGCTCAATCCCACCAATATCTGCGCCCTGCGCTGCACTTTCTGTGACTTTGCCGCCCGCCCGGGGGAGGCCCACGGCTACGTCATGAGCCCGGGGGAGATCGAGGCGGCGCTGGACGGCGAGATTCACGAGGTGCACATCGTCGGGGGGCTGCACCCCGGGTGGAGCTTCGAGGAGTACCTGGACGTGGTGCGCACGGTGCGGCGGCGGCGGCCCGATGTCCTGATCAAGGCGTTCACCGCCGTGGAGGTGGATTTCTTCGCTCGCAAAGCCCGCCTGCCCCTGCGGGCGGTGCTGGAGGCGTTGCGGGACGCCGGAGTGGCGACGCTGCCCGGAGGCGGCGCGGAGGTATTTTCCGAACGGGTGCGCCGCGCCCTCTTCCCCACCAAGATCGGCGCCGAGCGCTGGCTGGAGGTCCACGCCGAAGCCCACGCCCTGGGGATGCCCACCGGCGCCACCCTGCTCTACGGTCACATGGAGACCCACGCCGAACGGGCCGATCATTTGCTGCGGCTGCGCGCCGCCCAGGACGACAGCGGGGGCTTCCGGGCCTTCATCCCCCTGGCCTACCAGCCCGGCCCCCGGGGTCGTCACCGTCGCGAAGATGGCGGCGAGCGGCTGCCCGATAGCACTCCCGGCGCCCTCGAAGACCTGCGCACCATCGCCACCGCCCGGCTGGTACTGGACAATATCGATCACATCAAGGCGTACTGGATCATGCTGGGGCTGGCCTCCGCCGCCTGCGCCCTCACCGCCGGGGCGGACGACATGGATGGCACCGTGGGACGCGAGCGCATCGCCCACGCCGCCGGGGCCGCCACCCCGGAACAGCTGGCCCGGGAGCGGCTGGAGCGCATCATCCGGGATGCCGGGGCGGTGCCGTGCCCCCGCGACGCGCTGTACCAACCCCTGCGCGCCGCGCCACCGGCTCCGCCCCGGATGCGGCGTACCGCCTCACCGACCCGTCCTCTATCCCCGGCGTTCCAGGACCCCGGTGCCCTGGTGGTGGCCGGTGCCGGGGGGAGGGCCGCGCTGTGAGCGTGCCGCTGTCGGAACATCGGGTCGGGCGTCTGCCGTACCTCAATGTGCATCCCTTCCACGCCGCCTGGCGGGGGCCGGAACCGCGGTGGGTCGAAGCCCCGCCGCGCCATCTGGGGGCTCTGGCGGCTCGGGGCGCCTTGCTGGCGGCGCCCCTGGCCAGCCGCGATGCTCGGGCGCTGGCGGCGAGCTATCGTCCCCTGGGAAATCTGGGCATCGCCTGTGACGGCCCGGTGGGGAGCGTGCTCCTGTTCAGCCACTGCCCTCCGGAGGCGCTCCACGGCGCGGCCATCGCTCTGACCGGCGAGAGCCGCACCAGCCGTGGCCTGTTGCGCATCCTCCTGGCGGGATTCTGGCAGGTGCGGGCGCCGCGCTTGCTGCCCCGGGAAGCCCCCGGTGGCGAGCCCCCCATGGCTCGCCTGCTGATCGGCGACGCCGCCCTGCGGGAGACGGCGGAACGGGCCGCCGCCTGGCCCCACATCCTCGATCTGGGGGCGGCGTGGCGGCAGTGGACCGGCCTGCCCTTCGTCTACGCCCGTTGGATGGTGCGCCGGGATGGACCGGATGCCGCGGCCCGGAGGCTGGAGGAAGCCCTCGAGGGCTCCCTGGAGCGAAGCAGCCAACCGCTGGCGGCAGGCCGGTCCGGGTTGACGGCGGCCCAGGCCGCCTATCTACAGAAGATTCAATACCGCCTCGGAGCGGCCGAAGAGGCCGGTCTGGAGCGCTTTCATCAGGAGTTGGAACGCCATGACTTGCTGGGACACCATCGCGAAGAAAGTCGCCGCCGAGCGGCGGCTTGAGCATCACGACGCCCTGTGGCTTCTGCGCCACGCTCCCCTGCTACCCCTGGGGCAGTTGGCGGACGGAGTGCGCCGCCGTCGCCATCCGGCGGGGCGGGTGACCTTCGTGGTGGATGCCAACCCCAATTACACCAACATCTGCGACACCTACTGCGGCTTCTGTTCCTTCTACCGACGGCCTGGCGACCCGGAGGGCTACGTCCACGACGTCCCCTCCATGGTGGCCCGGGCGCGCTCGGCCAGGAGCCAGGGGGCGACCCGCATCCTGTTGCAGGGGGGGCACAATCCCAGTCTGGGGATGGACTATTACCTGGGCCTCATCCGGGGCTTGCGGCAGGCGCTGCCGGAGCTGGAATTGCACCTTTTTTCCGCCCCGGAGGTGCGCGCCATCGCGGGCTTCACCGGCCAGACCGTGCGCCAGGTCCTGGAAGCTTTCTGGGCCGCCGGTCTGCGCACTCTCCCCGGCGGCGGGGCGGAGGTCTTGAGCGACCGCGTGCGGCGTCGTCTCAGCCCCTTGAAGGGCACCCCCGAGGAATGGCTGGACGTCCTGCGCACCGCCCACCAGATCGGCTTCCGCACCACCGCCACGCTGATGTACGGCCATGTGGAGGAAGACGAGGACATCATCGAGCACCTGCTCCGCCTGCGCGGCTTGCAGGACGAGGCCCTCGCCTCCCGGGCGCCGCGACCTGAATCTCCGGCGGCGTCTCCAGCGGCGTCTCCAGCGGCGTCTCCAGCGGCGTCTCCAGCGGCGTCGGAGCCCGGCAGCTTCTTCGCCTTCATCCCCTGGAGCTTCAAGCCCGGCCAGGCGCCCCTCTCCCGCTGGGTGCCGGAGGAGGCGGGGGGGGCGCGCTATCTGCGCATTCTGGCGGTGAGCCGTCTGGTGCTGGACAACTTCCCCCACATCCAGGCGTCGTGGTTTTCCGAGGGGGAGAAGACCGGCGCCCTGGCGTTGCGCTTCGGCGCCGATGATTTTGGCGGCACCCTGATCGAAGAAAACGTCCTCAAAGCCGCCAACCACACGACCCGCACCACCACCGACCGGGTGGTGCGGCTGATCCGCGCCGCGGGCTACACGCCGGTGGAGCGCAACACGACCTATGAACCGTTGAGAATCTACCAAGGAGACGCCGCATGACCGCGCAACCTTCCCGATCCTTCCAGGTGGGCCACAGCCCGGACCCGGACGACGCCTTTCTCTTCTTCGGCTTCGCCGATGGCGCGGTGGAGCTGCCGGGCTTCGCGGTGGACCATGTCCTGGAGGGGATTCACGAACTCAACCACCGTGCCCGGAGCGGCGAACTGGAAGTCACCGCCGCCAGCGCCCACGCCTATCCGGAGATTCAGCACCACTACCGCATCATGAAGGTCGGCGGCAGTTTCGGTCGCGGTTACGGCCCCATCGTGGTGGCCCGGGAGGCCCTGGACCCGGACGAACTGGCCGGTCGGCGCATCGCCCTGCCGGGACTCTCCACCACCGCGGCCCTGTTGGCCCGGCTGCGGCTGGGGAATTTCGAGGCCGTCGAGGTGGACTTCGAGAAGGTCTTCGATGCCGTCGCCCGGGGTCAGGCGGACGCCGCCGTGGTCATCCATGAGGGGCAGTTGACCTACGCCGACCACGGTTTCCACAAGATCCTGGACCTGGGGGAGGAGTGGACCGCGGAAACGGGCCTGCCGCTACCCCTGGGGTTGGATCTGGTGCGCCGTGACCTGGGGGAAGCCACCGGCTACGCCTTCCAGGAAGCCCTGCTGGCCTCCATCCACCACGCCCGCGCCAACCTGGACCGGGCCATCGACTACGCCCTGGAATTCGGTCGTGGCATCGACGCCGACACCGGTCGTCGCTTCGTAGGCATGTACGTCAACGAAGACACCATGGACATGGGCGAAGACGGTCGCGCCGCCCTCGAACTCCTCTTCCGCCGGGCCGTGGAACGGGGGTTGATCGGGGAGATGCCACGGTTGGATGTGATGGAGTGAACGTCGGCCTTCGAGCCTGCCCGAAAAATCCACCCCCGACCCCTCCTTTGCCCTACCTGGAAAGACTGAAGGGGCACCTCCGCCCCTCACAAGGGATTCCAGCTTTCTGGCCTCCCCCCTTTCTCAAAGGGGGGATTGAGGGGGGATTTTCTCCACCGCAACCCCGGGTTCACACCCGGGGCTACCCAATGGCACCCTAAAGGGTGCGGAACAAAGCCAGGGAACAGGGCAGGCACAGGGGCCTGCCCCTACACCTCGCGCTTCGTAGGGGCGGCCCCCCGTGGCCGCCCTGCCTCCTCCGGCCTCCCCCCTTTCTCAAAGGGGGGACCGAGGGGGGATTTTTCTCCACCGCAACCCCGGGTTCACACCCGGGGCTACCCAATGGCACCCTAAAGGGTGCGGAACAAAGCCAGGGAACAGGGCAGGCACAGGGGCCTGCCCCTACACCTCGCGCTTCGTAGGGGCGGCCCCCCGTGGCCGCCCTGCCTCCTCCGGCCTCCCCCCTTTCTCAAAGGGGGGATTGAGGGGGGATTTTTGCCTTGGCTCCGCCTTCCCCCCTTTGCCAAAAGGGGACCGAGGGGGGATGGTTCTGGACGAGGATCGAGGGGGGCAGGGGCCGGAGCGACCATCCGAAGCAGCGCGGGAAAGTTTTGCCGTCGCCGTCGGTTTTCAGGGAGAATCAGCCCATGAGTGCAACCGCGTTTCAAGACAACGTCGTCGTCCTGACCGGTGCTTCTGCGGGTATCGGTCGGGAACTGGCCCTACAACTGGCGGAAGCCGGCGCCTGGCTGAGCCTGGGGGCGCGCAACCGGGAGCGGTTGGAAGCCGTCGCCACGGAGTGCCGGGAGCATGGTGGCAGGGTGCTGGTGGTGCCCACCGATGTGGCGGAGGAGGCCCAATGCCAGGCGTTGATCGAGCGCACCGTCCAGGAATTTGGTCGAATCGATACCCTGATCAACAACGCGGGCATCAGTATGTGGAGCCTCTTCGAGGCGATGGAGAGCCTCGAACCGTTCCACGCCATCATGCAGGTCAACTATTTCGGTAGCGTCTACTGCACCTACCACGCCCTGCCCTACCTGAAGGCCACCGGGGGGCGCATCGTCGGGGTGTGCAGCCTGACAGGCAAGACCGGCGTTCCGACCCGCAGCGGTTACGCCGCCAGCAAACACGCCATGGCGGGTTTCTTCGACACCTTGCGCATCGAACTGGCAGGCAGCGGCGTCACCGTCACCATGGCCTATCCGGACTTCGTCGCCACCGAGGTCCGCCAACGGGCCTTCGGTGCCGATGGCCAGCCGCTGGGGGAAAGCCCCGTCCAGGAGGGCAAGATCATGAGCGCCGCGACCTGCGCCCGTCAGATCGTTCACGCCGCCGCCCACCGCCGCCGGGAGATCATCCAAAGCCGCCGTGGCCGCCTCGGCCAGTGGCTCAAAGCCTTTGCCCCGGGGCTGGTGGACCGGATTGCGCGGCGGGCGATCGAGCGGGGGAAGTGATGCAGTCGACTTTCGCCACGGGCTGCTGAGCGTAGTATGTTCTGTATTACCTGCTTTCGGATATTGCGCAATACCGTCCTTGACCGATGCGGCGCTTTTGGATAGCGTGATCGAAATTCTGTTCTCCAGCGAACGAGGCTCCGATGATGTCCCTTGTCAGGACAGGAGCCCGTCGCACTTTAGAAAACCTTATAGGGCGCGGGTGCTCATCAGATTCTCGCCGCCGGGACCAGCTCGTGGATGGTTTGCACGGCGAACCTGAGTGCATTGCACCTGTGATCAGGACAGGGCATACATTCTCTAATGGATTGCCTTTTTGGAAGGGTGTTATGAGCAAGACTAAAGCCAGGCCGCAGGATGTGCCGCTCGCCCTCTATTCTTTTGTTCGGGACCACACGCCCTTGCCGGTGCGCACGCTGCTTTCTGGATTTTTCTTCAATATCTCTCCAGACATTCCGTACGATTTGAGTCGGCGCATCAAGGAGAAGAGCTATAGCAGGGTAATGCTCTATGGCTTCTTGATAGGGTTCTTGTTTTGCTTCGTGACGACGGCGGCCTTTTGCTTTTTCGAAGGGGTCCTGTTTCCGTCTCAGTGCGAGCTGTCTGTCGCCGAGTGTCAATCGGTCAAATTTTTCTCGCGGGATATCGTAAATATTATAATGTATGCTCTGATAACCCCGGCCACGGTCGCCGTGGGCCTTGCATTGATTCTGGCTACCATCATGACCTGGCAGCAAATGGACGAGGTGCTGCACCGGGAGCGGAGTACCCTTCTGGGTTGGAAGGGTTTTGTGATCACCGTTATAATTTTGATCGTTTCTAGCGTAGCTATCGCCAATTATATCAATGATGCGGTGAATGTGCACAGCGAAGTCGGGGCGAAAGCCAATGAGCTGCACTATTGGTTTCTGGGCAATCCTGATAGTGGGCGGATCCTGCGACCCATTACGGTCTATTATACGATTTTGAACTATCTGATCCTGGTCTTTACCCTCGGTTGCATCGCGACCTTCGTCACGGCCATTCGACCCATCTTGCGCCTGTCTCGGTCGATAGGATCACAGTCCGATGTTTTGGAGGATGCTAGTAACAACATCCTCGAAAGGCTGTCGCGCTTTGCGGATGTCTATCTGTTCGCCAAGATCTTGCTGGCAATCACGATGGTGCACAGTATTGTCTGGAGCTGGTCGCCGCTGGCCCTGACGAATAATTTTAATCTCGAACGCGGATTCATCGTGTTTGTGAGCATCTTTTTCATAGCCATTCCGCGTCTGCATTTTGAGCTCGAGTGGTACCGGGCCGCGGAACTACGAAGGCAGGCCGGTCTGAGTGGCATCGCGTTGAAACCCGAGTACATCCGCGGCCTTAACTACTACCTGATCTGGTTCGTCGATTATTTTGTGGTGGGTAGCTACGCGCTGTCTCTCACGGGCATTTTGAATTGGGGGAAGTATGCGGGTTAGCGACCGATGGCACAACGTGCGCCGCGCTGCGAGTGGGTCGATTCCTCCAGGTCGGCGTTGGGAAATCTCGCATTTTCGTTGAGATTGCTGCGAGTCTCCGCCTTGATCGGGCCGATAATTCCTTGCTCCCGCCTACGACCGACTTTCGCCGGGTCTGCTACCGAAACGAAAATTCCGCGTACGCCAACTCCGCCGTGCCGAACCAACGGAATTGCTCCTCCCGGGCCTTTTTCCAGGCGTCAAAAAGGTTCCGGTAGGTGGCGTCCTTGGCGGCTTCTTCTTCCAACATCTCGAAAGTGGCCGCCTGGGCGGCTTCCAGGATGTCGTCGGAGAAGCGGCGTAAGGTGATGCCTTCCGCCAGGAGCCTCTGGAGAGCCGCGGGGTTCTGGGCGTCGTAGCGGGCCTGCATGACGGTGGCGGACTCGCTGGCGGCGGCCTCGAACATCGCCTGGTAGGCGGAGGGAAGCTTGTCCCAGGCGTCGCGGTTGACCAGGTAGGAGAGGGACGGCCCCGGTTCCCACCAGCCGGGGTAGTAGTAGTTCTTGGCCACCTGGTGGAAGCCCAACTTCTCGTCGTCGTAGGGACCCACCCACTCCGTGGCATCGATCACCCCCCGTTCCAGGGCGGGGTAAATTTCGCCTCCGGCGAGGAGTTGAACGTTGACGCCGAGGCGATTCATGACCTCGCCGCCGAGGCCCGGGATGCGCATCTTCAAGCCCTTCAAGTCCGCGGCGCTGCCGATCTCGCGTTTGAACCAGCCCCCCATCTGGGCGCCGGTGTTGCCCGCCAGGAAGTTGATGATGTTGAAGTCCGCGTAGAGCTG
>Ga0210063_1000132_pt1 | contig 25166 bp, 27 predicted proteins | sample Muzzi_PWA_D1_FD_185529 | JGI IMG/M metagenome (GOLD analysis project Ga0210063, IMG submission 185529) | Wetland microbial communities from San Francisco Bay, California, USA, that impact long-term carbon sequestration - Muzzi_PWA_D1 (SPAdes) | ecosystem: Environmental > Aquatic > Marine >... | reverse complement strand
GGTTCGAGTCCAGGTCTTCGATGAAGGCGCCGATCCGCTTGACCGCCTCTCTCGTCTCGGTCTGCCGCGCCATGTCACTCACCGGGGGCCGGTCGAAGGAGACGCCGCGGTAGCGCGGCGGGATCGCCGAGGCTACGCCGCGCACGCGGCTGCGCTTGAGCCGTTGCTCGCGGCACTCGCAGGGTCGGGCGACGTCTTCGGGGCCGAGGATCCAGCCCGAGCCGTCGCAGACGCCGAGCGGGCAGGCCTGCTCGGCAAACGGTTCGTTGCGCGGGCGCGATGCCATCAGAACTCCGGCCCGGCGGCGGCCTCTTCGGGCGGCGGCCCTTCGCCGGCCGGCTGCTCGACCGGTTGCTCGTGGCCGCTGTGGTCGGCAAATTTGGGGAAGCGGTCGAGGAAGACCAGCTTCGGCGCCCCGATCGGGCCGTTCCTGTGCTTGGCGATGATCACGTCCGCGAGCCCATCCGGCTCGTCTTCGGGGTCGCGGTAATAGTCTTCGCGGAAGAGGAAGGCGACCAGGTCGGCGTCCTGCTCGATCGAGTTGTGCACCACGATGTTGTCGGCGACGAAGTTGTGCAGTCCCTCGACTGTGATGTCGAAAACCTCCTCGACACCGTCGGGCTCGATCGAGACGACCGGATCCCAGACCACATCCGCATGACTGAGGTTCGTCAGCTCTTTGGGATGCCCCATGACCGCGACCGATCCGGATTGCGGAGCTTGGTAGTTGACGTCGCCAAAGGCACTGGCTTCTTCGCTCATCGTTGCTTCGGTCGGGTTGGGCAAGCTGCTGGGAACGGCGATCGGATCTCCGGCGGTCAGCTCGTCCAGTCGCCGCCAGCCCGCGATCGTGAGGAACTTGTGGTTGCCGGTCGCCCGGATCGTCCGGCCGAGGCGGGTGGTGAGCCGGAATGCCTGCTTGTGCCCGGTCGAGAAGGCACGCTTGGCGAGAGCCGGGCGCAATTGCCAACTCTCGGGGTCCATTGCCAGGACTTCGAAGTCGGCTCGTCCCGCCAGCTCGCGGATCGGCCGTCGCACCCCCTCGCGGGGCAGATAGACGAGCGAGTCGCCGGTCAGGCAGCCCGACTCACGTAGGTCGGAGAGCATCGGCTTCGCCGGGTGGCGTTGCTCGGGTGCGCGCGAGAGCTGTGAGATCGCCAGCACCGGCACCTCGAGCTCGCGGGCGAGGATCTTCAGCCCGCGGCTCATCTGGCCGACCTGCTCGACCCGGTTGGCGCGCATGTCGTCAGCCCGCATCAGCTGCAGGTAGTCGACGATCACGAGGCCGAGGCCGCCCTGGTCCTGGGTCTGCGCGTGCAGCCGCCGCGCCTTGGCGCGCAGGTCGAGCAGGCCGAGGTCGGAGGAGTCGTCGAACCACAGCGGCGCCTCCTCGAGCTCGTTGCAGGCGCGCACCACCTTGGGCCAGTCCTTCTGCGCGACCTGCCCCTTGCGCAGCTTGTCGCCGGAGATTCGCGCCCGGCAGGCGATGAAGCGCTGCGCCAGCTCGACCTCCGACATCTCGAGCGAGAAGAAGGCGACCGGCATCTGCCTTTTGACCGCGACGTTCTCGGCGATGTTGGCGACGATGGCCGACTTTCCCATTGCGGGCCGCGCAGCCACAATAATCAGGTTTCCCGGTTGGAAGCCCCCGGTGATCGAGTCGATGTCGCGGAAGCCGGAGGGGGTGCCGGTCATCTCGGTCTCGCCGGTGGAGAGCTTCTCGAGCCGGTCGACCTCGTCGTGGAGGATCTCCGAGAGCATGCGGAAATCGCTCGCCTGCTCTTTGTGGGCGACTTCGAAGAGCAGCCTCTCGGCTCGCTCGGAGAGCTCGCGCGGCTCGCCCTCGCGCTCGTGCACCCACCCCTGGATCTCCTGGCCGGCGCCGAGCAGGCGGCGCAGCAGCGAGTTCTGCTGGACGATCTCGGCGTAGTGCTTGGCGTTGCCGGCGGCGGGCACCTTCGCGGCCAGCTCGGCGACGTAGTTGCGCCCCCCGGCTTCCTCGATCGCGTTGTGCTGCACCAGCGCCTCGGCGACGCTGAGCTCGTCGACCGGCTTCGAGGCCGCGTACTGGTCGTGGATGGCGCGGAAGATCGCCGCGTGCTTTTCGAGGTAGAAGTCCTCGGCGTTGAGCTTGACCTCGTCGATCACCCGGCCCAGCGCCGAATCGGCGACGAGCATCGCGCCCAGCACCGATTCCTCGGCCTCGATGTTCTGCGGTGGGACGTGGGTTGCGGAAGGCTGCGGCATCGACACTTAGTTAAGGGCTGGGGACGGCGGAACTCTCCCCGCCAAGCAAATCAGAGGCTTTCGGCGCCGGAGCCGATCTGGCAGCAATTAGGGAGAGAAACTCGCCTGCGGGATCTCACCCGCGGCCTCCTGGCGCCGCTCACCGCGGCGCAGCATGCGCTTGGTCAGGATCGCGATGCTCAGCATCGCGGTGGCGCCGAGGCTGAGCTGCACGCTGAGCAGGCCCTCGCGGGTCCAGTAGACGTCGCGCAGGTCGAGCAGCAGCGCCGCCTCGTCGAAGGTCAGTCCCATGCCGGCGCCCATCGGGATTGCCAGCCTGTCCTCGAGCGCGTCGTCGTCGCTCAGCAGCGCCGCGGTGCCGGAGCCGAAGGCGAGCAGGATGCCGGGCACGAAGTGGTGGATGTGGCGACCGCCGACGCTGACGTTTCGGAAGGGCCCCCAGCCGTCGCGGATCCCCCAGGTCGAGAGTCGCACGAAGGCGAAGGCGCCGAGGAATCCGGCGAGCAGGTTGAACAGCACCGTTTCGCTGCGCGGCGTCGCTTCGTAGCCGCTGCGCGCCACGCTGACCGTGTCGAGAGCGGCCGCGGGCGCCGCTTCGACCAGCGCCTCGCCCTCGGCGCGCTCATGCCTGCGACGCTGCAGCAGTCGCCCGAACTGGCCCGCGACGACCGTTCCGGCGCCCGCCAGCGCGACCCCCGCGAGGCCGACGGTCGCCCGCTCCGAACGGGCCCAGCGAAACCGCGTCCGCGCCCTGGCGCGGCGAGTGAGGCGGGTCGGAAGACGCAGCGAGGCCACCGGGCGGAGCCTAGCGCCGTGCCGCTCGAGCGCTCAGCTCTCCTCGGCGACGATCGTCTTTACCGCGGCGACGCTGCCGTCGGCGAGTTCGATCTCGACCATGTGGGTGCCGATCTCGCGGATCGGCTGCTCGAGCCGGACTTTGCGTTTGTCGATGCGCAGGTCGCGGGCCTCGCGGATTGCGTCGACGATCTCCTTGGCGCCGACCGAGCCGAAGAGCTTGCCGCCGTCGTCGGCGCGCTGCTGGATCGTCAGCACGGTTTTGGAGAGCAGCGAGGCCGCCTGCTCTTCGCGTTCGGCCCGCAGCGCCGCCGCCTTTTCCGCTGCCTCCTGCCGCTGCTGTGCCTGCTCGAGCGCGCCCGGGGTCGCCGGGGCGGCGAGCTTGCGCGGGATCAGATAGTTGCGCAGGTAGCCCGGCGCGACGTCGACCGGTTCGCCACGCTGACCGAGAGTCTCGACGTCCTCGAGCAGGATTGCCTGCGCCATCGGCCTAGCGCTCTCCGACGTAGGGAAGCAGGGCGATCTCGCGCGCCCGCTTTACCGCCACCGAGAGCTGCCGCTGGTGCTTGCGCGAGAGCCCGGTCACGCGCCTGCCCCGCGTCTTCCCCTTGTCGGAGAGGAAGCGCCGCAGCAGATTGAGATCCTTGTAGTCGACCGCCTCGGAGTTGATCCGCGTGTATTTGCGCGGGCGCACACGATCCGCGCCCCGCCTTCCGCGGCGTTGCGCATCGCTTCCGTTGTCGCGGTCTCGAGCCATAAAGAGCGGCCCGGGATCCTACAGAGGGCGGCCAGGCGCCGCCATGCCGCCCTCTGAACCTCTAAAAGGGAATGTCGTCGTCCGAGCTTCCGCCGCCACCGCCCGTGCCGGCGCCGGCCGGAGCGGCGTCGTAATCGGAGGTGTCGGCGGGGGTGTCGCTCTGCGGGGTGAAGCCGTTGCCGTTGCCGCCGCCACCTCCGCCGCCGCCGTCGCGCGAGCCGAGGAACTGGACCGAGTTGGCGACGATCTGCACCGCCTGGCGTTTGCCGCCGCCTTCTTTGGCCTCCCACTCGCGCCAGTCGAGCCGCCCTTCGATTGCCACAGGGCGGCCCTTGGAGAGGTAGTTCGCGCAGTTCTCGCCCTGCGCCCCCCAGACGGTCACGTTGAAGTAGTTCGGCTTGTCGACCCATTCGCCGGTCGAGCCGTCCTTGCGCCGGCTGTTGACCGCCACGCGCAGCTCGCAGACCGCCGTGCCGCTGCCCAGATGGCGCAGTTCGGGGTCCTGGGTCAGGTTCCCGGTGATGACCACCACGTTGATGTTCGAAGCCGCCACGGCTCTCACTCCTCAAGATCGTTTATCGAGACACCAGTCTAAGAGCGCAGGCGGCGCAACTCTCCCCCCGGAAGCCGGAATTTAGGACCTATCCCGTCAGCGATGGGTCCTGGGCGAAAAGACAGGTGGGCTATGCGGCGGAGTCGCCGGGCTCGCCCTCGCCGTCCTCGGCGGGGGAGTCTGGCGTCTCGGGCTCTGCGGCAGGCTCGGGAGCCTCGGTGACGGGCTCCGGCGTCTCGACGGCCGGCTCCTCGGCCGCAGGCTCTACTGCCTCGGGCTCCGCGGCGGGCTCGGCGACGGCGACCGCTGCCTCGGCGGGACGCTCGCGCGACGCGCCCGGGCCGGGGGCGCTGGTCGGCGGCGGCGCCACAACGGGCGTGTCGGCGTCGACTTTGAAGATGCGGAAGCGCAGCACGCCGTCGGCGATCTTGAGGTTGTGGTCGAGCTGCTCGAGCAGCTCGGTCGGCGCCTCGAAGCGGAACCAGCGGTAGTCGGCCTCGGTGCGCCGGTTGATCTCGTAGGCCATCTTGCGCAGTCCCCAGACGTTCTCGTGCTTCAACGTCCCGGCGGCCTCGATCTGGCCCTTCGCCTCTTTGGCCACAGCATCGCGCGCCGGGGCGTCCTGTCCCGAGTCCAACATCAAGACCAACTCATATTCGCGTGGTGCGGCCAAAACGGCGTCGGACTATAGCGACGCTCTAGTGAGGGGCGAACTCAGCGGAGCCGTCGTCGGGTGATGGCGGCGTCGGCTCAGGCGGCGGTGGAGGGGGTGCTTCGGGCGACGGTGGAGGGTCCGGCGGGACGATGGCTTCGGCGGGCGGGTCCTGTCGCGGGGTGGGGGTGTCCGGCCGGGGCTGGGTTTTTCGCCTCTTTGCCGCCGGCCGTCCGAGATCGCGTTTGGGGCGAAAAAGAGGACGCCGCCCCGTCCGCACACCCCCACCCCGCGCCACCCCCCCGAGCCGCCTCTTCGGCCGTCGCTCCTTCACCTCGACCGGAGGGGAGGTACTCACGCGCGGCGATCTTGTGTCGGCCGGAGCGGCGATCCCACGCGGCAGCCCCACGTCAGGCGGCAGTGGCTCAGGTGGCGGTGGCTTCAGCAGCTGTGGGATGAGCTGCAGGGCTATGAGCCCAGCAAACAGCACAGCGGCCCCTTTGGCAACGGGTTGCCACCTGACACGTAGCCGCATAGCCATCTAAGTCTGTGGCGCAACGAGTTCTCCCCCCAGCTTTCATCTCAAGATCGACGAGCTTGCGTGAGATGGATGCGCTCGGAGTTGGGCCCGGGTGTCGTCCCGATGGAGCCTCGCGAAGCGGCGCCCCGGGGTTTGCCAGCTAAAGGAGGCGGGGTTCGTACGGGAGTGCCTCGCGAAGCGGCTCCGCAGAGTTGTTCAGTCCGCGGCGCGGTCCAGATTCGTGAGCGAAGCGAAAAAAGGCACTCCCGTATGAACCCCGCCTACGCAACCGCCTCGCGCAACTCGTCGATGTCCTTCAGCTGCTCGTCCACCCAGTCGCCGGGGTTGCGCGAGTAGATGATCTCCTTCAGGTGCTGTGCCCGTAGGCGCCGCTCCTCCGGCTCCATCGTCAATGCCCGGTAGATCGCGTCGGCCTGGTCCTGGATGTCGAAGGGGTTGACCGAGAGCACGCAGTCGGCCAGCTCCTCGTGCGAGCCGGTGTTCTCGGAGAGCATCAGCACGCCGTCGCGGGTGTTGACGGCCGGCGCCTCCTTGGCGACCAGGTTCATCCCGTCGAAGATCGAGTTGACCATCAGCAGGTCGAAGTGCTTGTAGCGGGCGACCGCCTCGGGGAAGTTCTCGTAGATGTTGAGGTTGATCGGCATCCAGTCGGTGGTGCCGTGGCGGTGGTTGACGACCGCGACCAGCGCCTCGATCCGTTCGAGGTACTCGGCGTACTCGGGCACGTCCTGCCGCGAGGGTTGGAGGTGGGCGATGAAGGTGACCTTCTCGCGGAACTCGGGGTGCTGGGTGAGGAAGGTGTCGAAGGCGGTGAAGCCGCGCAGCACGTTCTTCGAGAGGTCGGCGCGATCGACGCGGATGATCAGGTGCTCGCGCCGGCGCTCCAGCACTTCGCGCTCGTACGCGGCGACCTCGGGCGACTCGGCGGCGCGGCGCAGCCGTTCGGCGTCGATCGAGAGCGGGTAGGCGCGCGCCCGCGTCTCGCCGCCGGCGTGGCGCACGATGCAGCGGTCGTAGTCGACCTCGACCTCGAGCAGTTCGTCGCAGCAGCGGATGAAGTTGAGGCAGTAGGCGTGCGTGTGGAAGCCGATGATGTCGTTGGCGAGCATGCCGCGGAAGATCGCCTCGCGGATCCGTCCCGGCAGGATCCGCCAGCTGTCGGGCTGCGACCAGGGAATGTGGACGAAGTGGTGCAGGAAGGCGTCGGGACGGGCGTCGCGGATCATCCCCGGGGCGGTGTAGAGGTGGTAGTCGTGCAGCATCACCAGCGGCCGCTCGCGCCCTTCGATCTGGCCCAGCACGGCGCGGGCGATGTCGCGGTTGACCGCCTGGTAGCCGTAGTCCCAGGCGTCAAGCTCCTGCTGGCGGATGTCCGGTGCGTTGGAGAGGTCCCAGAGGTAGTGCTGGATGAACCAGAGGATCGGGTTGGCGATCACGTTGTAGAAGCCGTCGTAGGCGTCCGGGTCGCTGCCGACCAGCAGCACGCGGTAGTCGATGCCGTCGATCGAGAGCTCGGCCGGCCCGCCGCGCTCCTCGGAGATGGCGACGTCCTCCTCGGTCATCGCCGAGGCGATCCAGAGCGCCTCGCGGTGGGAGACCAGGCCCGAGAGCGCGGTGACCAGCCCGCCGCCGCCGCGGCGCACGTTGCGCTCGCCGTCCTCGCCGCGCTCAAACTGCGCCGGCCCGCGGTTGGAGACGATGATCAGCGGATCGGAGTCGGGCATCGAGCCTCAGCCTACCCCGACCGTTCCCGGGCTACTCGTCCAGTTCACCCAGCAGCTGCAGCCAGTCGCGCAGCAGCCGGGGGGAGAGGAACTCGCGCCGGGCATGTTCCTTGCCCGCCTTGCCGAGCCGCTTGCCCAGCTCCGGGTCGGAAAGGATCTCGATGCAGCGCCGCGCGCACTCGGCGGGCGAGTCGACCAGGTAGCCGCTCTCGCCGTCGTCGATCTGCAGCGGGATGCCGCCGACGTTGCCGGCCACGGTCGGCCGTCCCTTCCACAGCGCCTCGGTGACGGTCAGGCCGAAGCCCTCGCGGATCGACTTCTGCAGGCAGACGTCGGACTGCGACTGGAAGGCGTTGACCTCGATCGCGCCGACGTTGTTGAGGTTGTTGAGGATCTTGATGTCCTCGTCGCCGTCGGCGTATTCGACCGTCTGCTGGAAGAAGTCCCAACCCTCGGGGTCGTCGGTCGCCATCGAGCCGACCAGCGCCAGCTGCACGTCGGGCAGCTCCGCGGTGACGTCGCGGTAGGCGTCGATCACGCCGATCGGGTCCTTCCACGGGTCGAAGCGCGAGACCTGGGTAATCAGCGGCCGGTCGACGTCGATCCCGAACTGGTGGCAGACGAAGGCGGCGTCGTCGGGGGAGAAGGCCATGTTCTTCGGCGAGAGCGGGTCGATCGCCGGCGGCACGATGCGGATCCCGTCGTGGCCGCTCATCCCGCCGGGCACGTAGGACGGCATGTGCCAGACGGTCGCGTCGTACTCCTCGATCAGCGGTTGCAGGCGGGCGATCGGCGCCGGGTTAGGCTCGGAGAGGTCGATGTGGCAGCGCCAGACCCAGTTGCGGCTCTTCGCGCCGGCGCCGCGGCGCAGCCCGATCGGCTGCGGGTCGTGGACGATGATCGTGTCCCACTCGCCTTTGAGGCCCTCGGCGTTGATCTCGTTGATCTCGTCGAAGACCGCCCACTGCTCGTCGCTGAGCGACTCCTCGGCCCCCTGCAGCGAGTTGTGCAGCAGCTTGGTCGCGTTGAAGAACTCTTCCTTGCCGAAGATCACGTGCCAGTGGGCGTCGACGCCGACATCGCGCATCAGCGGCACGATCGTGTAGAGGATCTCCGAGACGCCGCCGCCGAACGCGGTCGCGCTGACGTGCAGGACGCGCTGCCCCTTCAGCGGCTCGGCGAGCTCGCGGATGCGCTCGCTCAACTCCTTGCCGGCGATGTGGGTGTAGTCCGAGAGGGCCTTCTGGCCCAGGGTGACTTCCTGAAGCATCGGCGATTTCTACAGGCAACGGCGGTTGGACGACGCGCAGGCCGCTCAGCCGCCGGGCTCGGCGACCGGGCGCTTGCCCAGAGTGACCTCGACCTTTTCTCGATCCCCGTCCGCACGGAGGACGTCGAGCGTCACCGTCTCGCCCGGTCGGGAGGTCGAGATCAATCGGGCGAGGTCGTCCGGCTCGACCACCTCGTGGCCGTCGACGGCGACGATCGTGTCGCCGCCGGTCTCGTAGGGAATCCCCTGGAAGCGGAGTTTGTCGTCGCCGCCCTCTAGGCCGGCCTCGTCGGCCGGACTGCCCGCCACCACTTCGGCCAGGAGCCCGCCGTGGTCGACGTCGAGCCCGAGCTTCTCCGCGAGCTGTGGATACAGCGCCTGGCTGGAGACGCCGATGTAGGCGTAGTCGACACTGCCGCTGCGCCGCAGCTGTGCCAGCGAGCGCTTCACGGCCGAGATCGGCACGGCGAAGCCGACGCCGTCGTTGGCGCCGGAGTTGGTCTCGATCTGCTGGTTGATGCCGACCACCCGCGCCGCTGCGTCGAGCAGCGGGCCGCCGGAGTTGCCGGGGTTGATCGAGGCGTCGGTCTGCACCGCGCCCTCGATCTGGAACTGGGTCAGCGAGCCGACCGAGCGGTCGGTCGCCGAGACGATCCCGACCGAGAGCGACTGCTGCTCGCCGAAGGGGCTGCCGATCGCCGCCACCGGCTGGCCGACGACCAGTTCGTCGTCGTCGCCCAGCTCCAGCGGCTTCAGCTTGAAGCCATCCGGCTCGACCTCAAGCAGGGCGACGTCGGCGAAGGGATCGAAGCCGGCGATCTTGGCCGGCACGACGTTGCGGTCGGGGAACTCGACGAAGACCGCCTTCGCCTCTTCGCGATCCTCGCCCTCTCCCTCGGTGACCACATGGGCGTTGGTGACGATCCTGCCGTCGGTGTCGAGCACGAAGCCGGAGCCTTCGGCGGCGCCCTGGTCGAAGATCGAGCGGATCGTGACCACGCCGGGGGACGCCTGGCGGTAGACCTCGGCCGCGTCGAAGCCGCCGCCGGCCGCCTGCACGACGACCTGGGTCGTCGTCTTCGCCGCGGCCGCGCCGCTCCCCGAGCCGCCGTCCTCACTGCCGCAGCCGCCGAGCAGCGCCAGCGCGAGCAGCAGCAGCGTCGCTCGGGCGCCTCTCTGACCCATGGGTGCAGTAACGCGCCCCGGCCGGCTCACGCGGGGGCCTTCGCCGGGTCGGCGAGGGCAGGCGCAGGCGTCCCGGGTGGAGCGAGCGGCAGGTCGAGCGTGAAGGCGGTGAAGCGACGGGTCGAGGAGATCGCGATGTCCCCGTCCATCCGCTGCACGAGCTCGCGCGCGATCGCAAGGCCCAAACCCGAGCCGCCGGCGGAGTCGGCCGTGTAGAAGCGCTCGAAGATCCGCTGCTGCACCCGCTGTGGAATGCCGGTGCCGTTGTCGGAGACGGTCAGCTCGGCGCGTTGGTCGGCGGAATAGATGGTCACGGTGACGCTGGTGCCCTCGGGCGTGTGGGTGAGGGCGTTGTCGAGCAGGATACGGATGATCTGCCGCACCCTCTCGGGGTCGGCCATGGCGATCACCTGCCGGTCCGAGGGCGTGCGCAGCTCCAGGCGCGAGCCGCGCAGTTCGGCGCGGGCGCCGAACTCGCGCACGACGTCGCGCGCGAGTGAGCTCAGGTCGACGCTGCGCAGCGCCATCACGATCCCGCCGGCATCGAGCTGGGAGAGGTTGAGCAGGTCGCCGGTGAGCTTGGTCAGGCGCTCGATCTGACGCCGCATCGTGCGCACGAACTCGACCCGCTCCTCCGGGCTCGGGTCCTCTTCGTCGAGCAGCTCGACGAAGCCGCCGAGGCTGAAGATCGGCGTGCGCAGCTCGTGCGAGGCGTTGGCGATGAACTGCTTGCGGGCGCTGTCGAGCTCCGCCAGGCGGCGCTGCATCTCGTTGAAGGTGCGGGCGAGCTGGCCGAGCTGGCCGGAGGAGTCGACGGGGATGCGGGTGGCGAAGTCGCCGTCGGCCACCTTGCGGGCCGCATCCTCGATTCGCCGCACTCGCTGGATCACGAGCTGCGCCGAGTAGAAGCCGAACCCGACGGCGATCAGAAGCGCGATCGCGCTGCCGAGCACGATCGGCCCGGCGGCCTCGGATTGGCCTTCGATCGCGACCACCCAAACGTAGATGACGACCGACGTCCCCGCCGCGATCGCGACCGCCGTCGTCGTGATTCGGTTGCCGAGCGGGGTGAGCCGGAGCCGCTTCATTCGCGGAAGCGGTAGCCGACGCCGCGCACGGTAAACAGGTACTCGGGCTGCTTGGGGTCGGTCTCGATCTTTTCGCGCAGGTGACGGATGTGGACGTCGACCGTGCGCGGGTCGCGGTAGTCGGAGTCGCCCCAGACGCGCTCGAGCAGCGTCTCCCGGCTCAGCACCTTGCCGGGCGAGCGCGCCAGCGCGCTGAGGATCTCGAACTCGACGTAGGTCGCGGCGACCTCGTTGTCGTTCAGGGCGACCAGGCGGCGGGCGGGGTCGATCCGCAACGCCGCGTGCTCGATCGGCTCCTCGTCCGGCGGATCGGATGCCATCCGCGAGCGGCGCAGCGCCGCCTTGACGCGACTGCGGAACTCGCGCATCGAGAACGGCTTGGTGATGTAGTCGTCGGCGCCGACCTCGAGCCCCGCGACCTTGTCGGTCTCGCTGCCCTTGGCGGTCAGCATGATGATCGGCACCTGGCTGCTGCGGCGCAGCTGACGGCAGACTTCGACGCCGTCGAGCTTGGGCAGCATCAGGTCGAGCACGACGAGGTCGAAGCGGGCCTCCTCGAAGCGCTCCAGCGCCTCGCGACCGTCCAGCGCCGAGGTGACGTGGTATCCGTCCTTGCGCAGCGGATAGCTGAGCAGTGTCTGGACCGACTGCTCGTCGTCGACGAGCAGTATCCGCGTAGACCCGTTCGGCATGGAGAAATCGTACTTGCCGCCCCGCTCCCCTCCCGGCGCATGGGGCGGAAGTCGATCCTTGGACGTATGTGCGAGTACCAAGAACTAAGGTTCCCCGGCGGCCGGCCGATACGAGCAAAAGCAATGCAGCAGAGTCAGCTGAAAAGCCTTGTCGAGAACGGCACCTACCGGCCCGAGCCGGAGCTTGTGGCGCGCGCGATGCTGCGCCGCCGCAGCGTCCGCGAGCTTCTGGTCGGGTCGGCGATCAGCCCAGCTGGTCAAAGCCTGCCGGCGGCAGAAGCCCGCCGTCAGGCAGCCTGATCTCGACCCCTTCCCCGGCGACGACTTCGCCGATCCGGGTCACCCGCGTCCCCTGCCTCTCCACCCCCGCGGCGGCGGCTTCGAGCCGGTCGGGCGGTAGCGCGGCAAGCAGCTCGTAGTCCTCGCCGCCCCCCGTGGCGAGCTCGAGCGGGTCGCGGCCTGCGGTCGCGGCGACCTCGGCGACACCGGCCTGGATCGGCAGGGCGCCGGCGTCGATGCGCAGCCCGGCGCCGCTCGCCCTGGCGACGTGCCCGGCGTCGCCGCCGAGCCCGTCGCTGAGGTCGATCATCGCCGTCGCCCCCGCCGCCGCAAGCGCCTGTCCCGCCGCCAGCCGCGGCCGCGGCTCGAGCTGTCGCCCGATCAGCCCACGGGCGCGTTCGTCGTTTGTCTGGCCTGGGTCGACAAAGGGCGAACGCGCTTGCTCCGGGCCCGCCAGGAGGAGAAGGCCGGCCGCGGCGCCGCCGAGCTCACCGGTGACGACGAGCGCGTCGCCCGGGCGGGCGCCGGAGCGGGCGACGAACGCGGCCGCATCGCCGGCGTGGCCGACGACCGTGACCGCGAGGGTCAGGGCCGGGGCGCGGGTGACGTCGCCGCCGGCGAGCGTCGTGCCGCTCTCCTCCGCCAGCGCCGCCATCCCGTCGAGCAACTCGACGCAGCCGTCCTCGTCGAGGTCGGTGGGGACGCCGAGGACGACGTAGGCCTCGCCCGGCTCGGCCCCCATCGCGGCGAGGTCGGAGAGGGCGGCGGCGAGCGCCTTGGCGCCGATCTGCGCCGGGCTGCACCACTCGCGCCTGAAGTGGACGCCGTCGATCAGCGCGTCGACCGAAGTCGCGGTGGCGCCGCCGGGAACGGAGATCGCCGCGTCGTCGCCGCTGCCGAGCCGAACCCGCGACCCGGCCTGCGGCAGTTTCCGCCTGATCCGCTCGATCAGCTCGAATTCGCCCATGTGCGCATTCTCCCCTCAGCGGGTACCCGGTGCCAGCCCCCGACCCCACTAAGGTGCGGCAGACGTGGCAGAGGAACGACCACTCCTACACCGGATCGGCGAGGCCGGCGCCAAGGTCGGCACCCGACCGCCGCGCAGCAAGCGAGTCCGCCTCGCGATCCAGCTCGGCATCGCGATCCTCGTCTTCGGCTTCCTCGTCCTCACCGTCGTCAACCAGTGGGCGGAGATTCAGGACCAGGGCGTCCACTTCCACCTTTTCTGGCTCGCCCCCGCCTTCCTCGGCCTGATCGCCTTCTACGTGCTCAGCGCGCTCGGTTGGGACCTGATCCTGCGCTTCCTCGATCACCCGATCGGTGTCGGCCGTGCGCAGGTCGCCTGGGGCCAGCCGCTGCTGGCCCGCTATGTGCCGGGCAGCGTCCTCTACGTGCTCGGCCGGGTGCTGCTCTCCGAGCGGGCGGGGGTGCCGCGCCGGCTCACCGTGGCCAGCATCGCCTATGAGCAGGCGATCTCGGCAACTGCGGGGATGGCCTTCGCCGCCTACTTCCTGATCAGCCACCCCGACCTCGAGGGCCAGCCGCTGCGCTGGGCGGTGCTGCTGATCCTCCCGCTGGCGATCGCGATCTTGCAGCCGCGCGTCTTCGGCCCGCTCGCGAATCGCGCGCTGCGCGCCTTCGGCCGCGATCCGCTGCCGGCCGTCATCCCGCTGCGCGGCGTGCTCACCCTGATCGCCTACTACGTGCTCGTCTGGGGCGTGGTCTCGCTCGGGATCTACTGCGTCGCGCGCTCGGTGACCAGCGTCCCGCCGAGTGAGATCCTCACCGTCGGCTCGGCGCAGGCGGTCGGCTACGTCGCCGCGCTGGTCACCCTCGTCGCCCCGGCCGGGCTCGGCATTCGCGACGCCGCTTTCGCCTGGGCGGTGAAGGGAGCAGTTCCCGGCGGCAGCTTCGCGCTCGGCTCGCTGATCGCGATCGCCGTGCGCGGCGTGATGACCGTGGTCGAGGTGGGGTGGCCTACGTCGGCCTCGCCACGGCGATCGGCAGGCGCCAGGGATGGTCGGTCCCGACCGGGATCGTCCATGCCTCGCCGGAGGAGGAAGAGGCGGAGGCGCGGGACGGCGATCCCGAGGTTCCCGCGCCGGAGATTCTTTAGCGGTCGTGGGGAGGGGGAGGGTGTCCCTCGCCCCGACAAACGGCGGTCTAGTGAGACCGCCGTTTTGAGTATCCGGCCGGTTCGATGGACTCCCCGTCCTCCTTCAATGGATCGCTAGAGGGGCAGTCGGGCGGGGAGTTGGAACGCCGTCAGCGCCAGGGTGAGGAGCTGTAGGGGGCGGTCGCGGGATAGGGCTACGAGGGGAAGGGTCCAGATCAGGTACCAGGGGAGGAGCCACGCGGTTGCCAGGAGGAGGGCGAAGGAGGACCAGGCTGAGGCGCGGATCCAGTCCATGCCCCGCCAGGTCCTGAGCAGCAGGTAGAGGAAAGCCAGGGCGAAGAGGGCCAGGGCCGTGGCGCGGACCGCGGTGGGGTCGAGGCCGCTGAGGCGGGCGACGGTGATCGGGATGCTCATGTGGGTCGTGCGATCCTGGTTCTCGCCGGCGAGGCCGAGGGCGTCGAGCCAGTTCCAGCCGAAGGCGGCGTGGGAGGCGAGGCCGATCGCGATCGCCGCCACCCCTCCGCCGAGCAGCAGAGCGGTTGGCCCACGAGTTGCGCCGTGTTGGAGCTTGGCCGTGCTGGAGCCCGGGGGAAGTCCAGCGCGCAGCGAGGCGAGCAGGGCGAAGGGGGCGGCGAGCGCCGCCGGGGCCTTGATCGCGAAGGCGGCGACGAAGGCGGCGCCGGCGCCTGCCTCTCTCGCCGCGAGCATGGCGGCTATGCCCAGGGTCGCCGCGAGCATCGCCAGGCCGTCGTTGTGGGCGCCGCCGACGACGTGGATCAGGACCAGGGGATTGAGGGCGACGAAGGCGGCGGCGGGCAGGGGGGAGACGCCGCGGGACGGGGCGACGCGGTAGACGAGGGTCGCGATGCCGAGGACGGCGAGGGCGCCGAGCGCCTTCAGCGCCGCGACCGCGGCATTGACCGGCAGCCAGGCGACGGGGTAGGTGATGAGGGTGAACAGCGGGCCGTAGGCGCTGGTCGCGTCGATCCAGGTGACGCGGGCGTAGGCGGGGTCGAAGGGTTCCGCTGCCGGCGCGTAGACGTATGGATCGAGGCCGTGGACGACCCCCAGGCGCGCGTAGTCGACGTAGCTGTAGACATCGTGCGAGAGCAGCACCGGCGCCACGGCAAAGGCGGCGACCAGGGCGAAGATCGCGCCCCAGACCCCGCGGTGGCCGCTCAACCGGCAGCCGCGCCGCCGCCGACGCCGGCGCCGCCTCCTCCGCCGGACGGGGGCGGCGACGGCACGGGCGTGGGCTCCTGGCCGGCGCCCGGGGCGTAGGCGTCGGGGTCGTAGCCGCCGGTCGCTTCCTTGCCCAGGCGCTCCGCTCTGCTTTCGCCCTCCTCCGCTTCAAAGCCGTCGCCGGAGCGGCTGCTGCCGTTGTCGTCGGGGCCCGAAGCCGTGTAGGTGCCGAAGAAGGGCGCCCAGCTGATCTCCTGCGCCGGCTGCTCGTATTCCTCGCAGGGGACTTCGGCGTCGGCGTAGAGCGAGTGCCAGATCTGCGCCGGGAAGGTGCCGCCGAACACGATCGAGCCGTGGACGTTGGTCATTTCGATCTCGTTGGACTCCGGGTAGCCGACCCAGACCGCGGTCGCCAGGTTGGGCTGGATGCCGGTGAACCAGGCGTCGGTGTAGTTGTCGGTCGTCCCCGTCTTGCCGCCCTGGCCGGGGCAGCCGGTGTAGGCGGCGGTTCCGGTGCCTTCGGTGATGTTGTCGTGCAGCAGCCGCCAGACCTCGTAGGCGGCGGATTCGGGCACGACGCGGCGCGGGTCGGCGGCCTCGGGCTTGTCGATGCGACCGCCGGGGAACTCGACCCGGCGGATCGCGATCGGGTTGCGGCGGACGCCGCCGGCGGCGAGGGTCGCGTAGGCGTTGGCCAGCTCCAGCGGCGAGACGCCGATCCGCAGGCCGCCGATCCCCTCGGCCGGGATCCCGTCGAGCTCGGATTCGATCCCCATCGACTTCGCCGTCGCCTTGACCGCGCGCGGCCCGACGTCGAGGTCGAGCTGGGCGAAGACGGTGTTGTCGGAGGCGACCGTTGCCTGCTTCAGGTTGATCGTCCCCTGGTAGCCCTCGTCGGCGGTGCTCACCTCCCAGTGCCCCCACTCCTCGAGATCGAGGTCGAGGTGCTTGGAGGTGTAGTAGGTCGAGTACGGATCGATCCCCTGCTTGATCGCCGTCGTCAGCACGAAGGTCTTGAAGGTCGAGCCGGGCTGGCGGTGGCCCTGAGCGGCGAGGTTGAACTTGCTGTCGCCGTAGTCGGTGCTGGAGACCATCGCCTTGATGTAGCCGTCGCGCGGGTCGATCGAGACCAGCGCGGAGGCGGGGTCTTCGGAGTAGGGCAGGGTGGAGCGCATCCCCTCCAGGCCGACCTCCTGCAGGCGTGGGTCGACGGTCGTGTAGACCGCGAGCCCGCCCTTGCGCACGGTGTTGACCCCGTAGGCCTCGATCAGCTTGTCCTCGACGTAGTCGAAGAAGTAGGGCTGGCGCTTGGAGAAGTAGCCGCGGTCGAGGTCCAGCCCGAGGCCGAGCGCCTGCGCCTTGCGTGCCTGGCGGCGTGAGATGTAGCCGAGCCTCGCCATCTGCGAGAGCACGGAGTTGCGGCGGGCGCGCGCGCCGTCGGGGTTGAGCACCGGGTTGTACGTGGTCGGCGCCTGCGGCAGGCCGGCGAGCAGCGCCGCCTGGCGCAGCTTCAGCTTCCAGACCGGGCGCGAGAAGTAGATCTTCGAGGCGGCCTGGACGCCGATCGCCGTGCTGCCCTTGATCGTTCCGTAGGAGGCGGTGTTGAGGTACTGGCCGAGGACTTCGCGCTTGCTGTGGCGCTTTGCGTACTCGATCGCCAGCTTCGCCTCGATGATCTTGCGTTCGAGGTCGCGGGTCGGGTTGGAGATGCAGAGGTTGCGCACGAGCTGCTGGGTGATCGTCGAGCCGCCCTCCACGGTCTCCCCCGCTTCGAGGTTCTTCAGCGCGGCGCGGGCGATGCCCTCCGGGTCGATCCCGCCGTGCTCGAAGAAGCGCTCGTCCTCGATCGCGACCGTTCCCTGCTGCACTCGCCCCGGGATGCGCTTTATCGAGACCGGCGTGCGCGCCTCGTCGGCCTCGACGATCCCGAGCCGGCTGCCGTCGCCGGCGTAGAGGACCGAGTTGCCGCCCTTCTCGATCGGCCTGCAGGAGGCGAGCGAGGGAGCGTCGGCGGCAACGTCGAGCACCCAGGAGGCGATCCCGACCGCCGCCACCGCGAGCAGGGCGACGACGCCGAGGGCGACGAAGAGGAACTTGCCGCCCGCTCCCCCCCGGTGGCGCTGACGTCGGCGATTGCGCTGCGTCATCGGAAAAGGGTATCCGGGCAGCTGCGCCGACCCGGCCGCTCAGGCTTCGGTGTCGGCGGTGGAGAGGTTGTGCACGATCCCCTCGACCAGCATCTGGTTGGGGATCACGACCGAGGTGCCGTCGCCGGGGCTGACGTAGGTGTAGGAGAGGGTGATGTCGACGACCCGGCCCTCGACTTCCTCGAAGCTGATCCGGTCGCCGATCCGGAAGGGCTGGGAGACCGCCAGCATCACCCCGGCGACGACGTTGGCGATCGTGTGCTGAGAGGCGAAGCCGACGATCGCGGCCAGCACCGCGGTCGAGGCGAGGATCGCCGTGGCGACCCGCTTCAGCTCGGTGAACTGGCCGATCGCGATCCCGGCGAGGACGAGGAAGACGGTCAGGATCAGCAGCCGGCGCAGGAAGCGCAGGCGGGTCTTTCGGGACCGCGAGACCTGGGAGACTGGCGGCGTCATGGACAGCAACTTAGCCTTCCCGTACGCAAACTGGGGCGCGGGCGCCGCCGTGCTGGGGGTTGTGCTGGCGCTTGGGGCCGGGATCGTGCTCGGGGTGCCGGTGGTGATCGTCGACGGTCCCGGCGAAGGGGATCTCAGCACCCCGGCGAACGTCGCCGTGCAGCTTGCGACCGCGCTGGCGTTCCTGCTGGTTCCGCTCGCCCTGGCGGCGCGCTGGGGGGCGAGGACGCTGGGCGAGATGCTGGCGCGGCTGGGGGTGCGGGGCTTCCGGCCCGGTACGGCCCTGAAGTGGAGCGCGGCGGCGATCGGGGCGTATCTGCTCTTCGCGATCGTCTACGCGGGCATCTTCGGTGTGCCCGAACAGGAGGACATCGCCGAGGGCTTCGGGGCGCTGCCGGTGCAGATCCTGCTGATCGCGATCGCGGCGCCGGTCAGTGAGGAGCTCTGCTTCCGCGGCATGCTCTTCGGCGGGCTGCGAAACCGTTACCCGCGCTGGATCGCCGCCGCGATCGCGGCCCTGGTCTTCGGCGCCCTGCACGCGCTGACCGGGATCAGCGCCGTGCCGCCGCTGATCGCCTTCGGCTTCATCCTCTGCCTGCTCTACGAGAAGACCGGCTCGATCCTGCCGGGAATCCTCCTGCACATGCTGAACAACTCCGTCGCCCTGATCGGCCAGTAGGATTTCGGCGGTGAAGCTCCGCCCGATCGTCGCGTTCGCCCTCGCCTTGACCGCGCTGCTGGCGCTTCCGCTCGCCGCGCAGGCGAAGAAGCCCAACGGGGCGGTCGAGTGGCCGGGCAAGATCGAGGCCTTCCACCGTGGCGAGTGCGGCCACAATGTCGCGAGCTTCCACGAGCGGCTGCGCAAGCTCGGCTACATCGCCAACAGGGGGCGTTGCTACAGGGCGAAAACCGCGCGCGGCGTGCTCGCCTACCGCAAAGTCAACGGGATGAGCCGCAGCATGCGAGCCGGCAAGGGGCTGGTCAAGCGCGTCTTCGCCGGCCGCGGCGGCTACCGCGTGCGTCACCCCGGCGCCGGCCGCCACGTCGAGGCGCCGCTCGGCAAGCAGGTGCTCGTCTTCGCCAAGGGCAGCAAGGCCTACGCGATCTACCCGATCTCCTCCGGCAAGTCCTCGACCCCGACGGTCACGGGCCACTACCGGTTCATCCGCACCGAACCCGGCTACAACTCGCACGGCATGTACTACTCCTGGTACTTCTACGGCGGCTACGCGGTGCACGGCTACGAATCGGTGCCGCACTACCCCGCCAGCCACGGCTGCCTGCGCACCTTCGTCGCCGACCAGCCGGAGATCTACCGCCGGATTCGGTACGGCGAAGACATCTTCATCTGGTGAGCCGTAACCAAGGCTTCGCTAACCAACCTGGGTCGTTAGTAAGCGTTTGGGCGATATCGCTTACTAACCCAGACGGCGTTCGTGCTGGCTCCGCCAAGTGCGGGCCGGGGCGAATAGATCTTCACGAATCGCGACTGTCGATGCGAAGGTCGCGGTGACTGCGGCGACCACGAAGGTCAGCCCGCTGCTCAAATCGAACACATTATGGACGATGCCAATGGCCGTTCCGAGCGTTGCCGCCACCGCCATATAGAAGAGGAAGTGCCGCAGTGTGAACATCTTCGGTTTCCTGTCTCCTCGCACGACGACTACCTTAGCGCGCTCAGGATCGTAATGAGAAGCCCAACGCCGAAGGCAACCAACGCGTAGATAGCAACATAGACCGGCCAATGATCGAGTTCGCCTGTCCGATAGTGGCGCAGGAGCGAAGCGAGCATCCCTGCCGCCGTCCCGAGAGCGAACAGCTGGATCGGCAGATTCAGAGCCGCGACCGAAGTAGCCATGGTTGTTCAAGGGGCGAGAGCTGGAAACTCTCCCCCTATATCGAGCGGATGCGCCATAGAATCGCCGCAATGTCCGACCTCGAGGCCGCCAAGCGGACCCTTCTCGCCGAGCTGCGCGAGCACTCGCTGATCCTCGGCGAGGTGACGCTGGCAAGCGGGGCGACGGCGCAGTACTACGTCGATGCGCGGCGGGCGCTGCTGCGGCCGGCCGGGTTCCGGGCGGCCGGCGAGCTGATCGCGGCGGCGGCGGTCGAGGCCGGGGCGACCGCGGTCGGCGGCCCGGCGACCGCGGCGATCCCGCCCAGCTGTGCCGCGCTCGCGGTCGCTGCCGGCGAGAGGCTCGTCGGCTTCTTCGTTCGCGCTGAGCGCAAGCAGCACGGCCTGCAGCGCTGGGTCGAGGGCCCGGTGGAGGAGGGCGACAGAGTGCTCGTCGTCGAGGACACCGTCACCACCGGCGGCTCGACCGTGAAGGCGATCGAACGGATCAGCGAGCAGGGCCTTGAGCCCGTCGCCGTGATCGCCGTAGTCGACCGCCTTGCGGGCGGCGGAGAAGCCATAGAAGCGGCCGCGGCCGCGCCCTACCGGGCCCTCGTCACGATCGACGAGATCTACCCGGACCGCCCCGACAAGGGCTGAGCCGACGCCCCGACCAGGATTCGAACCTGGGGCCTACTCCTTAGGAGGGAGTCGCTCTATCCAGCTGAGCTATCGGGGCCGGTTTGCGGACAGCGTAGAGCTTGATCGCCATCGGGAGGCCGGATCGGGCCGTACTCGGCTTCGAAGTCGGCCCAGGTTCCCGGCGTGGTGCCGAGACGCCTTCGAACCGACTCAAAGGACGTGTCGGTCGTTGAAGGGGCTGGCTCGTCGGAAGTCACGGTCTGCTTCTAACCTTCGGTGGCGTCGAGGTTTTCCAGGTCGACGAGATCCTGCCCGCGCCCGGCCGCCTTCTTCATCGCGCGCAGGTCCTCGACCGAGCAGACCGCGACGTTGATTCCGAGCACCTCGGCCTCGCTGGCGCGAGAGCGGAGCTCGTCGAAGGTCGGAACGCCGTCCAGGCCCTGGACGATGTCGAGCCGGCCGAGGTCCGTGTCGATCGCCATCTGTTCGCCCGTTGCCAACTCTGCGGCAATCGAGAAAGGAGTTCCGAGCAGCGCTTCGCCTCGCTGAACGTGACCCCCCGCCGCCACTGCCACCTCTGCGACCCGCTTCAGGTTTTCGGGGTCGGGTGCGACGACGATGTCGATGTCCTTGGTCGCCCGCACCACGCCGCGCGCTCCGAGGGCCAGTCCACCGACCACCACGAATTCCGCACCCGCCGCCACCAGCCTTCGGAGGATCTCGTCGAACGCCGCAGACGTCATCGCCGCTGTGCGGCGCCGGCCATCTTCAGCAATGCGTGGCTCAGGGCGATCGTCTCGGCGAGATTGACGCTGAGCGGCCGCCGGGCATCTTCACGCAGTCTGGCTACACGAACTGCCTCGGCGGCCTCGGCAGCAGTGCTTGCGTCCCGTTTCACGCTGGTAATCGTACCGCCGCCAATGATGCTGTCTCGCTCGACTGAGTCATCGACTGGCGGACTGTCATCCACGCTTGCCGTATCCCTCCAGCGCGTAGCGGGTCAGGAACGCGCCGCGGCGCAGGAGCTCGCGGTCGACTTCGGTCAGCTCCGCCAGGTCGCATACCTCGTCCCAGGCCGTCTCGATCGTCTCGATCTGGCCGTCGACGATCTCGCGCGCCTCGGTGCCGCCCAGCAGGTAGGTGGAAGCGCGCTCTACGCACGCCGAAACCTGGCTCAGCCGGTAGCCGTCGCGGCCGAGCGCCATCGCCTGCGATGCCTCTCCTCCCGTGCGCGGCAGCGGGCAGATGTCGTAGGCGGGGGTGAGGGCCAGGTCGGTGCCGTCCCAGAAGGCGGCGTGGTTGCGGGCGTGGTCGTCGGTGTTGCCCGCGAGTACGTTGAAGACGAGGCGGGAGAAGAGCTCCCGCAGGGTCGCCTTCGGCGCGGTGAAGCGGGCCCGGATCTCGTCTGCGAGCGCCTCGTAGCTCGCGTACCTGGCTCCCCACTCGTCGAGGCTGAGGATCGTCAACGCCGAGACGAGGGCACGGCGCCCGCCGCCACCCGGGCGGTCGAAGCGCTCGACCAACAATGCGTCCCTGCCCATCGCCTCGGTCAGCTCGACGCGGGCTACATCGATGCCGACGCGGCGGGCGAGCTCCATCGCGACGAACTCGCCCTTGGCCACCGCGAAGGTATCGGTCGTCGAGCCGAACTTGGCGATCAGCCGGCGCGGCCCGTCCCTGAGCAGGGCCTTGGGGCGCGCCCCGCCGACCGAGGTTCCGTGCAGCAGCGCCTGGTCCAGCGCGGGCGAAAGTGGGACGCCTTCCTCGACCTTGCGCGCCGATGCCGCCAGGGTGGCGAGCTCGGAAAGCCGGGCCTCGCCCTGCGAGCGTGAGACGTACTCCTCCGCTGAGAGCTGAAAGTCGAGCGCGCCGATCCGGTCCGAGCCGGACTCGAGCAGATAGGCGAGCTCGGGGAGCTCGCCTGTGTCCTCGGCGCCGCTGCCGACCAGGCGATTGAGGATCACCCGGCGGCCCCAGGCGTCCGGGGAGGCGTCGGCGATACAGCCGGCGATCGTCCCGACTTCGGGCCTGATCGCTCCGCGGCGCAGCGGCAGCTCCGGCAGGTAGAGCGGGATTCCCTCTTCGCGCTCCAGATAGCTTCGCCCGTAGGTGAAAGCGACGGAGTCGCCGAGCGCTGCAAGCCGACCCGCCACCACCGGCTCCTCGGCGCCCGGAAGCCAGATCCATACGAAGGCTTCCTTGGCCTCAGAAGTCATCGTCGACCCGCCGTGGCTCGCGCACCCGCTGGGGCAGGACCGCGAGGCGGTCGTCGAGGCGCTCCCGCTCGAGCGCTCGCCGTGACGCGTCTTCTGAAAAGAGCGGCACACCGACCAGGCTCGCCGCCTCGAACGCGGTTCCCAGCCTCACGCCCGGATCGCCTCGCTCCACCTTCAGCATGGTCGCTTCGGAGACGCCGACTCGTTCGGCGAGCTCGGCCACCGTCCAGCCCCGCTGCCGCCTCCCCGCGCGCACGCTCGAGCCGAGCAGGTTCGCTGCCTCTCGGCTGCGGGGGGATAGCGGGCGCGTAGTATTCATCCTCTTTTAAGTTTAGCTTACAGGCTAATAACCTCAGAAAAAGTTGAATTACGCCCCAATTTGTACGTTGAACGCGCCGGGTTCTGTGGGACCCCGATAGCATCGGCGGATCGAGTTGGGAGGCGACACGAAGGCAGTCCTGCTGTTCGCCGCGGCGATGTTTCTCTGGGCGCTGCTGCTGGGGGTCTGGAAGTACAGGGGCATGGCGACGAGCGCGGACGGGCTGGCGCATCCGTACGTCGACACCGCGCACCGGGCGGCGCTGCTCTACAGCTTCGCGCTGCTGCTGGTCGCGACCTTCGTCGAGCTGAGCGGCTGGAGCACGCTGGTCAATCTGCTCGCCGCCGGTGCGCTGGCCTTCTACTTCTTCGGGGCCGTCGTCGGCTACGTCTGGCACGGCTGGCGGCGCGACACGACGAACCAGTTCCACCCGGCCGGGCCCGGCCTGCACCCGTTCATGTGGGCGCTGATCGTTTCCGAGATCGGCGGCTGGCTCGTGCTCGTCGCCGGCTTCCTCGACGCCCAGATCCTCTGAGCGCCCTCAGGCGTAGAGGCTCTCGCTGGCCAGCTCCAGCGCGCGGCGGCTCCAGAGCTTGACCTGCATGAAGATGTCGTCGCCGTAGCCCTTCATCGCATCGAGCGCGAGCAGGGTGAAACGGTCGTCGGAGACGACTTCCTGGTCGACCGTCTCCATGTCGAGCTCGGCCGTGGCGGCGACCGCGCCGCGGATCAGCGGCCTGCCCCAGACCAGGGTGACCGCGCCTTCGCGGCCGTTCTCGCCCTTCCACTGCCCGATCACGTCGTCGTTGAGGTCGATCCGCCAGCCCGAGTTGTCCTCGGCGAGCACGTCGGTGAAGTCGGCGCTCGCCCGGAACTCGCCCGGCTCGCCCCCCTCCGGCAGCACGTAGGAGACGTGGCCGAAGAGCTCCAGCGTTCCCTCGGACCCCTCGGCGCGCGCCGTCCCCGGGACCCAGACGCGGCCGCCCCAGGCCCGCTCCGGGAACCACTCGACCTGCTCGGGAATCGCGACTCCGTCGGGCAGATCGTCAATCGTCTCGCAGGCCGTGCGGAACTCGCCGGCCAGCGTCTCGGCGAAGCGCCCGTGCGGGATTCCCGCCTGGGTCGAGTCGGCGATGAAGCGCGGGATCGGTCGGGGGTTGGGCGCCATCAGAGCAGCTCCCGTAGATCCGCCGCGGCGCGCTCGGGCGGGTAGATGTTGATGTCGACGCCGCTGCCGAGCTCGAAGCCCGCCTTGACCGAGAGCCGCGGCGCGATGTCGACGTGCCAGCAGAAGCGCTCGGCCCCGCGCGGCGCCGTGGCGACCCAGAGGTTCAGCTCGGGCGGGCCCTCGAAGCGCTCGGCGAGCAGGCGCATCGCGGTGCGGATCATCGCCGCGCCGCCTTCGTCCTGCTCGAAGCGCGCCGCTTCGCGCCGCGGCACGACGCGCAGCTCGTAGGGGGAGCGCGAGGCCCAGGGGCAGATCAGCGCCGCCTCCTCGTCGATCGCGACCAGTCGCTCCTTGCGCCGCACCTCCTCGACCAGCACGTCGCCGAGCAGCCCGCCGCCGGCCGTGCGTTCGCCGTAGGCGCCCGCCCGCTCGCGCTCGCGCGCCACCGCCGCGGGGACGAAGGGGAGCGCGTAGAGCTGGGCGTGCGTGTGCGGCAGCGAGGCGCCCGCGCCGGCGCCCTCGTTGACGACGACCTGCACGTAGGAGGCGTCGGCGTGGGCGCGCATCCGCTCGCGCCAAGTCGCGATCGCGCCGAGGAAGTGCTCCTCACTCAGCTCGGCCATCGCGGTCACGTGCTCGGGCCCGTTGACGATCACCTCGTGCGCGCCGCTCGCCGGCCGCGATGTGAACAGGTCCGGTTCGCCCGCCCGGCGCGACTCCAGCAGCGGGTCGCCGGCGCTGGCGAAGGCGCCCGCTTCGCCGCCGGTGGCGCCGCCGCCGCCAGGCGGCGCCGACCCTCCGTCGCCCCCCAGCGCCGGGTACAGGTTCGGCACCACCCGGCTGGACCAGCCGGGTGTGTCGGCCCCGCCGTCGCCGGGCCGCACGGCGTAGACCTCGGGCGGTGTCTTGTCCTCGGCGCCCGCGCAGAATGGGCAGCCCTCGCCGCCCTTCTCGTCCGTCGCGTGGCCGCTGAACCCGTGCGGCCGGTCCGCCCGCCCGGGCGCCAGGATCGTCGGCAGCCCGTTGAGCTGGTCGATGCGGATCTCGGGTGCGCTCAGGGCTCGGCTCTAGGCCCGCGAGGGAGGCAGGTCGTCGGGGTCGGGCGCGTCCACGTCGGGCTCCGGGGGCACCGGCGGCGCCGGGCGCGGCCCGGTTTTCGGCGGCGGTTTCTTCTCGGTTTTCATCCCGCCGAGGAAGGGCTCGAGCACGTCCATCGGCAGCGGGAAGACGATCGTCGTGTTCTGGTTGCTGCCGATCTCGAGCAGCGTCTGCAGGTAGCGCAGCTGCAGCGAGGCCGGGTTGG